>Ga0247819_10000844_pt1 | contig 17135 bp, 18 predicted proteins | sample 13C_Xylose_Day6_FD_193428 | JGI IMG/M metagenome (GOLD analysis project Ga0247819, IMG submission 193428) | Soil microbial communities from agricultural site in Penn Yan, New York, United States - 13C_Xylose_Day6 | ecosystem: Environmental > Terrestrial > Soil > Agricultural land | place: USA...
GGCAGGACGTTCTCGCCGGCACCCTGGCCGGCGCGGGGATCTTGGAGCGCCATGGTTCTTCGGGTTGTTGTGGTGGTCCGGCGATTCTGGTGGCCGTGCGCACGGATGCGTGTCGGACGGAACCGCCAAGCCAGCCCTGCCCGGCACCCACGAAACCCCACTAGAGAGGACACTAGATTCCATGCCGATGAACCCAGCCATGGCGCGCCTGCTGGACGCTGCGCGGAGCCGATGGGCACGCCTGCGCGACCTTGCGCGCCGCCACCCCTGGCGCCTCCTCGCGCTGCCGCCCGCGCTGGTGCTGCTCTACCTGCTGGTGCTGCTGCCGTTCACGCCGAGCATCGACAACCTGCGCAAGGCCAAGCTGGAAAAGCCCGCGCTGCTGGTCTCGGCCGACAACGTGGTGCTGGCCAGCTACAAGCGCGTGCACCGCGAATGGGTGCCGCTGGACCGCGTCGCGCCCGGCGTGGTGGCGGCGCTGATCGCCACCGAGGACCACCGCTTCTGGTCGCACCACGGCATCGACTGGTACCGCACCGCGTCTTCGGCCTGGCACACGCTGCGCGGACGCCGCCAGGGCGGCTCGACGCTCACGCAGCAGCTCGCGCGCAACCTGTACCCCGAGGAGATCGGCCGCTCGGTGAGCATCCATCGCAAGGTCAAGGAAGCGATCACCGCGCTGAAGATCGAGGCGGTCTACAGCAAGAAGGAGATCCTGGAGACGTACCTGAACACGGTGCCGTTCCTCTACAACGCCTTCGGCATCGAGATGGCCGCGCGCACCTATTTCGACAAGTCGGCCAGCGAGCTCGACCTGCTGGAGAGCGCCACGCTGATCGGCATGCTCAAGGGCACGAGCTACTACAACCCGGTGCTCAACCCGGAGCGCGCGCGCGATCGCCGCAACGTCGTGCTGTCGCAGATGGCCAAGAACGGCGCGCTGCCCGCCGAGCGCGCCACCGAGCTGGCCAAACGGCCGCTGAGGATCGACTTCGAGCGCCAGCCGGAGCCGCTGGGGCTGGCGCCGCACGTGGCGCAGCACGTGCGCAAGTGGCTGATCGCCTGGGCCGACCGCAACGGCTACGACATCCATTCCGACGGACTGGTGATCCGCACCACGATCCACACGCGGCTGCAGCGCGCCGCCAACGAGGCGGTCGCGCGCCAGCTGAACCAGTTGCAGCCGCTGGCGGACAAGCGCCGCAAGCCGGGCCAGGACCGGGCCCTGCTGCAGGCCGGCTTCCTGGCGCAGGACCCGCGCACCGGCCATGTGCTCGCCTGGGTGGGCAGCAGCGATTTCGCCCAGGACCAGTTCGACCACGTGAGCCAGGCGCGGCGCCAGCCCGGGTCCACCTTCAAGCCGTTCGTCTACGGGCAGGCCTTCATCGACGGCATGCAGCCCAGCGACACCATCGTCGACCAGCCCGTGGCACTGCGCGGCGAGCACGGCGAGGTCTGGAAGCCGCGCGACGACACGCCGCCCACCAACAGTCCCTGGACCCTGCGCGCCGGCCTCGTCTTTTCGCGCAACTCGATCACCGCGCAGCTGATGGACCGGGTCGGTCCGCAGAAGGTCGCCAAGCTCGCGCAGGCCATGGGCGTGCGCGACAGCCGCCTCGAAGCCGTGCCTTCGCTCGCCCTGGGCACCAGCCCGGTGACGCTGCGCGAGATGGTGTCGGCCTACGGCACCATCGCCAACAACGGCCGCTGGGTCGAGCCGCTGCTGGTGCTGCGAATCGAGGACTCGGGAGGCAAGGTGCTGGACGCGTTCGTGCCGCCGCGCTCGTCCGAGGCCATGCCCAAGGCCAAGGCGCTGATGCTGGTGGACACGCTGCGCGGCGTGGTGGACGAAGGCACGGGTGCGGCCATCCGCACGCGCTACGGCATCCAGGCCGACGTGGCCGGCAAGACCGGCACCACCCAGGACAACGCCGACGGCTGGTTCATCCTGATGCATCCGCACCTGGTGGCGGGCGCGTGGGTGGGCTTCAACGATCCCTCGATCACCATGCCCGATGCGTGGGGGCCGGGCGCGCGCAGCGCGCTGCCCATCGTGGGCGACTGGTTCTCGCAGTCGGTGCGCAACAAGTGGGTGGACGCGCGAGCCGAGTGGGAGATCCCGCGGCCGCGGCCCAAGCCCAGGGAGCCCGAGCGCGATCCGCTGGAGAAGATGGTCAACGACGTGGTGGACAAGCTGATCAAGATCTTCCAGTAGCGAAGAAAAAAGCCGGGCACTCGGCCCGGCTGAAACTCCCTTTACGCTTCCCTGATCGCTTTGATCTTCTTCCCTGAGTTCCGTGCGTGACAGCTATCGGATCGTGAACGTGCCGCCTGAGTGGTGGCTGACCGTGAACCGGCCGTTACCTTGATACGTGAGCTCGAGCACCTGGCCCTGGCCGCCGGCGATGGAGCCCGGCGTGCCTGCCGCGGTGCGGTTGCCCTGCGAGGTGTAGAGGCGGCCGCCTGAACCGTTGGGGCCGGTGTCGCCCACCACCATCCAGTTGCCGTCGAACGAGAGGCTGGTGGCGCGGTACCAGCGGTTCTCGCCGTACCAGTTCCAGGTGTCGCGGCCCCCGTCGGGGCTGACGAACGTGTAGCCGGTGTAGTTGCGGCTGTCGTCGCGCGGCTCGAGCGCGCTGACCACCTGGCCGTTGCCCGACACCGCCAGGCCCGACCAGTTGCTGTAGCTGAAGCGGATCGTCCAGTGGGCGCCGCCGTCGTCGCTGATCCACGGGTGGCCGCCGTTGTCGATGGCCGCCATGCGCTGGCCGTCCGCGCTCGAGGAGGCGAAGGCCCAGTTGCCGTCGGCCATGCGCCGGGTCCAGGTCGCGCCGCCGTCGGTGGAGACGTGCACGCCCTGCAGCGCCGGCGTGCTCGAGTAGAACGACGCCACCGCCACCAGGCGCTGGCCGTCGCGCGAGCCCGAGACCGCTCGCCAGTCGCCGCCCGCCGTGCCCGGCACCACGGTGAAGGTGGCGCCGCCGTCGAGCGAGCGGTGGATCCCGCCGTCGATGGCGGTGGCCACGATCTGGCGGCCGTCCTCGGAGAGGTGCACGCCGGTCCAGCCCACGGCCGCGCTGTTCGTCGCGGTCCAGGTCTGGCCGTAGTCGCTCGAGACGTGGATGGCGAGGTTGGTGGCCACCGCGGCCAGGCGGCTGCCGTCCTCGCTCATCGTCACCCAGGTCCAGTTGGCGCGCGGGGCGCTGCTGCGCGACCAGGTCGCGCCGCCGTCCTGCGACAGGTACAGCTGGCCCGGATTGGCCACCGCGGCGATGCGGTTGCCGCTGGACGAGGAGGCGGTCGCGTACCAGTTCTGGTCGGGCGCGGACGCATCGACGGTGCGTGGCGTCCACGCGGTGCCGGGCGTGACGTTGCCGGGCACCCCGACCGTGTCCACCCACTGCAGCGCGTTCTGCGCCAGGCGCCAGCCGGCGGCGCCCTGGCCGGTGACGCGCACGCGGTCGCCGGCCTGCAGGCAGTTGTTGGCGGGAAGGGTGATCACCACGTCGGTCGCGGAGCTCACGGTGTAGACGCCGTTCGCGGCGGCTTGCAGCGAAGCGCCGGTGACTTCGCCGCTGTTGTCGACGGCGCAATCGCCGGGGACGGCGGGCGAGGGCGCCGGCGCCGGTGCGGACGAGCCGGGCTGGGCTTCGGGTTCCGGCGTGCCGCCGCCCTGGGTGCCGCTGCCGGAGGCGACCTGGGCGCTTCCGTTGCCGGGCGCGGGGGCCGGATCGGCTCCGCCGCCACCGCCGCCGCACGCGCTCAACCACGCCACCGCCAGGGCGGACAGCGCCGCCGTGCTCTTCTTCGTCATCTGTTCTCCACTCCTGAAGGCGTCTCGCCTCGCCGGGGATTCTTCGACGGCCGAGCAGGCCGGCGCGTGCGCTATCTGAGCCATTGGGCGTAGGAACGCCCAGCTCGGCCGTGTCGGTGAAGCACCGAGCCCGAAGGGGCTATTGCCGAGCCACGCCCAAAAGAAAAGAGCCGGGGCTTTCGCCCCGGCTCTTGACTCCCTCCCTGGGAGCGACAGCGTTGTGCTTTTACGGACGGCTTCCGGTGGTCAGGAGGATCTGTCCCGTGGTGTTCGCGTCGAACCGGCCCGCGGCGACGGCCATGCGGCTGGCGTCGCCGGACATGGTCACCGAGCGCCATTGCGTCTCGGTCGAGGCCACGCCTCCCACCGTCACCGGCAGTGCGGCAAACGACGTGCCACCGTTGGTGGACAGCTGGACGGAACCCAGGCCGGGGCCGGCGTTGTCATTCGACACGGTGGCGGCGATCACGCCGCCGTCGCTCGACATCGCGATGCCGGAGTAGTCGCCCGCGACGCCCGTCTGGGTGAAGCTGGCGCCGCCGTCCTTGGAGACGTAGATGCCGTCGGCGGCGTTGCTGCCGCCGAAGCTGTTGCCCGCCATCGCGATGGTCTGGCCGTTGGCGGACACCTTCACTCGATACCAGTTCTGGGTCACCGGAGCGGCGGTCAGCGAGGTCCAGGTGCTGCCGCCGTTGGTCGAGATGAACGCGGCGGGCGTCTGGCCCACGGCCACCAGCGTCTGGCCATCGGCCGAGCTGTCGATCGAGCGCCACGAGGTGGCGGTGGCCGGCAGGCCGGTCGAGGTAGCCCAGGTGACCGCGCCGGCGGCGTCGACGGTGCCGACGATCACCGGGCCGTTCATGATGACCGCGGCGACGCGGGTGCCGTCTTCCGACAGCGTCACGCCCTCGAACTGGGCGTTGTTCGCCACGCCGACGGGCAGCGTCACCTGGACGAAGTTCTGGCCACGGTCCACCGAGATGTACATGCCGGCGCCCTGGAACTGGACGGCCGCGATGCGGTTGCCGTCACCGGAAACGTCCGAGGCGATCCAGATGCCGGTGGGCGCGGTGCTCTCCGTGAACGTCACGCCGCCATCGCGCGAGACGAACAGGGGGCTGGTGTCGGTGCCGCGCAGATCGGCCTGGCCGGCCACCATGACCTGGCCGTCCGTGCTCGACGACAGCGAGTGCCACACGTCCGTAGGAGCGTTGGTGGCGGTGAAGCTGGTGCCCAGCGGCGCGGCAGGCGCGGGGGCGGGCGGATTGCCGCCGCCACCGCCGGCAGCCGGCGCAGGTGCGGGCGAGGGCGCCTGGGCGACATCGTCGCCGCCGCCGCCGCCACCACATGCGGTGAGCCACATGGCGGCGATGGCTGCCGTCACGACGACTCGTGTTTTGGTTGCTCCCATGAACATTTGGACCTCCAGAGTTGCGTTGATGACGCGATCGACACACGTCGCAACGGATGGTCGGTTCTCCCATGCGGTGCCGCTTTCCGTTTTGGAGCATGTGCTTGTAGGAGAACTGCTCCGCAGGAACTCAGCCGATGACAAGCTGTTTCGATGGCTGATCCGAAGGGGCCATTGCACTGGTGCGGACGGGCCGGAGGCCTGCTCATGCAACGTACCTCACGCGCGCGGCGGCCAAGTTGCAACAGGCGCCATGCAGTGGTCCCAACGCGTTCACGCGCGATGTTCTGATGCCGCCGGACCACCCCCCAACGCGCAACGATGAGGCACAAGCCCACCCTTCCCCTGATGTTCGTCACCGGCGGCGTGCTGGTGGTGGCCCTCGAGGCGGTGGCGTTGGTCGGCTGGCAGGGATGGTGGCCGCGCAAGCCGGTCGTGCCCGTGCGGTACACGAAGCCGCTGCCCCCCGTCGAGTTCGGTCCGGAGCCGATCGCCGCCCCGGTGCTGCCCGATCCGGATGAGCGTCCCGTCGTCGATGCGTACTACCGCGAGCTGCGCGCGCAGATCCGTTGGGTGCCCGCGCGCATCGGCCGCGAGGTGCTGTTCACCGTCGATCCCGCTTCGCGCCTCTTGCTGGCCAAGTCGGCGGCGCAGCGCGCGCGGCTGCATGAGCTCGGCCTGGGCTTCGAGGATGTGTACGGTCTCATCGCCGCCGAGTCGTCGTGGACGCCGCGCGACGGCGCCAGCCGCGACGGCACGCCCAACCTGGGCATCGCGCAGTTCGAGCCCGCCACGGCCGCCGCGCTGGGCGTGCGCGACCCGAACGATGCGGTGGAGGCCGTCCACGCCGCGGCCGAGCACATGCGCGAGGCGGCCGCGTGGAGCGCCGCGCGCATCGCCAAGCTCCGGCTCAACCAGAAGGAGCGCGCGGCGCGGCTGCGCGAAGGCATCTCCATCTACTACAACCTTTCCAGCCGCGGGCGCGAGGCCTGGGACGGGCGCGATGCGTCGCGGCTGCCCGCCGCCACCAACGCGCACATCCGCAACGCGCGCGAGGGCGCGAAGGAAGCGGCCTTGTTCGAAGCGCAGGCGCGCGTGCTGGAAGCCGCGGCGAAGCGCGAGCGGGGGTTGGTCGCGGCAGCCGCCGAGCCCTGAGGCTTGTGTTCCGGACGGCGCGCCCTATCTGTCCATCACCATGACCGAGCCCCTGCACGTCGTCTGCCCCTCTTGCGGCACCACCAACCGGGTGCAGCCTGCCCAGCTGGGCAGCGCGCCCAGCTGCGGCAAGTGCAAGCAGGCGCTGTTCGAAGGCAAGCCGGTCGCGCTGGACCAGGCCGGCTTCGAGCGCCAGCTCGCGCGCAGCGAACTGCCGGTGCTGGTGGACTTCTGGGCCGCGTGGTGCGGGCCCTGCCGCGCGATGGCGCCGGCCTACGAGCAGGCCGCCGGCATGCTCGAGCCGCACGTGCGCGTCGCCAAGGTCGACACCGAACAGGCGCAGGCGCTGGCCGCGCGGCTGAACATCCGCAGCATCCCGACGCTCGCGCTCTTCATGGGCGGGCGCGAGGTGGCACGCCAGCCCGGTGCGTTGACGCGAGCCGAGGACATCGTCCGCTGGGCTCGCGCGCAGATGGCGGCGCATTCGCCGGCCTGAAGCGGCCCGGCGCGGTGCGGGGTAAGCTGCGCCCCATGATCTACCGCCAACTCGGCCGCAGCCCCCTGCGCGTATCCGCCCTGTGCCTGGGCACCATGATGTTCGCCGACCAGACCGATGCGCGCGAGGCCGGCGCGATCCTGGCGGATGCTCGCGAGCAAGGCGTCAACTTCATCGACACGGCCGACGTCTACAGCAAGGGCGGATCGGAATCGCTGCTGGGCGAGCTGCTCGCCGGCACGCGCGACGACTGGATCCTGGCCAGCAAGCTCGGCAACCGCATGGGCGACGGCCAGAACGAGCTGGGCTACTCGCGGTTCTGGATGCTGCGCGAAGTGGAGGCGAGCCTGAAGCGCCTGCGCACCGACCGCATCGACATCCTGTACCTGCACCGCGACTACGAGGACATGGACCTGGAGGAAGGGCTGCGCGCGATCGACACGATGATCCGCGACGGCAAGCTGCGCTACTGGGGCCTGTCCAACTTCCGCGGCTGGCGCATCGCCGAAGCCGTGCGCCTGGCCCGGGAACTGAACATGCCGGGTCCGTCGGTCTGCCAGCCTTACTACAACCTGCTCAACCGCATGCCGGAGGTCGAGATCCTTCCCGCCTGCGCGAACTACGGCCTGGGCGTCGTGCCCTACAGCCCGATCGCGCGCGGCGTGCTCTCCGGCAAGTACGCGCCGGGCCAGGCGCCTGCGGCCGACAGCCGGGCCGGCCGCGGCGACAAGCGCATGCACCAGACCGAGTTCCGCGAGGAATCGCTGCGCATCGCCCAGCAGCTGCAGGAGCATGTGGCTTCGCGCGGGATCACGCTGGCGCAGTTCGCCACCGCCTGGGTGCTGGCGCATCGCGCGGTGTCGTCCGTGATCGCCGGGCCGCGCACGCTCTCGCAGTGGCAGGCCTACGCGCCCGCGCTCGAGGTGAAGCTGACGGCCGAGGACGAGGCGCTGGTCGATTCCCTCGTCGCGCCGGGCCACCCATCCACGCCCGGCTACACCGACCCCGGCTACCCCTTGCAACGACGCACCCTGTAGCGCAAGCCCCAGTCGCGTTGCGATTCCCGACAGCCTGTTACGAACTGCTCCTACAAGCTCCAAGGCCGTTCGCCGCCTACCCTCGCGCTCGAAGGCGCAGCAAGGCGCACGGGAGACGAGGAAGATGCAGGATGCACAGCAGCGACAGCGGTCGGCCGAGCGATTCGGGCTGGCGCTGCCCATCACGATGGAAGGCGAGGAATGTTCCTCGCACGACATCAGCGCCACCGGCGTGCTGCTGGAGTCTTCCGCCGCGCCTCCGCTCGGCGCCCAGGTTTCGTTGATGCTCCAGTACCGCACCGAAGGGCGCGACTTCAGCCTGGACTGCGTCGGCGAGGTGGTGCGGGTCGAGCGGCACGGCGACAACTACAACATCGCCGTTCGCCTGGCCGAACCGCTGTTCCAGGATCTCGTGCCGCAGGAAGGCGGCACGGGCTGAAGGCCCCGGCCTAGGGAGAACAAGGATGGCGATGGTCGAACCCAGGGTGGTGGTGCCGCTGCGGCGGCGCCAGGAAAAACGCGGCGCCGAGCGCTTCGAGATGGAGCTGCCGCTGACGGTGGGCACGGGCGAGGGCGGCGTCACGCGCGACCTCAGCGTCAGCGGCCTGTCGTTCACTTCGCGCCAGCCCTACGTGGTGGGCGAGGAGGTCGATCTCACGGTCGAGTACCTGTTGGACGGGCACAACTTTCCGTTGCGCTGCCGCGCCACGGTGGTTCGCTGCGACCCCTGCGCGGGCGGGTTCACCATCGGCGCGCGGCTCAATACTGCATTTGTAGAGTAGCCCTGGCTCGGCGGCGCGTGATAATCGCGCGCATGGGGTTGCTCAACAGGATCTTCCGGCCTGACGCCAAGGGTGCCGAAACGGGGCCGCCGTCGGCCACCCGGTTCCAGGACAGCGACAGCGGTACCGAGGACGACCAGGCCGCGCGCCTGAACGTCCGTCGCGAGCTGGTGCAGGTCACGCTTCGCGAGACCATGCGCCGCCACGCGGTGCCGTCCGACTGGCTCGACCTGCGCATGCTCCCGGTGGTCAACCGCAAGGGCAAGCACGGCATGCACGTGCAGCTGGTCGTCAAACAGGGGCAGGGCGCCCTGCTGACCTACATCCCCTCGTTCCAGAGCGCCTTCATGGCGGAGATCGAGAAGTTCGAGCCGCGCGCCTGGGACTGGCTGCTGAGCATCTCCTGGCAGTTCACCGGCATCAGCTCCACCAATGCCGGCGAGGAGCCCCGGGTCGTCACCCAGCCGACGCCGCTGGCGCAGGCGCCGGCCAGGCCGCAGGCCGCGGCCACGCCGGTCGACGAGGACGTCGAACAGGACCTGCAGGCCCTGTTCGCCATCCGCGACGCCGCCATGCAGCAGTCGCAGGAGCCGCAGCCGGACTTCCAGCCGACGCGGCCGCTGCGCTGAGTCCGCCTTCCCCTAGAGGAATTCCACCCGCTCGGCGACCAGCCGGTCGTTCACCACGCGCGAGCCGGAGACGAACACGCGGCGGCCGTTGCGCAGGTCGGCCGCGGTGCCGCTGACGAACACCACGCCCGCGCCGCCGGCATCGATGTCCTGGCCCTGGATCTTGAAGTCGGACGCCGAGCGGAACGCGCCGATGTTGCCGCGCGCGCTGTAGTCGTCATCCTGGTCCCCCGAGCCGGAGTTGCCCGAGCCGCCGGAGCCGCCGGAGCCACTCGAACCACCGGAGTCGGCCGCCTCGCGCAGCTTCAGCCGGCTGGCGACGAGCACCCCGGCGCGCCATGCGCCTTCGATCTGCACGCGCGCGCCCTGGCCGATGCTGGCCTCGCGGCCGGAGATCTTTGCGGACGAGGCATCCACCGGCACGCCGTCCACCTGCAGCGAGGCTAGGCTGGTGAAGCGCGTGATCAGTCCTTCGACCGAGAGCCGCTCGCCGTCGGCGGACGTCACCGGGTACCAGGGCTCCACCGCCGCCTGCGTGATCGTCGCGTCCTCCTCCGTGCCGCGCACGCGCACCAGCTGGCCTTCCAGCTGCGCGGGCGTGAGGCCGGCCGACGCCAGCGCGGCGGTCGTGAAGGCCACGCGCAGCCCGCCGACCTGCACGCTGGACGTGGACAGGTCCACCGCCTGCGCCGTGCCCGAGATGATGGGCGTGGCGCCGGCCGCGACGCGCTCGATGCGCGTGGCGCGCAGGCCCGTGCCGTGATCCGGCAGTCCCCAGACCTGAACCGGGTCGCCCACTTGCAGGTCGCCCAGCGACATCAGGCTTCCGGCGAACACGGTCGAGTCGTCGGTGCGGATCTTGGTGTACCAGAGCACCAGCGTGTTGTTCGGAAGGTCGAGGGCCGCGACCGGACCGCGCGCGTCGGCCGACGATTCGATGGTGCTGGCCACGCCGTTGAGCAGGTCGGGATTGATCACGCCGCGCACCCGCACGGTCATGCCGAGCTTGAGCGTGTCGCTGTCGCTCAGGGTCAGCGCGGCCTGGTCGGTCTCGTAGCGCACGCCGTTGACGACGATGCTGCCGAAGCCGGTGATCGCGCCCACGGCGGCCGAGGTGATGCCGGTGCCGCCGGAGCCCACGCCTTCGCCGCCCGTGATGCCGGTGCCGCCGGAGCCGACGCTGGCGAAGTCGCCGCCGCCACCGCCGCCGCAACCTGCCAGGGCCGCCACCGCGCCGGGCACGGCCGCGATGAGGGCGCGGCGCTTCATCCCTGGGCCTCCCGCTCCTCGTGGAAGAGGTACACGCCCACCCGCAGCCGTCGCTCGCCCTTGGCGCCGCTGCGCGTGATGGCCTCACTGAGCTGGCCGACCAGCTCGCGGTGCATCGCCGACCAGCGCATGCGCATGAACTGGTGCACCGCCTCGCAATCGACTTCGGCCAGGCCCTCGGCGAACACCGCGCGCTCCAGCAGCAGCGGCGCTTCGCCCAGCGCGTTGGAGACGGCGGCGGATGCGTGGTCGCGCAGGTTGTCGCCGAGGAAGGCGAGGGTGCTTTGCAGGTCCGCCGTCGGCACGAAGCCCTCGGCGGTCAGTTCCACGTGCGTGGCATCGACCTTGGAGCACATGCCCAGGCGCGTCAGCTCGTCGAGCACCGCGCGGTGGTGCACGTCGCCGCGGCTCGCTTCGCGCGCCACGTCCTCGAAGGAAGTGCCTTCGGCGCCGCTCGCGATCGGCAGCCGGTGCAGCGAGGCGTCCTGGCTCGCGAGCTGCAGCCAGCGGGTGAAGGTCTTGGCCGCGGCCGACAGCTCGGTGTGCGGCAGCGGATCGGCGGGACGCCGCACGCGTGCCGTCACGTCCTTGCGATTGAGGCCCGTGGTCACGGCCAGCTGGCTGATGTTCGGTGCCGCCACGCCCTGCCGCCGCCAGAGGCGCGTGGCTTCTTCCAGGAGCAGGTCCCGCAGCATGCTTTCGAGGTGCGGGTGCTTCAGGCCCATGCCGAGGGCGAGTCGCACCAGCGGGCGCATCACGCGCGCACAGGCGGCTTGTGCCCAAGTCAATCGGTCCTGCATTGTGGTCGGAGATGTATTCGCACCATTGTTCCGGCACGAGAGCATTCCGTGCGCGTTTTTCCCATGCCTTTGACCCGCGTGGGCCACCGAATAGTCCGAACGGGCCACGGCCAACGCGGAACTGCCGAGGCAGGAATCAGTTCGGCCGGTACGCATGCAGCACCTCGTAGCCGTGCGCGGGGCTGCTGCGCACGAGCACATAGCCCTCGTCCACCCGCCAGTCGGGCAGTTCCTCGCCGGCATCCGCCGCCACGTGCGCACCCTGCGCGCGCCGCGCGAACGTCACGTGCGGGCGGTAGCGACGCTCCTCCACCGGCCACCGCAGCGACTGCAGCGCGCGGGAGAGTTCGGCATGCAGCGCCTGCAATTGCGGCGGCGCCTGCAGCTCCAGCACCGCGATGCCTCCGGGCCAGACCGTCGCGCGGCCCTGCGCGAGCGCGAGCACGTGCGGTTCGACCGGCACCGCGAGGGCGGCACGGAATTCGTCCACGCGCTCCCGCGGCACCTGGCCGAGGAAATGCAGCGTGATGTGCAGCCGCGCGGGATCGACCACCGCGGCGTCACGCGGCCAGTGCCAGCGCGCCTGCAGGCCTTGCAGCGCCCGCCGCACCGGCGGCGTGGGCCAGAGCGCGAGGAATAGCCGGACGGTGGGGGATCGCGGCGCGCTGCTCATCGGCATCCGAATTTCATTGTTGGGCTCACAAGTCGAGTTTGGATTGGTACAGTCGCGCGCTGCATGCCTGACGAGTCCGTTCCTGCGAACCCGTGATGCGGCCTGACTTGCCACAGGACCTGCGCCGGTTCATCCTCACCAGCATCCCGTCCGTGCCTTACCTCGAGGCACTGCTGCTGCTGCGCGCCGAACCGCAGCGCAGCTGGTCGGCGGGCGAGGCGGCGCGCCGTCTCTACCTTCCCGAGCAGCGCGGAACCGAGCTGCTGACCGAGCTGGTCAGTGCCGGCGTCGTGCGACAGGAATCCATGGGCTACCGATATTCCCCGGCCACCGGCGAGCTGGCCGCCATCCTGGACCAGCTGGCGTTCCACTACTCCGCCGACCTGGTGGGCATCAGCGACCTCATCCATTCCCGCGTCGACAAGAAGGCGCAGCAGTTCGCGGACGCGTTCCGGATCAGAAAGGATTCCTGAGATGGCCGCGGTCGTGTACTTCCTCTGCGCGCTGACCAGCCTGACCTGCTTCGTGCTGCTGTTCCGCGCGTGGCGAGTCAGCCGGGTGCGGCTGCTGTTCTGGAGCGCGCTGTGCTTCGCCGGCGTGACGCTCAACAACATGCTGCTGGTGATCGACCGCGTGTTCCTGCCGCCGTCGATCGACCTGTCGATGTGGCGGCTGGCGCTGGCGCTCGTGGCCATCCTGCTGCTCGTCTTCGGGCTGGTCTGGGAGGAGGAATAAGTCATGACCCAGCTGCTGGTCGGCGCCATCGTGATGGGCTCTTTCGTGGCGGGGCTGTTCTTCTTCCGCTACTGGCGCGCCTCGCGCGACAGGTTCTTCCTGTATTTCGCACTGTCGTTCTGGATCGAGGCGCTGGACCGCATAGCGCTTGGCGTTCTGGGGCCCACCAGCGAGTTCGAGCCGCTGTTCTACGGCGTGCGGGTGCTGGCCTACGGCCTGATCGTGCTGGCCATCCTGCAGAAGAACCGCAAGCGTCCCTGAGCGTCACAGCTTGGGGATCCTCAGCGTCTTGCTGATCATCAGGCTGCCCGAGAGCACGAACAGCAGGGCCAGCGGATGCAGGGTCCAGGACCCGAGGTCGAGCGCGCCGCCGTAAAGGTCTTCCCCGATGCGGTCCTGCCAGGCGGCGAACGCCAGCACGGCGGTCAGCAGCACGCTGGTAGGAATGGGCGTGCCCTCGAAATAGTTCACCTTTCCGGTGGCGCCCGACAGCGATTCGGCGGTGACGTTGTAGCGCGCGAGCCGGCTCACGCCGCAGCACACGAAGTAGACCAGCGCGGCGGCGTCCCAGCCGCCCTGCATGCCGGCGGCGAATCCCAGGGCCGCCGGCGCGACGCCGAAGGAGATCACGTCGGAGAGCGAGTCCAGCTCGCGGCCGAGCGCCGAGTGCTGGTGGCGCGCACGCGCGATCCGGCCGTCCAGCACGTCGAACGCGAAGGCCGCCGGCGCGAGCGCCGCGGACATCAGGAAGTGCGAGACCTCGCCGGTGGCCAGGTACAGCATGGCCAGGAACACCGCGCCTACCCCGCAGGCGGCGTTGCCCAGGGTGAAGAAGTCCGCGAGGTGGAAGCCTCGCAGCATGGAGAAGTGGCGGGGGGCGGTCGGGTGCATCGGCCGCGCCATCTTGGCGCGGCCAGCGCGATGTCCCGGTCGGCTCGCGGCCCCCAGCGCTGTCGGCTGTGTCCGACGAGCCCCGGCCGCTGGCTCAGGCGTTCAGCCGGCGAGCCTTACTGACGGATCTTGCCGCTGCCGCTGATGATGGACAGCTCGACGAAGCGCGAACCGGTGCGCACGCCCGGCTTGAAGCCCACCATGTAGCCGCCCAGGTCCAGGCGGTCGATGCTCTCCATCGCGCCGGCGATGCCTTCGCGCGTGGGGCGCGCGCCCTGGCGCCGAACCGCTTCCACGATCACCTTGCCGGTGATGAAGCCTTCCATCATCGAGTAGCTGACCGGCACCTCGAGGTTGGCGTTCCTGGCCGTCGTGAGGTCGCTGAACTCCTTGGCGAGGCGGCCGGAGATCTTGTACGGGCTGGGCGTCACCTGCGCGATGGCCACGCCCTGCATCTGCTCCTCGGACAGGCGCTTGGACAGCTGCTCGATGTCGGCGCCCGAATGCGCGAACAGCTGCGCCGCACCGCCGGCGGCGCGGTACTGCTCGATGAAACCGGCGGCCGCCGCGCCGCTGGACACCATCAGGATCGCCTGGGGCTTGCTCTTGAGGAAGGCGTCCACCGCGGGCGTCACGGTGGCGGTGCCGGAGGCGTACGACGCCTTGGAAGCGATGGTGGCCTTCGACTTGGCGGCAGCTTCTTCCGCGGCCGCGATCAGGGCCGGCGCGCCGGGACCGTCCTCATAGAACAGGCCCAGGCGGGTGATGCCGATGGTCGTGAGGTGTTCGGTGAGCTTGTTCAACTCGTCGCGCAGGCCGGCGCGCACGTTGAACAGCCAGGGCGAATCGGGCCGGATCTCCGCCGTGCGGTAGCCCACCACCGAGATGCGCTCCTTCTCCAGCATGCCCGACTGCAGCAGGTCGGCCACGTTGCGGCTGCCGAAATAGCCGGCCAGCACCATCGGCTTGTTCTCGGCCAGCAGCTGGCGGGTGGCGCTGATGGTGTCCTCGGGGCGGCCGCCGTCGTCCTTGCGCACCAGGGTGAAGGTGTGGCCGTTGACGCCGCCCGCCTTGTTGACGCTGTCGAACACCAGCTGCATGCCGGCCGCGTAGGCGCGGCCCGAGCTGGCTTCCATGCCCGACATCGGGCCGACCTGGCCCACCACGATCTGGGCGGCCTGGACCGCCGCCAGCGGGGTGGTGAGCGCAAGGGCCGTGGCCAGGATGCGCAGGGATTTCATAGGTACTGTTCCTCTTTCTTTCTTACAAACCTTACCTTAGGACAAAGCCCGGCCGCGCGCCATTGCGGAAAGCGCTTAGGGCAGGGACCCGGTGTGCGGAAATTTCCTAAGGTGTCCAATCGGGCCCCATGTCGCGCACCGCCACCTGGGCCTCCGCCGGTCCCGCACCCGCCCACGCCGTCGAATCTCCCTATGCCTGGATGCGGCTCGCCGTGTCGCTGCTGCTGATGACGATAGGCGGCTCTGGCATGTACTCCGTCGCGGTGGTGCTGCCGGCGATCCAGGCGGAGTTCGGCCTGGCCCGCGGCGCCGCCTCGCTGCCGTACACGCTGACCATGATCGGCTTCGGCGTCGGTGGCGTGCTGATGGGACGGCTGGCCGACCGCTTCGGCGTGCTGGTGCCGGTGACGGTCGGGGGCGTCGCGCTGGGCGCGGGCTTCATCTCGGCGGGTCTCGCGCCGAACCTCTGGACGTTCTGCCTCGCGCAAGGGCTGGCCATCGGCCTGCTCGGCACCTCGGCGACCTTCGCGCCGCTGGTGTCGGACACCTCGCAGTGGTTCGACCGCCGCCGCGGCACGGCGCTGGCCATCTGCATGAGCGGCAACTACGTGGCCGGCGCGGTCTGGCCGCCGGTGATGCAGCACTTCATCGACGGCGTGGGCTGGCGCCAGACCTACATCGGCATCGGCGTGTTCTGCCTGGTGACCATCGTGCCGCTGGCCTGGTTCCTGCGCCCACGCCCGCCGGTGCTCGCTTCGACCCCCGCGGCCGGCGCGGCCAGGGCGGTGTCGCGCGACACCTCGCGGCCGATGGGCCTCAGCCCCGCGACCGCGCAGGGCCTGCTGTGCGTCGCCGGCGTGGCCTGCTGCGTGGCGATGTCGATGCCGCAGGTGCACATCGTGGCCTACTGCTCCGACCTGGGCTTCGGCGCGGCGCGTGGGGCGGAGATGCTGGCCATCATGCTGGGCCTGGGCGTGGTCAGCCGGCTGGTGTCGGGCTGGATCTCGGACCGCATCGGCGGCCTCCGCACGCTGCTGCTCGGCTCCATCCTGCAGGGCGTGGCGCTGCTGATGTTCCTGCCGTCCGAGGGGCTGGTGTCGCTGTACCTGGTGTCGGCGATGTTCGGCCTGTTCCAGGGCGGCATCGTGCCGGCCTACGCGCTGATCGTGCGCGAGCATTTCTCGCCGGCCGAGGCCGGCGCGCGCGTGGGCACGGTGCTGATGGCCACGCTGTTCGGCATGGCGCTGGGGGGCTGGATGTCCGGCGCGGTGTTCGACCTCACGGGCTCGTATCGCGCGGCGTTCCTCAACGGGATCGCCTGGAACGCGCTCAACCTCTCGATCGTGCTCTATCTGCTCTACCGGGTGAGGTCCAGCTCCAGCAGCACCGGTTGATGGTCGGAGGCCTGCGTCCGCGAGTCCACTTCGAGCCGGCGCACGCGCTGCGCCAGGTCCTCGCTGACGAAGCAGAAGTCGAAGGCGTACTCCTGGCCGTGCCACTGCGCTTCGTCGTAGAGCCCCAGCGTCTTGGCATGCGGCCGGCCGGGATGCGCGCAGGTCCAGGCGTCCACCCAGTGCGGCGCTCCCGCCAGCGGCGCCTGCAGGCGGGCGATCAGCGGATCGCTCGCATCGCAGTTGAAGTCGCCGGTGAGCACCGCGCGCGGTCCGCGCGGGCGCGGCTCGAACGGATTGCCCTGCTGGCCCTCGCGTCCGGGGAACACATGCGCGGCCGCTTCCTCCTGCAGATGGCGCAAGGCGTCGACCTGGGCCGCGCGCTGGATCGCCGAGTAGTACTCCAGGTGCGTGGTCATGATGCGCAGCGGCCCGCCGCTGGCGGCGAGCACCACCTCCAGCGCCAGGCGCGGCATGCTGTCGTGGTCCGGGTCGGGCGGGCGCGGCAGCGGATGGCGCAGCACCTGCAGCGGCGCGAGCCGGCTGAACACCATGTTGCCGAACCGCTGGCGGCCGACGTCGCGGGTCCAGCGTTCGACAGCGACGCCTTCCACCGCGTGGTACTCCGGCAGCAGCCGAGCGAGTTCGGCGAACTGGTTGACGCCCGCGTGCAGGCCCTTGAGTCCGGGATAGTTGTCCGCCACCTCCTGCAGGCACAGCACGTCGAACGGCGCCCAGTGCTTCACGGTGTCGACGATGCGCGGCAGGTCCACCCGGCCGTCGGCGCCGCGGCCCCACTGGATGTTCCAGG
>Ga0247819_10000845_pt1 | contig 17134 bp, 9 predicted proteins | sample 13C_Xylose_Day6_FD_193428 | JGI IMG/M metagenome (GOLD analysis project Ga0247819, IMG submission 193428) | Soil microbial communities from agricultural site in Penn Yan, New York, United States - 13C_Xylose_Day6 | ecosystem: Environmental > Terrestrial > Soil > Agricultural land | place: USA...
TTGTGGAAGTCGGCGCGGCCGGGTGGTGACGCACTGGGCGCCGCCTTGACCCCGGCCTGCAGCACGCAGGCGGCCGCGAGGCCGGTGAGCAGGCTGCGCCGCCGCAGGAATCGAGTCTCCTCGGCGATGTTCGACATCACGACCTCCCGGGCGCAGTCAGTGTGTGGTCAGTTTTGGATCGCCGCGGCAAAGGGGCAAGCGTTGGCGTTCGAGCCACGGCTCCTGTGTTCGAGGGATGGGCCTGCACCAACGGATGTGCGGCCCCCCACGCAAGCGCCCTTGCTGCGCTCGCCGCGGCCATGTCTCATCCGGTTGGACTCGCGCCGCTTCGCCGTGCCGCGGTCGCTTGTCGGAAAGCACTCACGTCGAGCGCGCGTGTCACGCTTGCTCTCACCTGTTTGCGGTCGTCACCCGCTGGGCAAGGAGAGCGAGTCGAGGCGTCGTCCTGCGCGCGTGGAACTTCCTCCCACCTATCCTCCCAAGCCACCAGAACACGAACAACAAATTCGTGGAGGGAGACCTTCAAAGGAGTTCTCCGTGGCCTTCATCTCCCATCGCTCCCTCGCGGCACCGGTCCTGCACGGCCGTCGCCGCTTCCTTGCCGGCAGCGCGGCGGCGGCGGCAGCCGCATTCACCACCTCGCGGGCCTCGGCCCAGCTGACCACCGGCAATCCGCTGCAGAACGCGCCCGCCGGCTGCACGACCGTGCCGGATATGCCCACGCCGGCCCGGCCCGCTCCGCAGGACGCCTCACGCGTGTTCAGCGCGGCCGAGACCGTGCTGGCCTTCCGCAACCACGGCATGCAGGCGGAGTTCCTGCGCGAGCCGCTCACTCCGCTCGGCGGCCATTACCTGCTGATCCACTTCGACGTGCCCCAACTGCAGGCCGACGGCTATTCCGTCGCCATCGGCGGCCGGGTCAACAACCCGACGACGATCAGCCTGGCGGCGCTGAAGGCGCGGCAGGTGATCCAGCAGGTGGTGACGCTGGAATGCGCGGGCACCGGCCGGTCCACCCTGCATCCGCGCGCGGTCTACGTGCCCTGGTTCAAGGAAGCCATGGGCACCTATCGATGGACCGGCACGCCGCTGCGATCCATCCTCGAGCAGGCCGGGCTGATGAACGACGCGGTCGAGGTGCTGTTCACCGGCTGGGACGCGGGCATCGACCTGGGCGTGGAGCACGCCTTCGAGCGCTCGCTGCCGATCAAGGAAGCGCTGCGCGACGAGGTGATGCTGGCCTGGGAGCACAACGGCCAGCCCTTGCTGCCCCAGCACGGCTTCCCGCTGCGCCTGGTGGTGCCCAGCTGGTACGGCATGGCCAGCGTGAAGTGGCTGCGCGCGATCACGGTGCTCAACGAGCCGTTCCGTGGCGTGGAGCAGTCCAAGGTCTACCGCTTCCAGCAGGTCGCGGGCGAACCCGGAGAACCCGTCACCTTCAAGCGGGTGCACTCGCTGATCATGCCGCCGGGCCTGCCGGACCTGATCACCCGCCAGCGCTTCCTGGCGCCCGGCCCGGTGGTCCTGCAGGGCACGGCCTGGTCGGGCGCGGGACGCATCGTCAAGGTCGAGGTCAGCACCGACGACGCCTCCACCTGGGCCGACGCCACGCTGGTGCCGGTGTCGCCGGACCGCTTCGCCTGGACCCAGTGGCGCTTCGACTGGAACGCGACCGAAGGCGAACACATCCTGGCCTGCCGCGCCACCGATGAAGCCGGCGACGTGCAGCCGATCAATCCCCAGGAACGCTGGAACCGCCAGGGCATGGGCGTGAACGGCGTGCAGCGCATGCACGTGACCGTGATGCCCGGCATCGGCAGCTCGCGTCCGCAGGTGCCTTCGCAGTCGCGGGTGGTGGTGCGCGGCGCCGAGGCGGTGCCCGTGCCCAACGTCGTCAATACGCAGGCGACGCCGAGGTCCTAGCGAGACGCGCGGCGACGGCCGCCAGCCGCCGCTCCAGCGCGAGGCCCGCGCTGCGCGCGGCGCGCTCCTCTTCGCGATCACCGCGCAGCGCGGCCGCGGCGGCCAGGCGCGGCCAGGGCGCGGTCCAGGCCGGCGCCGCGCGACGCGCCGACTGCGCGTGGCCGGCGGCCGTGTCCGCATCGCCCGACTGCAGCGCGGCATCGGCCAGCAGCAGCCAGGCCTGCACCCGCGTCTCGTCGTCGCGGGAGGCGCGATCCAGCCAGGGCCGGGCCTGGGCCGCCTCGCCGCGCACGAGCAGCAGGCGGCCGATGTCCAGCGCGAGCTCCGGATGCCCCTCGCCACCGTCGGCGGAACGGGCATGGCACATGACCGCGTCGGCGAGCCGGCCGAAGCGCGCGTGCAGCAGGCCGAGCGCGACCCAGGCCGCGGCGAGTTTTTCCGGCGCGGCCGGCCATGGATCCAGCCGTCGCTGCAGTTGCATCAGCTGCGCGAGCGACAGGGGCTGGGCGCGCGCACGCACGGCGCCCAGCGTGGCGAGCAGGTCGTCTTCGACGGGCGCGGGCTCCGGTTCCTCCTCGCGCCCTTCCCAGCAGGCGGCGATCCGCTCCGCGATGCCGGCCAGCGCGGGCGGCATGAAGCCCGTGCCGGCCGAGCGGGCGATCGTGAGCTCGTGCGAGCCGCGCAGCCAGTCGCGCAGCGCCTCGCAGGTTTCGACCGGCGAACACCACAGGCGGTCCTGCGGCACTTCGACGAAGTAGTCGGCGTCGATGTCCACGAGCAGCGGTGCTTCGAGCTTCATGGCCCGAAGCTGCGGCAGCGTCCCGATCACCATCGGCAGCCCGAGCAGCTCGCCTTCCAGCCAGCCGCCCCGCGTGGCGCGGAACGACTCCAGCTGCTCGATGGTGACGCCTTCCATCTGCTGCAACCCGGCCAGCGCGATGGCGAAGCCGAACGCCAGCACCTGCGGCGGCGCCACCCACACCAGCCGCCGAACGATGCCCAGGCGCGAAGCCGCGTACAGGAAGTCCTCGATGCCGAAGCAGGCATCGCGAAACGGATGCAGCGGATGCGGGCTCTCCAGAGCGCGCATCGCGTCGCCGTCCCCGCAACGCGCCAGCCGCTCGATGCGCGCCGCGTCGATGAACTGCAGGTCCAGGTGCGCGTCCAGGCACACCAGCGTCGCGCCGCGCACGCCGCGGTTTCGCCAGTGGGCGAGCACGGTGGAGTGCTCCTCGAAGACGATCGCCGCCGCCATGTCCGCTAACCGGGCTTGCGCGCCACGAAGCGCCCCACGGTGAAGGCGCCGATCTGCGCCGCCTTGCCCAGCACGACGAGCGCTTCCATGATCTGGCGCCGCATCGGCTCGGCGGTCTGGCGCGCCTCTTCGGCGACCGCCGCGCGAGCCTCGCGGTCGGACAGGAAGCCGCGCAGGAGCGGCATCTCCTCGCGCATGTCGAGCGCCAGCTCCACCTCGAAGCCGGCGGCGCGCATCAGCGCCGCGTACTGGCCCACGGTGCCCAGCGCCGGGATGGCCCACGCTTCCTCGACGCGGGCGCACCAGGTCCAGCGCAGCACAGGTTCGGCGCCCTCGCCCGCCAGCCAGTCCTCGCCCGCCAGGCAGCCGCCAGGGCGCAGCACGCGGAAGGCCTCGGCGAAGAAGGCCGCGCGGTCGGTGAAATGGCAGGCCGACTCGAAGAACAGCACGGCGTCGAACGAGCCGGCTTCGTACGGCAGCGCGTGGCTCCAGCCGGTGTCGAACCGCACCCGCTCCTGCAGCCCGAGCTCGCGCGACCGCGCCAGCGCCAGTCCGCGCTGCTCCGTGTTGGGCGTGAGGCCATGCACCTGCGCGCCGAGGGCGCGAGCCAGGTGGCAGGCGGTTCCGCCGACGCCGCAGCCCACGTCCAGCACCCGACTGCCGGCGGCGATGCCGGCGCTGCGCGCCACCAGCAGTTCCATGCGCAGCTGGTCCGCGGGACCGATGGGCCCCTGTTCGGGATAGAAGCCGGTGTGCCAGTGGTCGCCCAGGAACTCCCGGTAGAACGGGATGCAGAGCGTGTAGTAGCGGTCGACGAGCTCGGCGGAGGCCGGCTCCCCACTGGCCATCGCGGCGAGGGCCGCGAGCGTGTTCACTTGTACGTGTTCCCTCGCATGAGAGCGGCGCCCGACATCCCCTTCAGCGCCGGGAAGTCGACCTTGCAGCGGATGCCCGCCGGCAGCTTGCCGGCGGAGTTGGGCAGTTCGAGCCGCACGCCGAAGGTGCCGCTGGCGGTGTCGAACACCGAGTCGACCACCTTGAGCCTGGCGGTGTAGGCGCCGCCCAGGCCTTCGGGCATCACGTCCGCCGTGCCGTGCGCCTGCAGCTTGCCGTAGGCCGCGAGCGGCAGCACGGCTTCGACGCGCAGCGGCTCGACCTGCACCAGCTTCAGGATGGGCTTGCGGCCGGTGCCCGATTCGGCCAGGTCGCCGGGATTGAGCATGCGGTCCACCACCACGCCGTCGAACGGGCTGCGCAGCACGCGCCGCTGCAGCAGGTCCTGCGCGTGGCGCAGCTCCAGCGCGGCCTGCTGCTTGTTCTCGCGGGCGTCGCGCAGCTCGGCTTCGATGATGCGTTTCTCGGCCTCGGCCTCGTCGCGCGCCTGCGCGGTCACGAAGTTCTTCGCCTGCAGGTCGGTCGAGCGATCCAGCTTCCTGGTGGCGTAGTCGAGGCGGCTCTCGGCGGAAGCGAGCCGGCCCTGCGCCTCCGCGCGATGCCGCGCCAGCTGCACGGCCGACGTCTCGGCGGCCGACTCCAGCTGCACCAGCACCTGGCCCGCGCGCACGCGGTCGCCGCGCTGCACCAGCACCTTCTCGATCAGCCCTTCGACCGGGCTGCGCAGCTCCACGGTCTGGTTGGGCAGGATCAGGCAATCGAAGGGATTGGCCGCGGCGGTGTGCGCAACGGCGAGGCCGATCAGGGCGATGGCCGCCGCACGGCCGGGACGCTTGTTCATTCGCTCTTCCCCGTGAAGGCCAGCATGCGATCGAGCTGGCGGTCCTGCTTGAGATTGTCCATTCGCACCGCGCGATGGCGGCGCTCGGCCGAGCGCTGCGCGAGCTTGCGCAGCGCGCGGAAGGCCGCCGGCGGCGGCGTTCCGGCGTCGAGCGCGCGCGCCAGCGTGGCCGCCAGCGTCGGCGCATGCACCTGGAACAGCTCGTCCTCCAGCGACACGATGTCCTCGCAGCTGCCCGGATCGCCCTGTCGCGCGCAGCGGCCCACCAGCTGGCGGTCGACGCGGCGCGAGTCGTGGTACTCGGTCAGGATGACGTGCAGGCCGCCGCGCTCCTCCACGCCCGGCCCGAGTTCGATGTCGGTGCCGCGGCCGGCCATGTTGGTGGCCACCGTGATGCGGCCGCCCTCGCCCGCCCGCGCGACCACGTCGGCCTCGCCGGCATCCTGCTTGGCGTTGAGCAGCGAGTGCGCCAGGCCACGCGCGGTGAGCAGCGCGCTGATCTCCTCCGACGCCTGCACAGAGCGCGTGCCGATCAGCACCGGGCGGCCCTCGGCGGAAAGACGCTGCGCGACATCGGCGATGCGCTCCCACTTCTCAGCCGCCGTCGCGAACACCGTCGCCGGCAGCACCTCGCGCCGCGAAGGCCGATGCAGCGGCACCGGCGCCGTCTCCAGCCCGTACACGCCGCGGATCTCGCGCGCGACCTCGGTGCCGGTGCCCGTCATGCCCGACAGGTGCAGGTAGCGGCGGAAGAGCCGCTGGTAGGTCAGGCGCGCCAGCGTCTCGCGCCGGGCCGTGGTCTCCACGCCTTCCTTCAGCTCGATCATCTGGTGCAGGCCGCGCTCCCACGAGCGGTCCGGCATCACGCGGCCGGTGGACTCGTCGACGATCTGCACCTTGCCCTCGACCACCACGTAATGCTGGTCGCGCCGGTACAGGTGCAGCGCCGACAGCGCCTGGCGCGCCAGCTCCTCGCGGCCGCGCACCGAGGTCCAGGGCCCGCCACGTCTCGCCGCCTCGACGTCCAGCCGCATGCGGCCCTCGTCGGTGAGCGTCACCGAATGATCGGCCGGGGTCACGCGGAAGTGGCGACCCTCCTCCATCTCGCCGGCCACGTCGAGCGCGGCGGCGCCGTGGGCCGCCTCCTCGGCGTCGCCGCGGCCCGCCGAGAGGATGAGCGGCGTGCGCGCCTCGTCCACGAACACGCTGTCGGCCTCGTCCACGATGGCGAAGTACAGGCCGCGCAGCACGGTGTCCTCGCCCGCCGACTCGTCCCCGGCCAGCCGCCGCAGCGACTGGTGCAGGCGGCTGCTGCGTCCCTGCAGCGCGACGCGGTCGCGCAGGTAGTCGAACGCGACCTCCTTGTTGGTGGCGTAGGTGATGGCCTGCGCGTAGGCGCGGCGGCGCAGCGGCTTCTCCTGGCCCTGCATCACGACGCCCACGCCCAGGCCGAAGAACTCGTACAGCGGCGCCATCTTCTCCGCGTCGCGCTGCGCGAGGTAGTCGTTGACGGTGATCACGTGGACCGGGTAGCCGGCCAGCGCGGCGGTGCAGGCGGGCAGCGTGGCCGAGAAGGTCTTGCCCTCGCCGGTCGCCATCTCGACCAGGCGGCCGCGCAGCAGCGCGTAGCCGGCCATCAGCTGCGTGTCGTAGTGGCGGCGGCCCAGCGTGCGCTCGGCCGCGCAGCGGATCAGGGCGAAGCTCTGGGCGGCGGTGGCTAGCGTGAAGCCTTCGCGGCGCAGGCGACCTCGCATCGCGCCCGCGTGGGCGCGCAGGCCCTCGTCGGTCAGCAGGCGCAGCGGCGCTTCCGCGCGTTCGGTGGCGGCGGCGATCTGGCGCATCTCGCCCGACAGGCCGGCCAGCGCCGCGCGCAGCGGAAGCACGGTGGCGCCGTACAGAGCCTCGGCCAGCCGGTCGTGCCAGCCGGGCTCGTCGTCCGCGCGCTCGGCGTAAGGCCGCCCGCCGGCCAGCGCGACGTCTGCGAAGAGCGCCTGGTGGCTAGACATGGAAATGCGAGAGGAAGAGCCTGCGCGCGGAGCGCAGCCATTGCACGCCCAGCGGCTCGCCGGGATGCTCGAAGCGGGCATGGACCCGCTCGCCGAAGAAGAACGGCACCTGCGCGCCACCCGCGCCCTGCACCGCCACGTCGAACTGGAAGGTCCGCTCCAGCGTGCGCGGGCCGCGGCTGTCACGAACGTCCACCGCCATGCGGCCGCCGCCCTCGACGGAGAGCACGCGGCTGGGCAGGTATTCCTCGCCGGACGGCACCTCGCGCTCCAGCCGGCCCTGCAGCACCGCGTCGGGCCGATGCGCGAGGCGCACCTCCACCCGCTGCGAGGCGAGCCGCACCGCGTCGGCCTCGTCCTGCGAGGCGACCACGCGCGCGACGAGCCGCGGCTTCTCGACCACGTGGCCCAGCACGTCGCCCTGGCGGAAGTGCCGGCCCGGCAGGTCGCGCGGGCGATCGACCATGAAGGTGCCCGCGCCGGCCGCGCGCACCGTGAGCCGGTCCACGCGTTGCTGCACGATGGCCAGGGCCGAGCGCTCGGCCTGCAGCTGTTCCATCGCCATCGCGGCCTGGGCGCGGTCGACGTCGAGGTGCGCCAGGTAGATCGCTTCCAGTTCCTCGACCTTGGCCTGCCCCACGCGGTGCATCGCCTCCAGGCCGGGGTTGCGCACCTGCACCAGCACGTCGCCCGCTTGCACGCGGCTGCCGGGCTCGGCCACCAGGCGTTCGACGAAGCCGTCCTGCCCCGCGCGCACGATCGCCTCCTGCGGCATCCAGGCCACGCCTTCGGCGACGGTGCGGTGGGGCGCGGGCACGACGAACAGCAGCACCAGCGCGAAGACCGCCACGCCGGCGCACACGCCGACCGCGCGGCGGCGGTGCTTTCGCAACTGCGGACTCGCGACCACGTGGCGCAGCGCCTTGGCCACCGGCACCACCGCCATCGCGGCGACCGCCCAGATCGCCAGCAGCACGCCGACGAAGAAGAACTGGCCCGCGATGAAGAGCGCGATGGCGACCGTCACGAACAGGCGGTAGATCGTGGACAGCAGGCCGTAGGCGACCAGCCAGCCCTTCTCCCGCGGCGTCGTTTCCGTCGTCATCGCGTCCTCGCGGCCGAACGCGTGGCGCTCGAACAGGTAGCCCCAGTAGCGCGTGGCCCGCTGCGCGAGGTTGGGGATCTCGATCAGGTCGGCCAGGATGTAGTACGCGTCGTAGCGCAGCAGCGGGTTGCCGTTGAACAGCAGCGTGGACACGCCGGCCACCAGCATGATGTTGAACAGGATGGCCCGCACCAGCGAGGGCTCGACCAGCAGCCACAGGTAGAACGCGAGGGCGGCGATGAACAGCTCCACCGCCATGCCCGACGCCGCGACCACCGCGCGCTCCAGCTTCGACCGGAACACCGTCGCCGCCGAAGCCTCCACGTAGGGCACGGGGATCATCACCAGCAGCACGACGCCCACGTCGTGCACCTCGCCGCCGCCGCGCTTGACCGCGGCCGCGTGGCCGAACTCGTGCAGCGCCTTGATCAGCGGGAACACCAGCCAGAGCAGCAGCAGGTTGTCGGCGGCCAGCACGCGGTCGGAGAAGTTGCCGGTGAGCTGGTCCCAGTTCGGCGCCAGCAGCAGCAAGGCGGGCAGCACCGCCGCCAGCCAGAGCAGGCCGCCCCAGCGGCTCCACAGGAGGTCGATCAGGGGCCGCAGCTTGTTGAGGACCGCGTCCGGGTCCCACAGGTGCAGCCGGATCGCCATCGGGTTCAGGTACGAGCGCATGCGCGTGGAGCGCTCGTGCTTGCGGCCGCGCTCGAACAGCTCGGCGACGTCGGGCGTGGCCTCGCTTTGCAGCAAGTCGGCCTGATGCAGCTGGCCGAGCAGGCGGATCACCTCGTCCTGGGTGGGCGCGTCCTCGCCCAGTCGCAGGTTCGTCATCTCCCACAGCTGCTGCACCGTGCGCTTGCCGTCCATGGCGGCGATCAGCCAGCGCGCCGCCGGCGTGAAGCGGTGCACGCGGTGCGTGATCGGGTCCTGCAGCAGGTACCAGAGCGCGCCGCGGTAGCGCATGCGATGCAGCCGCGCGTGGCTGCGCAGCCGCGGCTGCAGGCCGGCGACGCGGTACCAGGAACTGGAAAGCAGCGGCTCGGTCATGGCGCTTCGTCGTCCCCGCGGAGGCGGGGATCCAGTGCCTCCGTCGGAGTCCGCAGAAGGCGGACGCTCTGGATTCCCGCCTTCGCGGGAATGACGACGGGCTGGTTCATCACCCGAACCACCGCCAGGCCGCCAGCTGCAGCCACTCGACCATCGAGTGCGTCCAGATCCACACCAGCCGGCGCTCGCCGACCTCCACCTTGCCCACGCCTTCCATGCCCGGACGCAAGCGCGCGTCGGCCTGGTCGAGCTGGGCCTCGACGCGGAAGTGGTTGCGGCCCTCCTGCGGCGTGGACACCGGCGTGATCTGCCGCACCGTGAACGGCAGCCGCTCGAACGGCAGGCCGGCCAGCGCGAGTTCGCCGCGCTGCTTCTGCGAAAGCTCGCCGATGTCGCGCTCGTCCACCTGCAGCACGACGCGGTAGCTGTCCAGCGGCGCGACCTCGAACAGCACCTTGCCCTGCTCCACCGGCGAGCCCAGCTGCTGGCTCAGGTCGCCCACGACCACGATGCCGTCGAACGGCGCGGTGAGCGAGGCGCGCGCGATGCGCTCCTCCACCAGCGCCAGCTGCGCCTGGGCCTGGGCTTCCTGCGCGGCGGTGACCGTCATGGCGGCGCGGTCGGACGCGGCGGCGGCCTGGCGGTAGCGGCGCGCCATCTGCTCGGCCTCGGACGCCCAGCGGGTGCGCTCCAGCCGCAGGTCGCGGTCGTCGAGTTTCGCGATGACCTGGCCCGCGCGCACGCGGTCGCCGGCACGCGCGAAGCTCTCGCCCACGAAGCCCTGGAACGGCGCGGCGAGCGCGCGCTGCACCGAGCCTTCGATGATCACCTTGGACGTGACGCGGTAATCGCCATCGACCAGCGCGAGGAAGGCGATGGCCGCGATTCCGACCGCGGCGATGAGCTTCACGCCCGGATGCCGCGGGCCGAACAGCACCGTCGCGCCGCCCTGCGCGCTCTCCTGCCAGCGGCGCCACAGCGGACGCTCGTCGCGCTGGCGCAAGGCCACGACGGGCCCGAGCAGCTGCCCGATGGCCTCGCACAGCTGCAACTCGGCCGGCGTGAACGGCTTGTCCCTGGCGCGCTCGAGCGTGAGCACGCCGACGCGGTCGCGGTCGTTGGCCAGCGGCACCGACAGCACCGCCGCGTCGGCGCGGGCGGCGGACAGCGCGGCCTGGGCCAGGCCGCCGACCGCGTCCTCGTCCTGCGGCGGATGCACCAGCGGCTGGTCCAGGTCCAGCACCTCGTTCATCGCGTCGGAAAGCTGGGTGACGAAATCGCTGCGGGCGTCGAAGGTGGCGGTGTGCGAGATCGCGGTCACGCGGCAGTCGTCGGCACGCGCCAGGCCGATCGCCACGCGCTCGCAGGAAAGGCGTGTCGCGAGGTCGTTGGCGACCGCCAGCGCACAAGCCTTCAGCGTGTTCTCCTGCAGCGCGGTGGCCATCACCTCGTTGGCGGTGGCCAGGCGCGCCGAGCGCTCCTGTTCGGCTCGCTGCAGCTGCTGGCGGAACTGCTCCAGCAACCAGGCGCTGCCCCAGTGCACCTGGCGCAGCGCGCGTTGCACCTCGGCCTCGGCGCGCGGCTTCAGGTCCAGCACCACGGCGCCGTGCAGGCGGCCGTCGACCTCGATCGGATAGCCCACGAAGGTGGCGGGCGCGGCGCCGTTCTCCCCCGCGTGCACGATGCCGCGCCGCTCCTTCAGCGTGGCTTCGGCCGTGGGAGCTAGATGCATCAGGTTGACCGAGGCATCGGGCCAGGACGCGGCCGGCGCGTAGCTGGCCTCCTGCGTGCCCAGCAGCACCATGGCGCCGTTCACGCGATCGAGCTGGCCGCACAGGATGGCGAGCCAGCCCGAGCAGAAGTCGGACACGCTGGCCGCCGAGGCGAAGCGCGCCCAGGCGGCCGATTCGGCCTTGGCGTGCCCACCGTCGGCCAGCGAGTAGATCGAAGCCGTGCTCACGACAAACTCCGCCGCGAGTCAGCGCGGAAGCGCCCCTTTCCCGGGGCCATTTCAGCTCGCGCTGGCGCTGGACTCGGAGCGCGGACCGCGCTTGCCGCCACGGGCCGCCGGCTTCTCCTCGGCGGGCTCCGGTTCGCGGGTGACGATCGGGGCGATCTTGTTGGCATCGGCCTGTGCCGACACCAGCCGGTCCTTCACCTCGCCGAAGTTGCGCATCGACTGCAGGTGCAGGTAGATGAGCTCCAGTTCGTCGGTGGCGGCCAGCTTGGCCAGCACCTCGCCCGGCAGCGCCTTGAGCTTCTGGCGATCGATGGCCATGAAGCCGCCGAGCGACATCTTGTCGCTGCCCAGCGTGAACTGCGCCTGCATCGGCTCCAGCAGCTGGTGTTCGGCGAGCTTGTTGCAGAAGGCCTTGGTGCGCAGGAACTGCGTGCGGTACTCCTGCAGGAACCTGAGCACGTTGTCCACGTAGGGCGTCTGCTTGCCCTCGGCGAACAGCGCCTGGCCGCGGCCCTGGTAGTTCAGCCCCGGGTAGGCCTCGTCCACGCACAGCGTGAAGGTCTTGCCGTCGTCGCCGGCGGAGAAGATGAACGGGTAGCGGCGCACGAAGGCCGGCACGTAATCGGCGTTCCAGCGCTCGTCCTCGCCCACGTAGAGGTTCTCGCCCTGCCGCGCGCCCAGGATCACCACGGGCAGGAAGTCCTCGCCGCTCTGGGCGAACACGATGGCGTACTCCGCGGCGGCCTGCGGAAATTCCACCGCCATCAGGGGCACGGAATTGATGCGCCGCGCGAACGCGTAGCCCTTGCCCGGCTCGACCGAGCACTTGCCGTGCCGGCCGCTGGAGACCGGGACCGCGGTTTCGTAGATCAACAACTGCGTCGACATATCCAACTACTCCTCGTCGTGGGAACTACACGGTCGCCTGCGGGTTGCGGCCCGCGGCGCCACCAAGCTTGGGCGTCAACTCCACCTTCAGCGCCGCGTTCGGATTGCGTTGCTGCTCCGTGCGACCGAGGTGGTTGACGAATTCATCCTGCCATTTCGCCGACGCCGTGCCTACAGGCGAAACGAGCGGAACGGCGGCCGGCGAAGCGCTCCAGTCGATCACCGGAGCACCCGCCAGCGGAGCGGGTGCGGCCATCAGTTCCGGCGACACCGGCGCGGGCGCGGGGTTGGACGGCGTCGCCGTCACGCTGACCTGCACGCCTTGCGTGCCGGTGCGGACACCGACGTCCAGCGTGCCGCGCATCACGCCGCCCTCCTCGTGGCCGTGGCCCTGGAGGTGGCCGATCTCGTGTTCGAGCACGCTGAGCAGGTCGATGCGACCGCCCGCGGCCGAGGACTTGGCCACCAGCACGCCGTTGCTCTCCGTGAACTCGCGGTCGTCGCCCGGCGTGCGGTCGATGAACCAGCCGTGGCCCGCCGCGTCCACGTCCAGCAGGATGCCGCCGTTGCCGGAGGCGGCCAGCTGCAGGTCGGGCAGGTCCACGATGGTGATGCCGATGTCCGCCGCCGAGGGCGCCACCGCATCGCCATGCAGCGCGGTCCAGCGGCGCGCGGCTTCCGCAAGCAGCGCCTGCACTTCGTCGGCCTGCAGCGGCGCCTGCGCACCGGCCGCCGGGGCGGTCGCGGCCAGCTGGTTCTGCGCCACCGCCGCCAGTCGTGCGTCGTTGCTCTTGACCGTGACCGAGTCGAAGCTGGTGACGCCGCCGCGCGACAGCAGGCCGAAGCGGCCGTCCACCACCAGCGCGTTGTAGGCGTACGAGGCGACCGTGTAGCCGTCCACCGCCACGCTGACCGTGGAACCCTTGAGCGTGGCCGTGACGGCCACGTCGGCCGTGTCGCTGATGGCGCGCGAGACGGACGCGTCGATGACGATGCCGCGCGCCGTGCGGTGGCCGATCAGCACCTTGTCGGCCGCCGCGTCGACCAGCACGAACTTGTAGTCCTGCTCGCCGTAGCGGTCGAACACGAAGCCGCCCTGCCCGCCGGTCTTCAGCTTGGCGTTCAGCTCCAGGAACGAGAGGTCCTGCAGCGCCGCGACGCCCAGCGTCATCAGCTGCACCGCGTCCTGGCCGGCCGCGGCCGTGCCGGTGTAGCGGCCCGCGCCCGAGGTCCAGCCGCCGCTGGCGGCCTGGCCCTGGATCAGCGTGCCGGGCGCGCCGTCGAAGGCATCGGTGCGCACCGTGGTGGCTTCCGGCGCGATCACCTTGACGGCGACGTTGTCGAAGGTGCCGCGGCCGCTGTCGGTGCCCACGCCGGTCAGGCCCCAGTTCAGGCCGTAGGAGTAGCCGTCCTCGATGCGCGCGGCGAAGGTGCGCGACAGCGAGGTCTTGTTGTCCACGATCACCGTCGCCGTGAGGCCGTTGACCGCCAGCAGCACGTTGCAGGTCTGGCCCGCCTTCATGCCGTTCACCGGCGTCTGCGACAGGTGCTGCCAGCCGGCGGCGGTGCGCTGGCCGATCACCAGCTTGTTGGTCGAGACGTCGATGCCCGCGTACTTGAAGTCGGTCTTGCCGACGTAGTCGAAGACCAGGTAGCCGTTGGCCTTCCAGCCGGCCGTGGGCTTCTCCACCGTCACCGAGGCCTGCATCTCGAAGTACACCGGCAGCGCGTCGCCGATCTGGAAGACGCTGACCGCGTCGCCCACTGGCGAGTCGGCCGAGACCTCCAGCACGCCGTTGCGCGCGGCCCACTTGCCGCTGTCGGCGGCGAAGCCGGCCAGCGGCGCGGCCGGGTCGTCGAACGAGGCGCTGCGCAGCACGTCGCGCTTGCCGCCGGCCAGGTTGCCGGCCTGCGGGTCGCGCGGGCCACCGGTCTGGTCCTGCCAGGCGAAGTCCTGCTGGCGGATCAGGCCCAGTTCGCCCGCCGGCTCGCCGTTGCGGGCCGCGTCGGAGCCGGTCTGCCAGCGGGTGGCGTCGGCGCCGTCGGAAGCGGACAGCGCGTACAGGAACTCGGCCAGTTGCGGCTGCAGCGTGCGCGAGACCGTGCCCAGTCCGAACGGCGCGAACGGCACGATGTAGCTGTTGAACTCGCCGGCCCAGTCGATCAGGCGGTCGCCGCCGGTGTTGGCGATCAGCACGTCGCGGCCCGCACCGCCGAAGGCGCGGTCCTCGTAGCTGGGATGCGTGTCGGGCGCGTCGTTGGTGCCGCCGGTGGTGCCCTGGTCGTCGTCGGCGTTGAGCAGGTCGTTGCCCCAGCCGCCGTACAGGTTGTCGCGGCCGGTGCCGCCGACGATCCAGTCGTTGCCGTTGTCGCCGAAGATCCTGTCGTCGCCGTCCGAGTACACCGTGCCCCAGCTCCCGCTGGTGACCGCCACGCCTTCCTTCGGATCGAAGTTCAGCAGGAAGCCGTCGATGCGGGTGCGCGGCAGGTACTCGTCGTACAGCGCGAACTCGGTGGTGACCGGGTCGTAGGCGAGCACGTTGCCGGGGTTGGTCGGCTTCGCGTGGAACGGCCACATCGCCTCGGCGCCCGACATCGCGTCGTCGCCGCTGCCGCCGTGCAGGAAGTCGCTGCCCAGGCCGCCATAGATGATGTCGTTCGCGTTGCCGCGCGACACCCCGCCGAACTCGTCGGCCGTGCCGTTGAAGTTCGGATCGGTGCTGAACGGCGTGACGTCCACCGTCTTCTTCAGCTGGCCGGTGACGTTCAGGTCGGCCTGCTGCACGCTGCCCGGGGTGCTGATGAAGCCCTGGGTGGTCGCCACGGTCACGCCCGAGAGCGGATCGACCGTGCCGTTGCGGCTGGTGGCGATGCGGCCGTCGTCGCCCAGCACGCCGTCCTGGCCGGTGCCGCCGGAGATCCAGTCGTTGCCGGTGCCGCCCACGATGTCGTCGTCCTGGCCTTCGCCGAACAGGACGTCGTCGCCCTTCATGCCGTAGATGAAGTCGTCGCCCGATTCGCCGTGGATCTCGTCGGCGCCGCCGATGTCGTGCGCGGCCTGCGCGCTGTAGTCGATGCCGCCCGGCGTGTAGTCCAGCAGCTCCGCGGCCCGCACCACGATCCGCACGCTGCCGCGGTTCTCGTAGGTGGAGCTCTGGTCGTAGCCGAACTGCAGGAAGGCGCCGTTCGAGCCCACCAGCCGGTAGATGTTGCCGTTGTCGCCCAGGATCATGTCGGCGTCGTTGGCGTGGCCCGAGGCGCCGGTGTCGCCCATGTCGAGGCGGCCCGCGTCGGTGGTCGCGACGTCGGTGCCGGCGCCGCCGAACAGCATGTCGCGGCCGTCGGTGCGCTTGTCGGGCGTGTCCAGGCTGAACAGGCTGGAACTGCCGCCGATGATGTCGTCCTGGCCCAGGTTGCCGAAGATGACGTCGTTGCCGCCGTTGCCCTCGATGTAGTCTTCGCCGTCGGTGGCCAGGTTCTCCACCGAGGCCTGCAGCGACAGCGAACCGTCGGCCAGGCGGCGCGCGCCGACCAGGAGGTCGATCGAGCCGTCGCCCTGGATCACGTCGTCGCCCAGCTGGCCGAAGATCTGGTCGTTGCCGGCGCCGCCCGCGATGTAGTCGTCGCCGAACACCGTGTCGCCGGAGGCTTCGGTCGCCGCGTCGTGGTTGCGCAGCGTGATGTGGAAGTCCTCCCACACCGGCGCGCCGCCCGGGACCTGCTGGTGCAGGCCGGTCACCAGCACCGAGCCGGCCGTGGCCGCCGCGTTGCTGTAGATGCGGCCGCCCTCGGCGCCGCTCAGCTGGCGGTAGCGCGAGTTGGCCATGCCGTCGCCGAGGGTGCGATCCAGCGAGACGTTGTCGCCGAACACCAGGTCGCGGCCGCCGCCGCCGTCGATGCGGTCGCCGTAGGCGCCGCCGACCAGCACGTCGTCGCCGTCGTTGCCGCGCAGTTCGTCGGCGCCGCCGGTGCCGTTCTGCTCGGAGCTGACGCGCAGCAGGACGCCGGCGCCGAACTCGGCCACGCCCTCGTCGCCCAGCACCACGTCGTTGCCCGCGTCGCCCGTGACGGTGTCTCCGAAGGCGCCGCCGAGGACCAGGTCGTCGCCCCAGCCGCCGCTGATGCGGTCGGCGCCGCCGATGCCGCTCTGCTCGCTGCGCACCCGCACCAGCAGGCCCGCGGCGAGGTCGATGCGGCCGTGGTCGCCCAACAGCACGTCGTGTCCGGCGTCGCCGTACAGCACGTCGCCCTTGGCGCCGCCGAGCACGAGGTCGTTGCCTTCGCCCGCGGTGATGGTGTCCACGCCGCCGACATCGCCCTGCTGGGTCTGCACCATCACCAGCGAGCCGCCCGCGTGGCGCAGCACGCCGTGGTCGCCCAGCAGCACGTCGTTGCCCGTGCCGCCGGTGATGACATCGTCGCCGCCGCCGCCCAGCACGCGGTCGTCGCCCGCGTCGCCGTGCAGCACGTCGTTGCCGCCGCCGTCGTCGGGGTTGTTGGTGAAGACCAGGTCGACGGTCGAGAGGTCGCCGTCGATCGCCACGGAGTCGATGACGCCGTGGTCGCCCAGGACGACGTCGTTGCCCGCGTTGCCGGAGATCGTGTCGCCGCCCACACCGCCCAGCAGGCGGTCGTGGCCGTCGTTGCCTTCGATGACGTCGGCCTGGCCGTTGCCCGGCTCCACCGTGGAGATGCGGATCACCTGGCCGGTGGTCAGCAGCCGCAGCGTGCCGGCGGCCTGGTCGATGACGCCGTGGTCGCCGAACGCGATGTCGTCGCCGGCGTTGCCGAAGATCGTGTCGCGGCCTGCGACGAGGCCGTCGTGGTTCGGCAGCATGCCCGTGTTCGCCGTGACCACCGAGAGGAACCGGGTGTTCACGTTCACGTTGAGCCCGGAATCGCCGTAGATGTGGTCGTCGCCGGCGTTGCCGATGAGCAGGTCGTTGCCCGAGCCGCCGAGGAGGTGGTCGCCGGCCTGGCTGCCGCGGATGGTGTCGTCGCCCGCACCGCCGTAGATCGTCACGCCCTGCGGCGAGGCCGAGGCGTCGATCACGTCGTTGCCGGAATGGTCGAAGGCGATGCCGTTGACCGACGCCGCGCCCGAGCTGCCGCTGTAGCGCAGCCCGTCCTGCGAGGTGTCGCCGAACACCACCAGCGGCGTGGCGATCGCCGTGATGGTGATCATGTCGCCCGCGGTCGCGGAGGTGTTGCCGCCGCC
>Ga0247819_10000846_pt1 | contig 17125 bp, 20 predicted proteins | sample 13C_Xylose_Day6_FD_193428 | JGI IMG/M metagenome (GOLD analysis project Ga0247819, IMG submission 193428) | Soil microbial communities from agricultural site in Penn Yan, New York, United States - 13C_Xylose_Day6 | ecosystem: Environmental > Terrestrial > Soil > Agricultural land | place: USA...
GCACAGAGTAACCATGCAGAGCCTGCTTGATATCGACAGGCACGCAACGAACGATGTTCTTGCTGACTTCGCCTTGAGTCTTGTACTCGCCAGACAATCCATTGACTGGGTTGTAGTTCGCCATCCAACCATCTTTGACGTCAGGTTTGATCGTGTACAGGAATACCTGCAACGAATGAACATCAGCGAGTGTCAGAGGTTCGTTCGACTCGATCTCGATACGACGGCCAGTGAACTTGTAGCGGTTGAGTTTGAACTTCTTCTCGATAGCCGAGGAGATACCCAGCATCACCGCTGCATCTTTATCGTCAGATGCGTAGAGCCATTCATTGGACTCGCACTTGTCCCAACGCACGATCTCACCACTACGCTGGAAGCCAGGCATCAACTCACCTTGCTTGAACGCAGAACCGTGGTACAGATAGTTCGGCAGATCTACTTCCGGTTCTTCACGCATGGAGTGCGGAGCAACGGTATCGCTCACTTCACGGCTATAAGCAGCCGATTCAGAGTTCCAGCCTTCGCCACCACCACGATGCATGTCGCCTTGGAAGACGCCCAGCAGATCAGCAACGAACCCAGCCAGATCCGACATGAAGTCGAACACTTCCAGAGACAGAGTCTCAGTGTCCACGTTCTTGATGCCGAGGATGGATGCGGTCATTTCAGCCGACCACGTCAGGATGTCGTTACTGCGGGTGGAGATGTTTGGAGCATCGCCAGTATCCAGCAAGAAGTCGAAGACGAATACCTCACTGTCTTGACCCAAGCGGGCGGCACGAGCGATTGTCTGTGTGCGGATCGCATCACGGAACGGTTGGTTCAACATCAGGATGGTGTTGGCTACTGTCAATGGAACGGCAGTTGACAGACTCTGGAACGTAGCCACCAGAGGATTGAGATCCTCATCCTTGTAGTACTTGGCCACGATGGTTGGTAAGTCCTTGTTGGTCTCACCGTAAACCTTCGCTGGGGTATACCCATCGTGGTACAGTTTGTCGGCAGCAGCTTCCAGCACTTCAACGTAACTGGTGAAGACCAGCGTCTTCTTCTTAGCCGCATCGATATACTTCTCAAGATCGATGTGTGCCAGCATGTCCAGGTGGCATGCACTGCGAGCCTTACCAAGCACCCCGCCGAGTGCTTCACCCATGATTTTCAACTTGACATATTTAACAACGCTGCGGGCACCTTTGAACTCAGCTTTCAGAGAACCATTCAGCTGCGGCATGATGGTCTTCAGCTCGTACCGATTACAGAGCTGAGCCTCAGCCTTCATGGTCATCGGATCAAATCCGCCAGATACAGTTGCAAAAGCAGATCGATAAGCATTGAACTCACGACGATCGAGATCAGTACGAAGAGTCTTCTCAAATTCATTGAGACCTTCCTTGTACTTATCTTCGTAGAACTTCCGGTTCTTCTCGTAGTAGTCCCTGCGTTCATCAATGAACTTACGCATCCGAGCGCCGATGGCTTCCAACGTATAGTCGTTACCATTAGGCATCTTCACCATGACCTGTTCCACAGTCACCACTGTGTCTACCACGTCCTGTTTAGGAACGTGATACTTCAGGTGACCGATACGGTTACGGAGAATGTCGTTTGCGCGCTTAGCGTCCTTGCCGTAGATCTTACGGAAGGCTTCTTCGCAGTTGTCATCAAAGTACGGATCGACACACTTAAGGAAAGGAATGCATTCCGATCCCATCGCTTGGATTGGTGTGCCAGACATCCAGAGGCAGTAAGCAATAGTCGGCATCTTGCACATCTCGACCAAGAGCTGGGTGCGGTCGGCAGCAAGACGGTTGAAGTTGTGCGACTCGTCGACGATGATCATGGCGTCTTTGAAGTCACGAGGGTTGGCTTTAACGAAGTCGAAGATCGTTTGGATCGACTCGTAGTGGCAAACGTAGAAGTGCTCGTCCAGCGTCGGGAGACGACCTTCAGTACTCACCCAGTAACGACGCTTGGTCATCATGATGTCTTGGATGGTATCTTTCCAAACACGCTCTGCGGCGTTCTTAGGAGTGAAGATGATAACCTTCGGCGCATGTAAGCATTCACTCAGCACTAGGCTGGTGACGGTCTTGCCGGTGCCTGCGCCAGCATCCAGCAGATAACCTTTAAGCTTGTAAGCAGGAACCATCCGCCCGTACAGTTGGGCGAACTCACGCTGGAATGGCTTCAGCGGGAATGGTACTTGCTTGTCCACAACGGACATGTCAGTGATCGACTTGACATCACGGTCAACATCACCGAGCCAAGTCTTCTCACGCAGTTCTTCAATGACCTTAGCCAGTACACGCTTCGGAGTACGGGTCTGCTTGTCATCGTACATCGTTTGGCACATGTACAGGAAGTCGAACCCGAAGAAGTGACGCATCTTGAATTCACTGCTACGGACGTTCTGGAACATGTGCTTGTAGAGGGCGCTGGTTCCCCAGATACGATACACGTCCTTAAAGAACAGCATCGTGCTGATACCTTCCACTACAATGAAATCACGGGTAGTGGTCACGTCCACTAATCCTAGACGACGCCTTAATCCTGCTAACATGGTGTTCCCCGTACTTCAAATAATGGAAGGTAAATGACATAAAATGTGTTACTGTTTACTGAACGGTTTTATAGGCACACATAATCAAAGTACATAACCGCAATCGACTGAGGAAGTCAACATGACCGAGCTTAAAGATCCGTACGTTTTGTTTGAAGCACTGGTAGCAATTTCTAAGGGCTGCACTAACGTAACTCAGGCCAAGAGCATCGCAGCACAAGCGCTTAAAGACTACAGCGCTGGTGATGTACGTTTGGCTGTGAAGTCTGGCGTAGACAAAGTGACTGGCGCGGTGTTCCAACCTGTTACTCCTGGAATGTACACGAAGCCTGGCCAGAACTTAACTAGCTACGTTCTGGACATTCCTTATAACGACGAATGCGAATACCGCTGCGTGTACGTCAGTTATCGTAACGGCGATTCCACTCGATTCATCCTTGAGACTCCTAAAGGCGTTGATACTAACGTACTCAAGAACGAACTCAAGGATGCTGGTCTCGGTTGGTATCTGCGTAACAATCCTGAATTCAAATACTGGATTCTAGATGATGTCGCTAAGACCAAGATCGAAGCAGATTTCAAACCAACCACTCCGGTGATCACAATCCGCGAATGGAACCACAATAAACGTTTCCGCCATGGCTACATTGTGGTGGGTAAACACTCATGAGGAACCCATCGATGTCCAGCACTACTTCCATTGCGTTCACCACCGTCAACCGTTACGCACCTCAAGCGGCTTACCCGGTCGGCAATCCTGTCAGCGTACTTCCTGACGAGATCACAGCTGCAAACTTGACTGAACATTTCTGCCACCGGAAAGATACACTGCACGACCGTATCTTCGATGCTTCCCAAGAGAACCGTCTGCAATTCGTCATTACCCACACGGTAAGCCAGTCTGCTAACTCGACTCTGGTTTACCACCTGTTCGGGTATTCCGATCACGACGGTAACCCTGAACTCCTGTCCGATGACATGAAGCTCTATTTCAGCCGGGCGGTCACAATCCGTTCTACGCTGATCCGCGACATCACCGGTTGCCGAACCATCTCCAACGTGGTAGAAGATGCACTGCTGACGCAGGGCTGGATGGAAGGCGCTCGGGTTCTACGTCCTAGCGACATCTTCCAGAATCTGGGTTCCGAGGCGGCTTTCAGTGCGTTCATCACGCCCGGTATGAAATGCATCAACCTGTCTGGCGCTTTCAATAAGAATCAGGTGAAGATGATGCACACGAGTAACGAGAGTCCTGCTCGTTATATCAAGACCATCTCTGATGCACTTCACGGTGCTATCAAAGACTGCATCGCTGATCCGATAGAAATGAAAGACGACTATCTGTTCAGCGCGGCGATGGATCGTACCTGCGAACCTTCGCTCATGCACCACTGGTTCCTCAGTGAATTGGTGCGTTCAACCAAGTTCGAATTCGACGGGTTCGTAACTCTCGGCGACTTCAAGCAAGTGTTTGAACCTGAAACGGTATCGGCTATGATCACCGAGTCTGTTGATCGTACAGACCTCACCCCGTGGACTGGCTCGGTAGAATCTTATCTGGCCAACCTTCTGATCAATACCGTCAACGCGAGCATGACTGACTACGGCTACATGTCTGTTCGTGTTGACGGTGTAATCGGTAAGGTTACCACGGCAGCGCTAAACGGTTCCAGCATGCTGGATAAGAATACGTTCGATGACCTCATTCCTGAGTTCGATATCAAACGTCCTCCGTTTGTCAGTATCGTGAAGAACGATCTGAAGACCTTCGTGTGGAATCCAGCAGATGCGGAAATCCAGTTCAACGTGAAAGTCGATATCGCAGGCGTTGCTACAGTCAGCATTAAAGTCGGTGAAGAAGCACCTCAGATCTTCGAACGTCCGATGTACATGGTCGGTATGTTGTCCGGTCAGTGGGCGGTTGATGAATCTCTTATCGATCGCACTCGTTCGTACTTCAAGGATGCTATCAGCGTTCTGACCAGTCGGGCAATCGTTCAGCAGTAAGTGGCATAAGCACCCACTCCTTCGGGAGTGGGTGTTGCCACTTCTTTTTTTTAGAGTTGTTCTTCAGGAATGTCAACCATCGACACCGTCTGGCCAGCCAACTCATGCGTACAGTCGTTGAGGAATACCCACTGACCGTTCTGGATAAAGCTGTGGCATTTAATCGGTACGTCGTAACGACTCCACTCGACCGAGATGCTTGGACTGTAGGTCGGCATATTGACGTTACCATCCCACTGCCATTGTTGATTGGTCGCACTAGGTTTAGTGATTGCGATGTGGTGCATCCACTTACAGCCTGGACAATAAAAGCCGTGCATGAAGTCGGCGAAGAGTTCAATCTTTGGCGATAGCATTTCGCTCATGATCTGTATGTCCTATAGAACCGTTGGGGAACTAACATGTTGGCCGTGATAATCAAAGGTAATCCTAAGTTCATCAATACAGCATTAGCGAGAACGTATTACTCCGACATCGAGAAGTATCTCAAAGCCCTCGGTTATAAGGTTGAATTCGATGAGGGTAATGACTACACCAGACCCCGACAAGATGCAGATCTGTACGTCGCACATTCCCGCGGTGTCGGACGTTACGAGTTCATGGAAGAGAGGAATAAATCGAAGTTCGTGAAACTCGGTAGTCTGGACGGTGCTATCAATCCAGTCGACCGTAAGTGGCAGGAAGAAGTCTGGCATCCAGGTATCAAGACACCTCCGCCACATGAACACTTCATTTTCACTGACATTCAGAAAGATGCGATCCTTCAAGTAGGTGGCGTTTCGATTGATTCGCTCAAGAAGGTAAATGGTCTATCCAGTACTCTTAGTCCAGATCTTCGAAGACTCGTAGAGCTGGCGATGAAGGACCCTTACCTTGGGGCTCCTGCATTGAAGAGTAACATGGAGAACATCACACCTCTCATCTATAAAGGCCGCACAGTTGGATTCGCAGTTCCGTTCCGTGAGAGCGATGGTTACTGGCGTACTGGCTCTATCTATATCGAACCTGCATTCCGTCGTAAAGGGATTGCTCACGAATGGATTGAATCCTTCATGGAAGGTAAAGCTGGGCGTGCATGGATCGATCCACGTAACGCATCGAGCATCGCAGCTTACACTGCGGCAGGCTTTACCAAGTCAGGGCGGCATGTCAAATCCCCGATCTCAGGCAATTGGTTTGATGAGTATCTAACCGAAGAAGCCGGCATGGAAAGTGCACCACCTAAGACCTTATTGACCTGGTGATCACTATTATATATGTACTAGGCTGCTTCGGGCTGATGAAGCCAAGTATCATGCTAGGTGGGCTCACACGCTCCTCCACCTAGCCACTGAGGTCGGGACGCTCTCCTCGACCTAGGCGTTGATGTTCGCGGGTTCGTCAACGTCTTGTTAGGTACTCAGTACTTAGCCGTTTGTTCAGGGTATTGCGAGAGCGCGCCTTGAGCAAACGGATAGCTACTGCGCCCCTGTGTGTTATCGGTATTCTCCCCACCTACTGGAGCAATCTGGTAGGTGGGGTTTATGCTGCGTCCTACTTAACCGCAGTCACACATTACCACTTCAGATACACCAACCAACCAATGGAGCAACACCATGTCAGAACGTCTCGTAGCAATCGTCCACATGCATCAAACTGATCCAGATAAACACATGTTCGATTATAAAGGTCGGATGATTCACATCTGTCCTCGACCTTATAAAGAAGACTGCGTACCGGTCGAAGTGGTCTACGTCAATCTGATCGGAGATCTGGTTATCGAACGTGGTAACGTCTACATGCACGTCTTGAAGCATGGGGATCAGGCCGGTTACTCCAAAGCGATGGCAGGACCTTTCCGTATCGGGTTCGAAGACCTCAAGAAGCGGTTCTACTTCCATTACCTCAAGACTGAAGGTATCCACAAATGGCGGTGTCCTACTGACGACGTTGAGCTGGCGTGGGAACATGCTGAACCGCTGCCAGAATATCAATCAAAATAATTACAGTCACACATAGCGAGAGTACATACACACAACGATATCCATTCCGGATACGTTAAACGACCGTGGAGGTCAACATGCCTGCAATCACTATCGCTACTATCGAAGCCACTCTGCGCGCAGTACTGACCGCTCCTGAAGGCGCTCAGGTAATCACCTTCTCTCAAGGTGCGCTCGATCAGATGAATGAAGTAACCGACGTCATCATCACTACCACTGGCTACGATGAAACCAAGGTTACTGAAGAAGAGCTGATGATCGCTGCTGCCTTCGCCAACCACTTCACCAAAGATGCAGTTACCGGCGAGGTAGTGGATGGCGTTATCCAGCCATCGCCTGAAGTAGAGTTCCGTGCCGAAGTTGTTCGGGTGAAAGAACTCTACAGTCTGGGTAGCGAGATGCACGGCGTAGCTCTGCCTGTAGTCCTGCTTTGCAAAGTGTTCAATTCCCTGACTCACTTCACTCGCTAATCAAACCAACGACCGAGGAGGTCAACATGAGCAATATCACTGTAGCTCTTATCGAAGAGCAGCTTCGCAATGTTATCACCGCTCCTACTGGGGCTCACTTGATCGTCATCCCGGAAGCTTCGTTGAAGCAACTCCAGCAGGTGAGTGATGCGTTTGTTGAGGCTAGCAACCTCGACCTCAACAACGTTTCCGATGACGCATTGCAAGCCGCCTGGATGGCTGCTGAGATGTACAGCAAGAATCACATCACCGGTGAGATCGTTGCCGGTGAGTTGATCACTTACAATCAGGAAGCATTGGACAAGAACCTCAAGTCCATTCGTGAGAACCCTGACTTCGTCAATGAAGGCTTGGCTCTCACCATCTACCTGCTGAACAAGATCTTCGCCGAAGTCAAACAATTCCGCCGTTAAGGAGGTCACTATGCGTTGGGTAGAAGTTCATGGATTAACGATCGCTGCTGTCATGGTGATTATCGCATCACTGATACTCATCGGCATGGTGCTTTACAAATACAGCCGCTATAACGATGAGACTCACGAATACTGGGAACGGGTTATCAAGAAGACTATCAATCAGATTGATAAGCTCTCCCAGAAGAAAGGGTACAGGCTCAAACCAGCTGATTCAGCAATGATCATCTGGGCTGGGCATCACTGTACCGTGAAGAACTTCCGCAAGGAAGAGCTGGAAACGTATTTCATTCAATTGAAAGACGTGCTACACTCGATTGAGAAACACTAGACCACCTATCGCCCGAGGAGGGCAACATCATGTTCTGCGCAACCCGTAATGAAGTAGCACTGACCAAGAAACGTTTTGAAGCTAAAACTCAAGACGACTTCACGGCCGGCATGTACACCATCGCGACTAAGCTGAACAAGTTCGCCGATTTCGCAATGTTCGATTCGTCTCACAACAATGACGGCATTCGGATGACTTTCTTTGTAGAGAATGCAAAAGGCGAGGAAATCGTTAAAGGGATCTACCGCAAGTGGGCTCAGCTTCTGGCTAGCTCAATGCCAACCGGTGGCGTGAAGCGCAAGATGTACGCTACGACTCAAATCGCCGTACGTCAAATGCGTCACCCGTACGCGGAAGGTCGTGATGTCCCAGTCTGGGTTTGGGAGATCTCTACCGGGTACGAACCTCGCACCAACGTTGGTACAGTCTACGAGCTATTGAAGACTGCTATCGAATACGTTGAGAAGCATCATTAATTGAAACCCAGGCGGGGTTCCTCCCCGCCAACCTCATTTCTTATTCAGGAGCTACACCATGACTACTTCCACTACTACCGCCTACAGCGCTGCTGTGGTTCTTAACGCACTGGCCTTGGCCGGTGGTCGCCACATCGATGATCACACTGGCAAGGAGGCTATCGTTAGACACGCGGCTGTCTTCAAGCGTGAAGGTAAGGACGATGTGATCGTACCTATCCTGTCCGGCACTTACTTCTGCCTCAACGACATGTACCTCGCCGACGACGGTAAAGTCCATCTGTCCAAGTGGTCTGTCGGTGGTGTGATCGAAGGTAACAAACTCGGTCTGCTGGATTCGGTCGCACATTTCAATGAGATGTACGGCCCGTCTAAACAACTGGTAGGTCTCAGCGAATTCAATCCTGAGGTCGGTAAACCAGCGGCAGTGTCTGAGAAGCCTTTCTTCCTGCGCCGTGAAGCTTTCTACAGTGGCAACACAGAAGGTGAGACTCACGATGCTGAAGGTACGATCTTCTACCGTAACTCTTACCACAACACCATCAGCGACAAGCCGGCTGTTGACTGGCAGATCGCACGCGCCACTGGGTTGAAACCGAACGACGTCTATGTTCGCGAGTACACCGAAGAAGGCAAGATCCGCAACTACGTTCACCTGCCGGTGATGGAGAAGCTGATCGAGTACAGCGACTTCTGCAACGCCAACGGTATCCAGTGCGCCGAGATCCGTAATCTGGATGCTATCAAAGCGGCCATCGCTCAGTTCTATCAGCTGCGCGGCATCATCTGCTAATTAGGGTGGGGACTTCGGTCCCCATTCTTTTTTTTTGTCGTAATCCGTAATTAGTTACAGATGGCGATGTACTACTATGTAGAAACACCCTCGTTGATTAGTCAACGCCCAGTTGATACACCTAGCTCTTTTACAATTTGGGTCTCCCTGCCGATAGTCTTGAGTACGGTGCCAATACGGTCACGCTCTTGCTTCCCTCGCATAGACAACTCGCTTAGCTGGTATAAAGCCCAGCAAACCCCTAGCGGTCTGACAGAGTCTGATCGCGTTCCCTAAGAGTTTGGAATAGTACCAGTACAGTACGGGTTCAATCGCCGCGATTGCTTTAGTACTCGAACAAACGTGCCGGGCCTTTCGGAGCATCCCGTAAGAAATATAAAGCCCGGCCTCGCGCCGGGCTTTATGCTGCATGCGTAATAAAAGAAAACAGAGTCTTATATTGTACACTTGAATCTATACCGCCCCTAATACCCGCACGGAGCATCAACATGTCTGCCTACCTGTCGCAACAAGATCAAATCAAAGTCAACATTCTGGAAGGCTACGCTCCTCGCAAGCTTACCAATGTGGAAGTCATTATCAACGAGATCCGTCTGTTCGATTGGACCTATCCTGATAGCGACTGCCCAAAGACCTACAAGGCTGGCGCTGAGCGTAAAGAAGTTCTGCGTAGCGCTATCTCCTACACGCTTGGCGATAACCCGTCTCTCGCTACTCTGGCGCGTGCTGCGCTGGAAGGTCAACAGGCCCGTAACGATCTGTTTGACAAATACCCGTACGTCAAGCACTTCGATCTGATGAATGCCAAGCACCACAAAGGTCTGCTCGGTTGTCATCTGGCTGGTATTGAAGAACATCGTGTCCGTGGAGCCATCAGCTTCCTCAAAGACCTCTACGACGTCGTTGTAGCGCTTCCAGCGAACAAGAGCAACGTATTCATCTCCACCAATAGAACGCCGATGTACCGCGAGCTGAGAGCCATTGCTACCAACTCCAAGGTTCCGGCTCTCTTCGGTATGGCGATCCCGGCTCCGCTTCAGAAGCAGGTCTATGAACTCCTGCGTATCAACACGTATACGCTCGACACCATCCAGACGTTCAACCTACATTGCACCGACGAGATGATGGATTACTACAAGAACCATCCGTCCTCCAAAGAAGCTTTCCGCGTCTTCAATATGTTTGAAGTCGTGAACTGCCCTTACGTTCAGGATGCGAAGTATCTTCAGGTGATCATGAACGATCGCTACTACTCGTTCTACGTCAAGCGTAATCAATTCGTGTAACTAGGTGGGAGGCTTCGGCCTCCTGACCCTCCTTCTTTTTTTTTGGGTGATTTCCGTGAGCGATATTAAAGTCATGGTTAGCGGTGCAGTGGGCGTTGGTAAGAGTCATGTATTGGCGGTCATTGAGCGAGCCTTGAATGAGGCTTACGGAGACACCATCGTGATCGAATGCGAGGACACTGAGAGCGAGCGCCGATCTATCGGTGAAGACATCCGTGAATGGCAACAGCCTACGGTTGAGAAGATCATCCTGACGCCGTATACGGCATGGCATCGTGAAGAGATCGTTGATAGTGGTGATGTGCCTGCTCTGGATTACTTCAGCGAATGGACAACCGGCCGTGTAAGTGAAGTAATCCCTGCTGATCTGACTCCGACTGAAGTCAGTGAAATGGTTAAAGCTTTCGATGAGCGCTATCCTCCGTTCAAGCCTCGGTATGAGAGTCTTAATGGTCGGATAATCAAGATGGACGATGGTCATCCTACGGCGGTTAAGGCAGCTGCTGCCAAGCTAGCTGAATCTGCGAACTTATTACACATCGAAATGTTCCTGCCCGGCGATAATCATCAGATGATCGGATTAGGTTACATGAATACTGCCAAGGAGGCAATTCAGTACGCCAACTTAATCAAAGGTGTGGTCTTCGATATGGCGTTCGTTGAACCTTACTTCGGCGATCAGGAAAAGGTAACTACGTTCCGTACCGTAGAAGTCCAGTCTGCAATGACTCAAAAGAATAATGACGGCAAGACCTCAGCCTCTATCGGATTCAAGGTCGGCAAGATGAATGTCATCCTCCGGAATAAACACGATAGCGATCCATTGCAGTTTGGCATCCCTCTTGGCGTTACCGAGGAAAGCTAATCCGTAATTAATTACGGGTGATAGAATCAGTATGTGAGAACACCCTCTGGCCATTAAAGTCCTAAGCTTGGTCGCCCAATGTCCTGCGTGGTCGTGGGGTGTCTTCACGTTCAATGAGAAGTTGTACGGTTGCGGTATTTCCTGTGCTTAAACTCTCATCCGCTCATTGAACATCTTGCACTCCGTCGGTGGCTTCGGTCATCGACGGGGTTATTTTTCGCTTTATGCTGCATGTTAGGGATCGTATGTAGTGAATTGGTTCGCTACTTTTAGCAAGGAACTTCACCATGAAAGTGAATATCGCTATCACCGCCAAGGCTAACATCTTGGCAGCAATCAACGCGGCCAACGCTGCAACGTCCACCAACATCACTGAAGCTCAAGTGACCTGGGAGTTGCCTGTCGTATCCGCCGGTATTGCCGGGCGTAACACTAGCGTAACTCTGTTCGGCATTGACGGTCAAGGCATCGAAGGTGGTCGTACCTTCTCATACACCCGTCAACCGCTGAGCGGCGGCGCTATCGCCACCACCGCTCCTGCTTTCGTACCAATCCTCGAGGCCGACACCCGTCCTCAGGTATTGGCGAAGGTCATCACCGCTCTGGGCCTGCTGGCCAGCGAGATCGAAGACATCTCGTACACCGCTCCTGTGGATCTCGCCACTCCGGGCACCATGCAGATCGCGGCAATCGCGAACAGCTACCTGTACTACGATCTGAAAGACGTCGAAATCCGTCTGGCAGACCTGGACGTACCGTTCGCTGAAATCGCTCCAATCGTTGACTTGGATGCTTTCGAAGCTGAAGAGTAAGCGATGTAAACATAAGGCCCGGCTTCGGCCGGGCTTTATGCTATGCGAGGGGTGTTTATACTCTTCACAGTTTGAGGGTTCCTTATGAAAATCAATTTGGCGATCAGTTCCATTGCCAACGTATTGGGTTTGATCAACGAGAAGAATGGATCGAACATCACCGAGTCTCAAGTTACTGTCGACGAGCTTATCGAGAGCGATGAGAATCCGGGCGATAACACCAAGATCACGTTGACAGGGAAGAACGGCCACGGTATTGATGGAACGCGTTCGTTTTACTACGGACGTGTAAATGTGGTGTCGCAACAGTCGCCACCGACAGGGATCGTCATCTTGGCTCCTGGCGAAGTAGGTGGTGAGGCTGTGGCGAAGATCCTCACACAACTCAACATCCGGCTTGAAGACATAGCCTACGACAATTGGGTATTCCCAACTGAAGGCGTGGATGGTGGTGTAGATATCTGGGGGTTGGAAGGTTCGCCTATCTATACTCCAGATGTAATCAGAGTCACCCTTACGCAGTCAGCGTAATCAACAGCATACAGCCCGGCTTACGCCGGGCCTTATGACGCGTTATGCCTCTGGTTCGAAACCCGGAAGGTCTGTTACAGGAGCAATTGTAGCGAATGGAACATCGGCATCCGACTGTCCGAGAGTAACGAATGAACCAGGGAGGTACAGCACACTGGTGCTTTTAACGGTCAGCGTGATACTGACTGCGCCGTTAGCGATAGGTCCATCGACCACATCTGTAGTCTCGAGCTTAATGCCGAACTTAGTATTGATCGCATCGAGCGTCGCGTGGACTGTGGAACCTACACTCGTAGGCAGATCCAACGTTTGACCATCGAACACCACATCCAACGCGTAACGCCGGTATTGGAAAGTATAGCTACCGGTATAACCCGATGCTTTCTTCGCCGTTACCAGTACCGTAGTGTTGTAGTATTGTGTTGTATCAGCCGTAGGCTGCGGTAAACCAAACACCAGTTGCGCTGCTGTGAAGTTTACATTCTTCTCTTTGTTGATTGCTGCGAGTAGAGTAGTCCCACCAGACAGAGAGAAGTTCGGCAACTTAACCTGATCGACCAGTACATAGCCCTTAAGCATTCGTACTGCGATCGGGTCAACGGTCTTGACCAGAGCGAACCCTCCGACATCCCGTACATCCACAGAAGTAGGTGGCGCTACAGCTACGTAGGCGTCAACACTCCTTAAATTTGTAGTCATGTATTCACCTTACTAACCTGGAGTAATAACTACTTCCATCGCACCTATATTGGCGATGTTCAACCCGCTCCCGTCTGGGAGTTTCGGGCCGGACATCACACGCGTATTGACAGGTGCGGCAGCGGCAGTCATCGGGATGTTGATTGAAGGACTGGACGACCCATTGCTGGCGACGGCTCCACCCAATGTTCGATCACCGGCAACATCTTTAAGACCAGCTACTTTGATGTCGATACCCCTGACAACGAAACTACCAATCGGTGAAGTATCGAACTTGACCTTAAGTGGAGTACCGTCAGACGGTACAGCGACCTTAGGCGCAATCAGAGTTGCTGGGTCAGCTTTGTCAGTATTTAGGACATCAACTACAGTCCCTGCATTGGAAGGTACGTATCCTGCGCCAGAGGCTGAGACAACCGGGAGTCGTTTTACACTTACGGGCCCGAGTCTCGTTATGGGTTCGATCGGCGCAACCCCATCTTCGTAGAGGCAATACATGTCAGAGAACGCCCAAACATCGTAGGGTATACCGCTACCACCAGTAGAGACCCAGTTAGTGTTCGTCCGTCCAGTCTCTAGATAGAGGGAACTGAGGTTGGCTTGAGTAACTCCGGCAGCTAATGCGGTCGACGTTATCTGAACCTCATCTCTGAAGAGGGTGCAAGTCCTAGCAACCATATCCAGAACGATCTCGAAGTACGAATTCGACGGAACTATCACGTAAGTTGCTATCACTAACTGCTGTAACACAGTGCCTGGATTAGCGACGCCTGAACGTAGGTTGATGATATTGATGGTGGACGCGTCGATAGGTCGGTCAATCTTTACCCCAATGATAACCATTGTCGGCGTACTGTTGCCGATGAATGCAGTCATTGGGTAAGCGACAGACCCTTCGATCTGTCCAGTTAACTGCGCCGTCTTACCGAACTGCAACTTATTGTTCAGGATTCTTGGAGTGAGGGCGTTAGCTGGCGTACCTGTGATCATAATCGGAACAAGATCAGAGTAAGCCGAACCATGGCCGAACGGAGGCGACCCCGTCAAGAATCCTTCGGGTAAGTTCTCAAACCCGAATAACTTTATCTGTTTCATAGACTCATTTCCTAATCAGTACCTCTCCGTCACAGGACGGAGAGTTTTAGGACTGCGGATTGCAGACTGGCGCGGGTCCATTTAACGCCAGATGGACTCTTTTCACTTTGATAGATGTTCGTAATAGACATCGCGTTAGACAACGACGCAGTGACGTCAGGGCTATTGTCAGCGCCAGTGGTCACTCTAGCCGCCACCTGCCCGGCAGCACCATTGTTCTTACGCGCAGTCATACGCAATACGACGGCATTGACAGGACCGAGAAATAGCTCGGAAGTCAGGGCCACGTTAGTCGAAGGGGCCGCAGTATCAGACACGACCACCGGGGTGAGCTGACTAGCAGCGTCAGTGATCGGAGTGTTCAGCGCAGTTACTGCATCGGCCGCGCCAGTTGCAGCCCATGTAGGTTGATCGACACTAGCAACCGTAATAGGAACAATCCGCTGAGGACCAAGTGGGCCATTAGCAGTGCCATCGGAAGTCTTCTCGCTGACGTAGAAGTCCTTAATCCAATAACTGTAGTCAACGTTAGTGCCGCCGCCCTGATACGGCACACCCGAAGCGAACAGAGCTGTACCAGCTCTCATTCCAGCTAATGGCGTCGCCGGGATCGCTATGGTGTCGATGAGCGCGCCGTCCACATAACGCTTCATCGTACCCGCTGTAAGATCGAAAGTAGCTTCGAGGTAGTATTCGACGTTAGCTACAAGAGCTGGAACGATGTTGTTGAAACCGAATACCGCAGCAGTGTTCGCGTTAGCCACACTGATGGCGGTAACGAACACGAACGGATGCGGCCACGACGTTATAGATGGAGCGGATTGAGGACATAGCCACCGCATTCCAATCGTGAACTCGCTCGTCGGGGTAGGTGTCAGCCCGAGTTGTTGCATCGTACACGAGAAGAAGTTCTGCTTATTACCCGCGTTACCGTTGTTGATCGCGGTAGTCATCTTCAACCAACCGGCGTCTTTCGCGTAAGTAACTGCGGTGGAACCAACAATGCCTGGTGTGAATGTAAAAGGGAGGCCCGGAAACACCTGAGGTGTTGTTGGCGGCGCAGATGGAAGCACTACATCGTCAAGACCGAAAATACTACGAATAGCCATATTGAATACCTCAGCTCCAACGGATGATTGGATCGCTAAACAGAGCTGCGAATGAAGGCAGCGCTTTACCTGCCATGACCTTGGACCCTGCGGTGAAGAAGTAGCTGCCAGACTTAACCGTCAGCTCTACTTGACTCGCCTCAGAATCGATTGGACCGTCCTCAACGTCATTCTGAGTGAGGACCATCCCCGAACCTGCGTTGATGGCGGCGAGGGCTCCATAGATCGTTGTAGCGGAACCCAGGCTCATGCTGGAGAGACTAACGCTCTTACCGGCAATCGACGCTCGGTTATAACGAACGACCATCTGACCCTGATACCCTTGACCAACAACCGAGTTAAGAGTCACTTGGGTATTGAAGCGAAGATCACCAGCCGGAGTATCGACTGGTGGGCCGACAGTAACTTGACGTGCCAGCAGTGTGACGCTGTTTTCAAGGTTGATCTGAGCGATGATGCCAGCACCATCAGCAGCCAAGGGTGTCGGCGTGTTGATGGCGGTGTACATCACCCAGGTGTCAAGTGACCTGATACCTTGTTGTGGATTCGCCATGACTACACCTTAGGCTTGACTTTGACTGTCAATCCAGCCAAATTAGATTGAGTCCAGGCCTGCCCGGACGGGTTCTTGTCCGTGATGAATACCCTGTCCGTGAACGACTGAGCAACTCCGTAAGTGACATCGACATCCGATGTTTCAACACCACCTACAGTTAGCGATACACCAACCTTACCGATCGGAGCCGCTGTCCACTGCACACCACGAGTCTTGACGTTAACGCCGCGGATCTTGGCATTCAGTGGAATAGCCGAAGCATCGTAAGTGATTACAGCTGGCGTCAGCGCTTCGGCACTAAGTACCAGAGGTGTTGTGACGCCACTGCTAGGGTTGCTATAACCGCGTTGCATCGCAGCTAGTGTCGTACCTGAAGCTGGGTTAACCGGCGCCCATCCGTTAGCATCCACTGCGACGATAGGCAGCTTGTTGATGACTACAGGACCGAGAGGCTGAGGGGTCTCACCAGCTTCCCACTCGATGTAATACATGTCACGCCATGACCAGTAGCATGGGTTACCAACGGATACGCCCGAACTAACAAGCGCACCAAGAGCTAGCCAGATCTCCACAGCCCCTGGCGTCGCTGAAACCGCCGTCTGCATGAAATCTCCCATCGGTACAGACGGGAGTTTCTTCCCGTCGACCCAACGGTTGATGACGTTATTCGCGAAGTCCAACTGGTGCTCAAGATAGTACTCTTTGTTGAGAGCGTACCCAGGTAAGTCGGTTTTAGAGAACACGAGTGTGGTGTTAGCGCCACCGGCATCGTAGCTGTACATATAGCTGATAACTTGAGTATCTGGTGATACCGACGCTACCGAATACCGGATGCCGTGGAACAGGTTCGATGTCGGACCTATCGTTGGGATCGCTGTCTTCAAGTTACCTGCGATACGGTTACGGTAATTGCCGTAGTTGTATTGAGTGACGGTCGTGGACACCAACAACCAGCCGAGGGCTGAGGTCTGGGCTGTGATGTACTGATCACCGTTAGTGGTCATGATCTCAAACATTGTGTTTGGGATTGGACCACGTCCCGAGTTACCACCACTACCAGCAATCGACGTAGTCGGCACGTCCCAACCAGACATTAAATGAATCTTCATGATTGGGCTCCTTTACGGGAAGAGTAGCATG
>Ga0247819_10000848_pt1 | contig 17116 bp, 17 predicted proteins | sample 13C_Xylose_Day6_FD_193428 | JGI IMG/M metagenome (GOLD analysis project Ga0247819, IMG submission 193428) | Soil microbial communities from agricultural site in Penn Yan, New York, United States - 13C_Xylose_Day6 | ecosystem: Environmental > Terrestrial > Soil > Agricultural land | place: USA...
GCCGCCCGCCAGCGCCAGTGCCACGCGCACCAGCGGTCCGCGGGCTTCCAGCTGGGCCACGGTCGCCGGCAACTGGTTGCGCATGCTGGTGCGCAGCGCCAATCCGCCCAACCCGCTCAAGACCTTTTCGCGCGTGCACGCCATCGCCGCGCCGGCGCGCAGCACCTGTTCACCCGCCGGCGTCAGGTGCGCGCCTCCCCCGCCCGCGCCGCCGACCGCGCGCTCGACCAGCGGCAGGCCGGCCAGGTTGGACAGCATGTCCAGCGCCTGCCAGGCGGCCTTGTAGCTGACGCCGGCTTCGCGCGCGGCCTGCGAGATCGAACCGCATTCGCCGACGCGGCGCAGGATCTCCAGGCGCTTGTCGGTGGCGGCGTGGCCCAGGGCCTGGTCGAGGTGGAGTCGGGCGCGCGGCATGGCCTTCGATTGTGGCGTCAAACCCGGCGCCGTACACTGCGCGCTATTCCATGCATGAATAGCGCCATGCGGTCCGCCGCCCTCCTCCTCTGCACCGTCCTCCTGAATGGCGCGGCCCACGCGGCCGAAGTCAGCGTCGCCGTCGCCGCGAACTTCACCGTGCCCATGCAGAAGCTCGCCGTCGCCTTCGAGCAGGCCAGCGGGCACAAGGCCACCCTGGCCTTCGGTTCCACCGGCCGCTTCTACGCCCAGGTGAAGAACGGCGCACCCTTCCAGGTGCTGCTGGCGGCGGACGACGGGACGCCTGCCAAGCTGGAGAAGGAAGGACTGGCCGTGCCGGGAACCCGCTTCACCTACGCCACCGGCCGGCTGGTGCTGTGGAGCGCCAGCCCGGGCGTGGTGGACGAACGCGGCGAGGTGCTGAAGAAGCCCGGCACGGAGAAGATCGCCATGGCCGATCCGCGGCTCGCGCCGTATGGCGCCGCGGCGGTGGAAGCGATGGGCAGGCTCGGCGTCGCGCAGGCCCTGCAGCCGCGCATCGTTCAGGGCGAGAACATCTCGCAGGCCTACCAGTTCGTGCTCACCGGCAACGCGCAGATGGGTTTCGTCGCGCTGTCGCAGGTGATGGCGGACGGCCGCATCGAGAAAGGGTCGGCATGGCGGGTGCCCGCGGAGTTGCACGCGCCGATCAGGCAGGACGCCGTGGTGCTGAACGCGGGCAAGGACGCCCCCGCCGCCGCGGCGCTGATGGCGTTCCTGCGCAGCGACGCGGCGCGCGCCATCATCCGCGCGCACGGCTACGAGCTGTAGCGCATGCCCTTCTCGCGCGAAGACCTCGGCGCCATCTGGCTCACGTTCAAGCTGGCGAGCGCGACCACCGTCGTGCTGCTGGTGCTGGCCACGCCGCTGGCCTGGTGGCTGGCGCAGGCGCGCGGGCGCTGGGCCGCGGGGGTCGGTGCGATCGTGGCGCTGCCGCTGGTGCTGCCGCCGACGGTGCTCGGCTTCTACCTGCTGGTGGTGTTCGGGCCCCAGGGCTGGGGCGGGCAGCTGACGCAGGCGCTCGGTCTGGGGCTGCTGCCCTTCACCTTCGGTGGTCTGCTGGTGGCGTCGGTGATCTACTCGTTGCCCTTCGCGGTGCAACCGCTGCAGCATGCCTTCGAGGCCGTGGGCCGGCGGCCGATGGAAGTGGCCGCGACCTTGCGTGCGGGTCCCATCGACGCCTTCTTCACCGTCGCCATCCCGCTCGCGCGGCCCGGCTTCATCACGGCCGCGATCCTGAGCTTCGCGCACACGGTGGGCGAGTTCGGCGTCGTGCTGATGATCGGGGGCAACATCCCGCAGCAGACGCGCGTGGTGTCGACGCAGATCTACGGCCACGTGGAGTCGCTGGCTTACACGCAGGCGCACTGGCTCTCGGGCGGGATGCTGGCGTTCTCGTTCGTGGCGCTGCTGGGGCTCTCGCTGTTCACGCGGCGCACGGCGCGGGTGATGCCGTGAGCGACCCGAACCGCATCCGCCTTTCACTGCAGCGAACCGGGTTCACGCTGGACGTGGACCTCGCGTTGCCGCCGCGTGGCATCACCGTCCTGTTCGGGCCTTCGGGTTCCGGCAAGACGACCGTGCTGCGCTGTGTCGCAGGGCTGGAGCGCGCGCGGGGCGAGGTACGCGTCTCGGGGCGCACTTGGCAGGACGACGCGTACGGGGAGTTCCTCCCGACCTCTCGCCGCCCGCTCGGCTATGTGTTCCAGGAAGCGAGCCTGTTCCCGCACCTCAGCGTCGCGGGCAACCTGCACTACGCGCAGCGACGCGCGCGCGACGCAAACGCCATCTCGCTGGACCGCGCGGTGGAACTGCTCGGGATAGGCGAACTGCTCGACCGCTCGACCGCCGACCTCTCCGGCGGCGAACGCCAGCGCGTCGCCATCGCGCGCGCCCTCGCGACGCAGCCCGAGCTCCTGTTGCTCGACGAGCCGCTGGCCTCGCTCGACCCCGCGCGCCGCCGCGAGCTCCTGCCCTGGCTGGAGCACCTGCGTGACGGCCTCGGCATCCCGATGCTCTACGTCACGCACTCGGCCGACGAGATGGCGCGGCTGGCGGACACCGTGGTGCTGATGGACGCCGGGCGCGTCGTCGCCAGCGGCCCGCCCGCCGTCACCCTCTCCCGGCTGGACCTGCCGATCGCGAAGGACGAGGACGCCGGCGCGCTGTTGCAAGGCACCGTCGTGCAGATCGATGCGGCCTGGCACCTGGCGCGCGTCGACTTCGGCGGCGGTTCGGTCTGGCTCCGGGACGACGGCCTGCGCGAAGGCGAGCGGGTGCGAGTGCGCGTACTCGCGCGCGAAGTGAGCCTGGCCCTGGGGCCGCCGGTGCCTGGCACGGCCAGCGTCCAGAACGTCCTGGCCTGCACGGTGGTCGGATTGCAGGCCGGGCCGCATCCCTCGCAGGCGCTGGTGGCGCTCGATTGCGGCGGGCACCGGCTGCTCTCACGCATCACGGCCCGCGCCGCCGATTCGCTGGGGCTGGCCGCGGGGATGCGGGTGTTCGCGCAGGTGAAGTCGGTGGGATTGGTGCGCTGAGGCGAGTCTCGGGGCCAGCTCAGCGGTGGCAGAATGCCGCGGAACCCCTACCGAAGAGCTCGCAGTAATGCTGTTCAGCACCTGGCAGTTCGTCCTGGTCTTCCTGCCGGTCGTCTTCGCCGTCTATTTCCTGCTGAACCGATGGCGGTGGGTGCGTGCCGCCAAGCTGTTCCTGGTGGCCGCGAGCCTGTACTTCTACGCGTACTGGAGCGTCGCCGACCTCGGCGTGGTCCTGCTGTCGATCGGCGGCAACTTCGCGTTCGGCTCCTGGCTGGCGCAAAGCCATGGCGCGCCAGGCCCGGTCCGCCTGCGCAAGGCCGTCCTGGGAGCGGCCATCGCCCTGAACCTGCTGGCGCTCGCCTACTTCAAGTACGCGGACTTCCTGATCGGAAACCTCAACGCCCTCGCCGGCAGCAGCCACCCGGCCCTGAACCTGGCGCTGCCGCTGGCGATCAGCTTCTTCACGTTCACGCAGATCGCCTACCTGGTCGACAGCTACCGCGGCGAAACCGCCGAATACGGGCTGGCCAACTACTGCCTGTTCGTCACCTTCTTCCCGCACCTGATCGCCGGCCCCATCGTGCACCACGGCCAGCTCATGGGGCAGTTCGCGTCGCCGTGGAACCTGGTGCCTCGATACCCGAACATCCTGCGCGGCCTGTTCATCTTCGGGCTGGGCCTGGGCAAGAAGCTGATGATCGCCGACCCGCTCGGGGCATGGGCGACCGCGGGGTTCGACGGGGGCCAGACGCTGGACTTCTTCGCGGCCTGGTCCGCGAGCCTTTCCTACACGTTCCAGCTGTACTTCGACTTCAGCGGCTATTGCGACATGGCGATCGGCGCGGCGCTGCTGTTCAACATCCGGATGCCGGTCAATTTCGACTCGCCGTACAAGGCCAGGAGCATCCAGGAGTTCTGGCGGCGCTGGCACATCACGCTCGGCGCCTTCCTGCGCGACTACCTCTACGTTCCGCTCGGCGGCAATCGCCGGGGCGAGCTGCGCACCTGCGTCAACCTCTTCCTGACGTTCGCGATCGCCGGGCTCTGGCACGGCGCGTCCTGGATGTTCGTCGCATGGGGCGCGCTGCACGGGGCGGCCCTGGTCGTGCACAGGCTGTGGCAGAAGCTGGGACGGCCGCTGCCGCAGGCCGCCGCCTGGGCGCTCACGTTCCTGTTCGTGAATCTCACCTGGGTGTTCTTCCGGGCCCGCAGCATGGACGACGCGCTTCGCGTGCTCGCCGGGATGGCCGACGTGCGCTCGGCATTCGAGCCGCCCGCCGCCGCCCCCTCGGCCGGCCCCGTCTTCAGCGGCTGGCTCGCCGACGGACTGCTGGCGGTCCTGCCCGCCGGGCTGGTGGGCTCGCTGGCCACCTACGTCGCCGTCGCCGCGGCCTTCTTCATCGCGTCCCGGCGCAATTCGCAGGAACTCGCGGCGGGCGCGATCGATGCTCGCAAGGTTCTCGCGGGAGCACTCCTCTTCGGCTGGGCCCTGCAGCTCACGATCGCCCAGACCAGCCCCGTGTTCCTGTACTACAACTTCTAGCGATGCTGCGGACGCGCACCTTCCTGTTCGTCGGCATCGTGCTCGCAGCCCTGCTGGCCTTGCCGGCGCTGAACGTCGCCCGCAGCCTGCAGGCCGGGCGGTCACCGTCGTGGACGCCCGGCGCACTCCTGAACACCGGTGCCCCCGCGAGCTGGCGCAACTACGTGCTGTACCGCGCCGGCATCAGCGCCTCGCCTGCCGAGGTGGTCGTAGGCCGCGAAGGCTGGTTGTACCTGGGTGACAAGTACGAAGGCACGCTCACCGCGTCGCAGCGTGGCCAGACGGCGGCCGACGTCGACAAGGCGATCCGCATCGGTGCCGCGGCGCAAGCCTGGGATGCGTGGATGAAGCAGCACGGCGTGAAGCTGTACCGGGTGCTGGTGGGACCGAACAAGACTTCGGTGTATCCGGAGTACCTGCCGCGCTGGGCGCGGCCGGCGGCGTCCGCCCCCATGGATGCCCTGGTGTCGCGCGCAGCGCCCTGGTACGTGGATCCCCGGCCCGCGCTGCTGCACGCCAAATCAGGTGGCGCGGAGCTGCTGTATTTCCGCACCGACACCCACTGGACCCAGCTCGGCGCCGCCGTGGCATTCCAGGCCTTCGCGGAGGCGGTCGCGCCGCACGCGCCGGATATCCGCTGGCCGCAAGAGCGCTCGATGCGCCTGCAAACGGTCGGGCCGCTCCACGAGGGGGACTTGACGGGGCTTCTGCGGCTCAACCACTGGCTCGCCGATGTCGAGCCCCAGGTGGGCGTGACGTCCGAACCCCTGCACACCACCGAACACGACTACCTGACCGGCCGGCTGCTGCGGGAGGGCCAGAACGCCGCGATACAGGACCCGAAGCGGACGCTCCTCGTCACGTCCCGCGGCGCGCTGAACCAGCGCAAGGTCCTGTGGCTGCGTGACTCCTTCGGGTCGGATCTGGCTCCCCTGATGGCCGCGACCTTTTCGGAAACACTGCAGCTTCACTGGAACCGCGCCCTTGCCCAGCCCGCCGATCTGGCTCAGCTGATCGCGGCGTGGCGGCCGGATTACGTGTTCGTGACGGTGGTGGAGCGCGACGCGCTCACCGGTCCCTTCATGAATCCACCACCATCAGGCGCTGGGCGCTCCTGAGGTCACCGGGCGCGCCCGGTAGAAACGCGCGCGGCATCAAGCCACCCCGAATCCGAAGCGCGCCAGCATGGCCTGCGCCGACGCCTCGCGCAGGAACTCCGCGAACCGCCGTGCGCCGGCCGGCGCACCGGAGCGCACGCTGAGCCCGTACTCCACGCTCACCTGCAGCGCGGGCGGCAACTCGACGAGTCGCGCCTTCGGCCACTCGCGGCAGCAGGCCATCGCGTTGCTGCGGTAGGTGATGAAGGCATCGGCCTGGCCGCTCTCCATGATCCACGAGTAGGTACCGCGGCCCGGCGGTCCCTTGGGCGATTGCGGCGAACCGGTCAGCCTCAGCGCCTTCTTCGCCAGCCGATCGCCCGCGCCGGGCGACAGCGCTCCGGCCCGCGCGAACATGGCCAGCGCGTAGTCGCCGGAAGGATCGCAACCGGGCGTGGACATGCCGACGCGGACGCGGTCGTCGAGCAGCGCGTCCAGCAATCGCCCGCTGTCGGCCGCGACGTGCGGCGCGACGATGGCGCACAAGGCATTGCGCGCGAACACCACCGGTTCGCTCCAGTCGGCGCGCGCCACCAACCTCCTAGGCTGGTGAAGATCGGCCGAAGCGAACACGTCGGCCGCCTCGCCGCGCTCGATGCGCTCGCGCAGCAGGCCGGCCGCGCCGAAGACCGTCTCGACCGGGCCGCCTCCCCTCGCGCGCCACAACCCCGCGATGGCGCCGAAGGCCTGGCGCAGGCTGCCGGCGGCGAAGACCGGCCCCATCGTCACTTCGCGTCGGCGTTCGGGAAGAACAGCTGCTCGCCGCCCACCTTGTAGGCCGCGATCGCCTGCTGGCCGTCCGGCGAGATCACCCAGTCGACGAACTTCCGGGCCTCGGCGTTCTTCACGTGCGGATGCCTGGCCGGGCTGACGGCCATCACGCCGTACTGGTTGAACAGGCGCTTGTCGCCTTCCACCAGCACGGCCAGGTCGCCGCGGTTCTTGAACGACAACCAGGTGCCGCGATCGGTCAGCGCGTAGCCGTTCGACGACGAGGCGATGTTCAGCGCCGGCCCCATGCCGCAGCCGCATTCCCTGTAGCCGGAGCCCTTGGCGTTGGCCAGGCCCGCCTGGTTCCAGTAGCGCAGCTCCGCCGCGTGCGTGCCGCTCTTGTCGCCGCGCGAGACGAAGGGCGCATTGGCCGCGGCCAGCTTCTTCAGGCCCTCGACGATGTCCTTGCCCTTGGTGCCCGCCGGATCGTTCTTCGGGCCCACCAGCACGAAGTCGTTGTACATGACCGGGTAGCGGCGCGGCGCGAAGCCTTCGGCGACGAACTTCTCCTCGGCCGGCTGGTCGTGCACGAACAACACGTCGGCGTCGCCGCGGCGCGCCATGTCGATGGCCTGGCCGGTGCCGACGGCGACCACCTTGATGTCGATCCCGCTGGCCTTCCTGAACTCCGGCAGCAGGTGGCCGAACAGGCCCGACTGCTCGGTGGAGGTGGTCGAGGCCATGGTGATGGATCGCTGCGCCGAGGCGGCGCCGGCGCCCAGCGCGGCCAACGCGAGCGCGGCCACGGCGCGGCGGGTGATGCGGATCATGCGATTTCTCCCTTGACGAACAGGTCGGCCTCGCGCGACAGCACGGGCAGCCGCACGCGGTCGAAGAACTGGTCCACCGGCGCATCGGCCAGCACGCGGCCCTGCTCCAGGTAGACGACGCGCGTGGCCAGGCGCTTGACCTGGCCCAGGTTGTGGCTGGCGAAAACCATCGTCATGCCGGCGAGCGCGAACTCCGCCATCAGCGACTCGACCTCGCGCTTGGCATGCGGGTCCAGGCTGGCGGTGGGTTCGTCCAGCAGCAGCACGCGCGGCTGCAGCGCCCACGCGCGCGCGAGGGCCAGGCGCTGTTGCTGGCCGCCAGAGAGCACGCGCGCGTTGCGCAGAGCCGCTTCGCCCAGGCCGACCCGGCCCAGCGCCAGCAGCGCGCGCTCGCGCGCTTCGCGCCAGCGCATGCCGCGCAGCCACAGCGCCAGCGCGACGTTGTTCATCGCGCTGGTGCGCAGCATGAAGGGGCGCTGGAACACCATCGCCTGGCCCGCGCCGCTGTCGCGCAGCACGGTGCCGCGGCGCGGCGTGACCAGGCCATGCAGCACGCGCAGCAGCGTGCTCTTGCCGCTGCCGTTGGCGCCGATCAGCGCCACGCGCTCGCCCGCCTCGATGCGAAGGTCGATGCCGTGCAGCGCCGTCATGCGCCCGAACGTGACGTCCACGCCCTGCAGCCGCAGCACGCCGCTCATGACGCCACCGCCGCGCTCGGCAGGCCGGCGTCGCCGCGCGACAGGCGCCAGCGCCGCAGGACCACCACGACCGCGTTGAGTCCCAGCACCACCGAGAGCAGCACCAGGCCCAGGCCCAGGGCCAGCGGCAGGTCGCCCTTGCTGGTCTCCAGCGCGATGGCGGTCGTCATCACGCGGGTGAAGCCGTCGATGTTGCCGCCCACGATCATCACGGCGCCCACTTCGGAGATCGCGCGGCCGAAGCAGGCGATCAGCACGGTGAGCAGCGCGTAGCGTTCGTCCCAGGCCAGCAGCAGGCTGCGCAGCAGCGGCCCCGCGCCCATCGAAGCGAGCTGCTCGCCATGCTGCACGTCGGCGTCCTCCACCACCTGGCGCGTGAGCGCCGCGGCGACCGGCAGCACCAGCAGCGACTGCGCGAACACCATGGCGGGAAAGGAGAACAGCCAACCCAGGAAGCCCAAAGGGCCGCTGCGCGAAAGCAGCAGGTACACCACCAGGCCGACCACCACCGAGGGAACGGCCAGCGCGGTGTTCAGCAGCGCGAGCACCGCCGCGCGGCCACGCATGCGAGCCACGCCGAGCCATGCGCCCAGCGCGATGCCGAAGCCGCAAGCGAGCGCGCACGCCGTTCCGCTGATGGCGAGGGAGCGCAGGACGATCTCGGCCAGCGTGGGATCGGGGGTGAAGATCAGCTGGAGCGCGCGCGCCAGGCTGTCCGAAAAGCTGTTCATGGGCGGGCGGATGCTAGTGGCGCCCGCCCTCGGCGACCATAAGTTCTTCGCCTTATGAACCACCGTGCATAGCGCATACTGCGCCGCGCATGCACAAGGTCGAACTCTCGTACTCGCTCACCGGCCGCCGGCCCGCCGGCGCCGCCATCCGCAATCCGCTGATCGAGCTGCTGCAGGCGGTGCGTGCGCAGGGTTCGATCTCCGGCGCGGCCAAGTCGCTGGGGCAGTCGTACCGGCACGTCTGGGGCGAGCTCAAACGCTGGGAAGCGGAGCTGGACCGCAGCCTCATCGTCTGGGAAAAGGGCCAGCCCGCGCAATTGACCGTGTTCGGCGACAAGCTCTTGTGGGCCGAGCGGCAGGCGCAGGCGCGCCTGGCGCCGCAGATCGATTCGCTGCACGCCGACCTGGAGCGCGCCTTCGCGGTGGCCTTCGACGACGCCACCCACGTGCTCACGCTGCACGCCAGCCACGACGACGCGCTGGCGCTGCTGCGCGAGCAGGCCGCGGCGCGCGCGCGGCTGCACCTGGACATCCGCTTCATGGGCAGCGTGGACGCGATCTCCGCGCTGAACGAGGGCCGCTGCACCATCGCGGGCTTCCACACGCCGCCGCGGCCGGCGCCGGGCTCGCGCGCGCAGCGCACCTACCAGCCGCTGCTGCGGCCGGGCGAACACAAGATCATCGGGTTCGCGCGGCGGCGGCAGGGGCTCGTGGTCGCGGCGGGCAATCCGCTGGGCATCACGGGCTTGGGCGGTCTCGCGCAGCGGCGGCTGCGCTACGTGAACCGCGCGCTGGGCACCGGCACGCGCGTGGTGGCGGAAGACCTGCTGGCCGGCGCCGGCATCGCGCCGGGCAATATCGACGGCTGGGACCGCATCGAGCCTTCGCACGCGGCGGTGGCCGAGGCGGTGGCATCGGGCAGCGCGGACGCGGGCATGGCGATCGAGTCGGCCACGCAGGGGCGAGGCCTGGGCTTCGTGCCGCTGCTTGAAGAGGATTACTACCTGGTCTGCCTGCGGTCGGTGCTGGAACAGCCGGCCACGCGGGCCCTGCGCGAGGTGCTGGCAAGTCCTGAGTGGCAGGCGCGGCTGGGGACGCTGGCGGGCTACCAGCCGCTGCGCAGCGGCGAGGTGCTGAGCCTCAGCCGGCAGCTGCCGTGGTGGAAGTTCAGGACGGCGAAGCCGGGATGACGGCGCTCAGCCTCCGCGCTTGCGGGGCGCGGCCTTCACCGTAGCGCGCGCCTTCGTGCCGTTCTTGCTGGCGGCCGCGCGCTTGCGCGGCACCGGCTCTTCCTCGTCGTTGGCCGCGGCCGTCGTCTTCCGCGGTGCGGCCGGCGCGGGCGCCGTCTTGCTCTGCAAGCTGCGCCGCAGCAGGTCCGTGAGGTCGATCACCTCCGCGCTCGCCGCCGGCGCTTCCTCGCCCGGCAGCGGCTGCAGCGTCGCCACGTCGCCCGCGGCGGCCTTGGCCTGCACCAGCTGCTGCAGCTTTTCCTTGAACTCGTCGTGGAACAGGTCGGGACTCCAGGCCGCCGCCATGTCTTCCACCAGCTGCTCGGCCATCTTCAGCTCGCGGTCGCTCACCGCCACCGAGGTGGTGTCGCCGAAGGTGGAGACGGGCGCGTCGCGCACCTCGTCGGCCCAGCGCAGCAGGTCCAGCACCAACCCGTCGCCCGAAGGCATCAGCGCGGCCAGATGCTGCTTGGTCGAGATCACCACCTTGGCCACGCCGACCTTGCCGCTCTTGCGCAGCACGTCGCGCAGCAGCGCGTAAGGCTTGAGCCCGCGCGCGCCCGGCGCCACGTAGTAGGGCTTGTTGAAGAAGGTGGCCGGGATGTCGTCCTCGCCCACGAAGGCCTCGATCTCGATGGTCTGGGTGGTGCGCGGCAAGGCGTTGCGGATCTCCTCCTTGCTCAGCACCACGTACTGGCCTTCCTCGACCTGGATGCCCTTGACCAGCTCCTCGCGCGCGACCGCCTCGCCGGTGGTCTTGCTCACCTGCTTGTTGCCCACCGGGCTCATGCTGTTGGGGTCGATCAGGTTGAACTTGGGCCGCGTCTCGGCCGTCGCGCTGTAGAGCACGACCGGGATGTGCACGAGTCCGAAGCTGATGGCGCCTTTCCAGACGGCGCGGGTGCTGGGAGGGGCGGCCATCCGGCCACAGTAGGCGGCGGCAAGCCCAGCCGCTGTAGGCGGGGCGATCCACGCGCTGTCGGACGGCGCGCGCAAGCGCGGCCTTCCATGCGCGACCTCAGCGGGCGCAGGTGCGAAAGCCGGTGAAGCCGTCGTCGCGCTCGGGCAGCGCGAAGCCGCGGTACTTGGGCGACTTCACGCGGGCGCGGGTCGCGAAAGAGGCGCCGCGCAGCACGCGGGCGCGGCCGAACAGCGGCTCGGCCTCGAACTCGGTGTGGCGCGTCCAGGCCTGCGATTCGAAGCCCGGCCAGGGCCGCAGCGTGCCGGCGGTCCACTCCCACACGTCGCCCCAGCGGAAACCGCGGCTCGCGGCGCGGTGGGCCGCGACTTCCCATTCGACTTCGGTGGGCAGCCGCCGGCCGCACCAGCGCGCGAAGGCATCGGCCTCCCACCAGCTCACGTGCATCACGGGCTGCTGCGCGGCCATGCGCGTCGCGCGGCCGAACAGGGTCTGGAGCACCGCGCCGCTGGCCACGCCGATCTGGTCGACGTGGCGCGGCCCGCGCCGCCCTTCGATCTGCGCGGCCGTCTCGAGCCACTGCCAGCCCTGCGGATGCCAGAGCTCTTCGCGGTCGTAGCCGCCGTCGTCCACGAACTCCACGTACTGGCCCCAGCTCACCGGCTGCGCGTCGATCTCGAACTCGGGCACATCGACCTCGTGCGCCCACTGCTCGACATCGAAGACGAAGCCGCCCGTCTCGGCGCCGAGGCGCCAGCGCATCGCGGGCAGCACCAGCGGCTCGCGCAGCACCGCAGCTTGCGGCGCCACGAGCGGCAGGGGCAGTCCGAGCGCCTGGGCCTGCCGCACCAGTTGCTCGCCGCGCAGGTCCTCATGGAACAGCGCGGCGCGGAAGAAGAACAGGCCTTCATCGTCGGGCGCCGCATGGTCCAGCAGTTCGAGCGTGCGCTCCAGCGTCTCCATCAGCCAGGCGCGCAGGTCGGCGAAGCCGGGCAGCGGCAGGTCCCAGCGATCGTCGTGCGGCGCGAGAAGCGGGTGGTACCAGCGATCGGCCATCGGCTCGATGGAGCCGAGCCGCGGCGCGTCGGCCGGGCAGCGCGAGCCCTGGCCGCGGCGCGGGTTGCGCGCGATCCAGTACTCGTCGAACCAGCCGATGTGCCCGGCGATCCACTGCGGCAGTTCCAGCGTGGGCTCGCGCGGCACCGCAAGACCGCGGCCCATGGCGTGCTCCCAGCACGCGAGCAGCTGCAGCGTGTGGTTGCGCGCGTCCATGCGCGCCAGCGACAGGAGGTCGGGGGAGCCCGCCCGCACGAGGTGGGTGTCGTGCGGGGCTTCCACGGCGGAGTTGCCGGAGGCCATCGCTTATTATTCCCGCCCCTGTCATCGCGCCCGATGAGTTCGGGTTAACCCGCGCCGGCAGCGTCAGGGTTCTCTCAGTGCCCTCGACTTAGCATTTACGTTTCCCTGCGCGCGCGGGGAGAATCCCTTTTCCTTACCGGAGACAAGCGTGCCTGCCCTGCTGAAATTCGCGCTGGCCATGGACTGGATCAGTGTGCGCATCGGCCGCATCGCCGCCGTGGCGGTGCTGGCGACGGCGATGATCTCCGCGGGCAACGCCTTCGTCCGCTACGTCCTGAGCATCAGCTCCAACGCGTGGCTCGAGATCCAGTGGTATCTCTTCGCCGGCATCGTGATGCTGGGCGCGCCGCTGGTGCTCAAGGTCAACGAGCATGTCCGCGTCGACCTGATCTACGGCCGCCTCAAGGGCCACGGCCGTGTGTACGTCGACCTGTTCGGCCTCATCTTCTTCCTGCTGCCGGTGATGGCCCTGCTCGGCTGGCTGTCCTGGCCGCTGCTGGTGAAGATGTACGTCAGCGGCGAGATGTCCAACAACGCGGGCGGCCTGATCCGCTGGCCGGCGATGCTGATGCTGCCGCTCGGCTTCCTCCTGATGGTGCTGCAAGGGCTGGCCGAGATCGTCAAGCGCGTGTACTACCTCAAGGGCAAGTTCCAGATGGACACGCACTACGAGGCGCCGGTGCAGTAAGCACGCACACGGCACCCACAACGACAAAGACGGACTCAGACCATGCAGATGGAAAACTTCGCGCCGATCATGTTCGCCGGCCTCGTGGTCGTCATGCTGATCGGCTTCCCGGTGGCGTTCTCGCTGGGCGCGCTCGGCCTGGCCTGCGGCTTCTTCGCCATCGAGATGGGCTGGTTCCCGGCCAGCTTCATGGGCAACCTGCCGCTCAACGTGTTCGGCATCCTGTCCAACGACCTGCTGCTGGCGATCCCGTTCTTCACGTTCATGGGCGCCATCCTCGAGAAGTGCGGCCTGGCCGAGGACATGCTGGACTCGATGGGCCAGCTGTTCGGCACCGTGCGCGGCGGCCTGGGCTACTCGGTGATCATCGTGGGCTTCATCCTCGGCGCCATCACGGGCACCGTGGCCGGCCAGGTCATCGCCATGGCGCTGATCTCGCTGCCGGTGATGATCCGCTACGGCTACAACATGCGCTACGCCACCGGCGTGCTGGCCGCCTCGGGCACCATCACGCAGCTGGTGCCGCCTTCGCTGGTGCTGGTGGTGATGGCCGACCAGCTGGGCCGCTCGGTCGGCGACATGTACAAGGGCGCCTGGGGCCCCTCCATCCTGCAGGTGCTGATCTTCGTGGCCTACACCTTCGCGCTGGGCCTGTTCAAGCCGCAGCACGTGCCGGGCATCCCCAAGGAAGCGCGCACGATCTCCCGCGCGCAGCTCTGGATCAAGTGCATGCGCGGCATCATCCCCTCGGCCGTGCTGATCTTCGCGGTGCTGGGCTCGATGGGCGGCCTGCCGTTCATGAGCTCCGCCATCGCCACGCCGACCGAAGCCGGCGCCATGGGCTGCGTGGGCGCGCTCGTGCTGGCCGCGATGCACCGCCGCCTGTCGCTGTCGCTGCTGTGGGAAGCCATGATGGGCACCATGCGCCTGACCGCGATGGTGGTGTTCATCCTGATCGGCGCGCGCGTGTTCTCCATGGTGTTCCAGGGCGTGGACGGCGCCCGCTGGGTCGAGCACATGCTGTCGGGCCTGCCCGGCGGCGCGGTCGGCTTCCTGATCGTGGTGAACCTGTTCGTCTTCTTCCTGGCGTTCTTCCTCGACTTCTTCGAGATCGCGTTCATCATCCTGCCGATGCTGGCGCCGGTCGCCGCCAAGATCCTGGCGCCGCTGTTCATGGACTTCGCCAACGGCGACACCCAGGCCGCGGCCAACGTCGCGATGATCTGGTTCGGCGTGATGCTGTGCGTGAACATGCAGACCTCGTTCATGCACCCGCCATTCGGCTTCGCGCTGTTCTACCTGCGCGGCATCGCCGACACGCTGCACAAGGAAAAGCGCATCGAGAAGCCGGTGCTGTCCAACGACATCTACCTCGGCGCCATCCCCTGGGTCGTCATGCAGCTGCTGCTGGTGGCCGTGGTGATCTTCGTTCCGCAGTCGGTGACGGTGTTCCTCGACCGCGAGGAGCGGGTCGACCTGGACAAGGTCAAGATCGAGATGCCGCAGGACTTCTCCACCGGTGAATCCAGCGCGCCCGGACCCGCCGGCGCGGCCAGCGACCCGCTGGCGCCGCCCGCGGAGAACAACAACTTCGGCGACGACGAGCAGAAGAAGCTCGACGAGCTGTTCAACAAGAAGTAGTGGACACCCCGCAGGCCGGCCCGCTCGGCCCGCCGCCCTTCCGTTACCAGCCCTCGCGCGAAACCGCCGTCGAGGGCGCGGCCTTCTCCCTCCCCTTCAAGCTGCTCATCACCGCGGTGGTGGGCGGCTGCATCTTCTGGGCCGCGCGGCTGTGGCTGCAGGGCAAGCTCGGCACGGGCTTCAGCGTCAACCTCGGCTGGTTCGTCGCGGGCCTCGCGATGCTGGCCTGGACCTGGTGGGCGGTGGTGCGCAGCGTCACGCGCATCGCGCCCGACGAGCTGCGCCAGAGCTGGGTCTGGACCCGCCGCATCGACACGCGCGACCTGGCCTACGCCAAGCTCATTCGCGTCCGCGGTCTGGAATGGCTGGTGGCGCCGCGCCTCTACGTGCGCACGCTGCTGGGCAAGTTCGCCGTCTTCTACGTGGCGGACCGCCAGTTGCTCGCCGAGAGCGAGCGGCTGATCGCGCAGCTCAAGGCCTTCCGCAATTTCGGCTGATCCGCGAGCGGCTCCTAGAATCGTGCGCTTGATGCACACGCGTTTCTTCGCAGCCCTGCTGGCGCTCCTCCTGCTGTGGACGGGCGTCTGGACGCATGAGGTGCAGGCGGCCCGCGCCGATGCCGATGTGCCGGTCGCCCTGTCGAGCGGCTCCGCTGACCTCGACGGTTCGATCGACGACCACCACCTCGACGACCAGGGCGGCGCCACGCTCGACCCGCTCGACAGTGCCACGCCGGCGGGGCTGAGCCCCGCTCCCTTCGTGGCACGCGCACGCCCCGCGGCCCCACCCGACGCGCCGCTCTGCGCTCCCCATCTCCCCGGCCCGCAGCGGCCACCCTGCTCCGCGCTCTCCTGAAAGCATCGCCGGCACACGCCGGCGCTGAGCGTGGGCCCTCGCCCGGGGGCCCGCACGTCCCCCTCCCTGCCCGTTCCCCGGCCGCTCCTTTCCATGGAAATCCTGATCCTCACGGGACTGATCCTGCTCAACGGCGTCTTCGCCATGTCGGAGATCGCCCTCGTCACCGCGCGCAAGGCGCGCCTGCAACGCCTGGTGGACGAAGGCGACGGCGCCGCCGCGGCCGCCCTCCAGCTCGGCGAGGACCCGACGCGGTTCCTCTCCACCATCCAGATCGGCATCACCTCGATCGGCGTGCTCAACGGCATCGTCGGCGAGGCCGCGCTCGCGGCGCCGCTGGCCGAATGGCTCGATTCGCTGGGGCTGCCGGCGCCGTACAGCGGCTACGCCGCCACCGGCCTGGTGGTGGTCACCATCACCTACTTCTCGATCGTCGTCGGCGAGCTGGTGCCCAAGCGGCTGGGCCAGAGCCATCCGGAGGCGCTGGCGCGGCTGGTGGCACGGCCGATCGAGTGGCTGGCGATCGCCACCCAGCCGTTCGTGCGCCTGCTCTCGCTGTCCACGCGCGCGCTGCTGCGGCTGCTGGGCGCGCGAGAGAACCACTCGCAGCCGGTCACCGAGGAGGAGATCCACGCGATGCTGGCCGAAGGCACCAGCGCCGGCGTGATCGAGCTGCATGAGCACGCGATGGTGCGCAACGTCTTCCGGCTGGACGACCGGCGCATCGGTTCGCTGATGGTGCCGCGCGGCGACGTGATCTTCCTTGACGCGCAGGATCCTTTCGAGGCCAACCTGGCGCGCATCGAGGGCTCGGACCACGCGCGCTTTCCGGTGGTCAAGGGCAGCCCCGACCAGCTGCTGGGCGTGGTCCATGCGCGCCAATGGCTGGCGCGCGCGCTGCAGGGCGACAGCCGCTCGCTGACGGACCAGCCGCTGCAGCCGCCGCTGTACGTGCCCGAGACGGTCACCGCCATGGAACTGCTGGACAAGTTCCGGCAGTCCGACGAGCAGATGGCGTTCGTCATCGACGAGTACGGCGAGGTGCAGGGCATCGTGACGCTGCAGGACCTGGTGGAGGCGATCACCGGCGAGTTCCGCCCTCGCGACCCCGACACCTCGTGGGCGGTGCAGCGCGACGACGGCTCCTGGCTGCTGGACGGCCACATCCCGGTGCCCGAGCTGAAGGACCGGCTGGGCCTGGCCCACGTGCCCGAGGAGGACCGCGGCCGCTACCACACGCTGACCGGCATGCTGATGTTCCTCACCGGCCGGCTGCCCCGGGTGGCCGACCACGCCGAGTGGGAGGGCTGGCGCTTCGAGATCGTCGACATGGACGGCAAGACCGTGGACAAGGTGCTCGCCATGCGCATCGAGGCGGGATCGGCCGGTGCGTAGGCGATCGTGGGTCCTGCTGCTGGGCCTCGCGGCGCTGCTGTCCGCCTGCGACGGCTACCCGACCGAGGACGAGCCGCTGCACAACCCCTTCCACATGTCGCCGCCGCAGCGGGTCGCGCTGCTCAACCAGCTGGGCGGAGAGGCGAACGCGGGCGAGCGCTGGAAGTACGAGGTGGAGGCCTGCCAGCTGGTGCTGGAGCGCCGCTCCGGCTGGTGGGCCATGGACGTCAGCCGCCACGACCTGCGCGGCGCGCAGGTGGAGCTGCGCACCGTCGACGGCGACAACGGCCGGCGCCACGAACTGCTGATCTCGGCGGCCAGGGGAGAGCCCACCCCCGCCTTCAGCAGCCGCACGCTGCTGGACGTGCAG
>Ga0247819_10000849_pt1 | contig 17112 bp, 13 predicted proteins | sample 13C_Xylose_Day6_FD_193428 | JGI IMG/M metagenome (GOLD analysis project Ga0247819, IMG submission 193428) | Soil microbial communities from agricultural site in Penn Yan, New York, United States - 13C_Xylose_Day6 | ecosystem: Environmental > Terrestrial > Soil > Agricultural land | place: USA...
CTTTACCGGCCCCTGGCTCGTTACCAACCCGTAGGTTTAGCGGTTCACTTGCGTGCGACCGACCTGTTCCATCGAGTACTGGTAGCCGTATTCGGCCTTCAGTACCGCGGCGTCGATCGTCTGGATGAACGACTCACGGCCCGTGGGAGCCGCGTTGGTGATGCTCATCGACTTCTGGATGTCGCGGCAGAAACGTGCCGGACCGTCGCCGTACTGAGCCAGACCGCCGAACGTGATGTTCAGCGGCACGGTGTTCAGCTGGCTGTTGCGGTCCATCGAACCCAGGATGTCGCCGGACTGTTGCGGGAACATGTCGGCAACCACCCACGCGTTGACCACCTGGTTGAACAGGTGATTCGGTTCGAAGAACGCCATCGAGAAGGTGTACATGTCAGGCAACCAGTCGGTCGCTTGTTGTGCACCAGGCATCGTGGCGAAGTTCGGCATCTTCGAATGCGGGTCCATGATGAACATGGTGATGAACTCGCGGAAGAACCGCGCGAGGGTCATGCCGTCGCGGTCGTTGAACGTCATGACAACGTTCGACTGTTCTTCCTTGGAGTCCAGCACTTCGTTCATCTGCTGACCGCCGCCACCAACGTAGTTGGCGTCCACCGACAGCGAGACCGTGCCGTTCAGACCTTCGTACGTCAGAGCATGACGCTCCACGATGGCCTTGAGCATGCCGGTCCAACGATCGCCGTCCGGAACCAGCTCGAACGCGCGAGGCGGTTGCAGCAGCACGCCAACCAGGTTTTGACGACGGTGCAGGGCGCTGGAAACCCATTCACCGTAGAGCGGCGCGAATGCCGCGCCTTGGCCGCCGAAGCGGGGATCGACCATGCGGTGGGATTTACCCCGACCGAAGGCGATGCCCTCGCCCAGCAACGTATCTTGTACACGAGTGCTCATGTTTCAAGGTTCCTGTGCTTAGTTGATGTTCGTGGTGGCCAGGTCATCGAGGCGGAGCGCTTCGATGGCGTACTGACCCACGGTCTTGGAGTTCGGACCCCACAGCTTGCAGTTCGTGAACCAGCTGTAGCCGCGCAGCGCGTCCAGACCGGTGATGATGGTCTCGGCTTGCACACGGTACATGTCGTTGAACTTGTCCTTCGTCCACTCGCCGAACTTCTGCTCCGTCTTCTGCTTGAGCTCTTCGTTCGTCAGCAGGCCGCCCTGGTAGTAGCGGGTCAGACGAGCGCCGATCTTTTGCAGTTCAACGATAACCATCGCGGTGATGATGTGGTTGACGATGCTGGTGTCGTCCGGATAGACGGTCTGCATCTGCGGGAAGTGGTAACGTTCGGTGTCGTAGGCTTGCACCCAGATCAGGCCGTTGTCCCAGTTCTTGTAACGAGTCGGAACCGGCATGTAGCCCGTGGACAGGTCGTACATGTTTTCGACGATCGAACCCGGCGAGTAGTCAGGGCGAGCGAGCGAGTTCCAGACGCCGTTGGCCGCGCCAGCGAAGTTCGCCAGCTTGATGCCCAGTTCGAACGTCATCGGATAGCGACGATCGTCTTGAGCGCCAGCCAGACGACCCGAGCCCATCACGACACCCACGCGGCAGGTCTTGGTGCCGAACTGCACCGATTCCGGATACATCAGCGCCATGGTGCGCAGCGACAGGCCCATGGACGATTCTTGCTCGGCCGTGAGGTCGTTGCCATCGACGTCGTACGTCGACAGAATGACCATCGTGTCCTTGCGAACCGCTTGGAACTTCAGCAGGTCGTACTTGGTTTGCAGCGGGAAGCCGGTGTCGTAGACGATGGATTCCACGTGACGGGCATCGTCAATCACGTCGGAATACACGTCAGCGTACTTGGAGACTTCACGCGACACCAGCGCAGCGAACGAAGCGTTGGTCATCGTGCCGTTGGACGAACCGCTGGCGTAGGCCACCGAGTTTTCGTTCAGGTGATGCGCTTCCGGCAGTTCGTTGTTCAGCACGAACGAGTGGTACAGCACGCCCGAGGACGAGAAACCACCGATGAAGTTGAAGCGGTATTCTTCGTTCTCTTCACCGGTGAAGTCGGTGAATTCGTCGCGAACGGCGTACTCGGCCGCGTAGAACTTCTTGACCAACAGGTCGATGTTGGCGGCGTAGACGTGATGCGAACCAAAAAGGCCCGGACGTTCCACGATACCAGGGGCAGCCACTTGTTCCCAGGCGCTGGTCAACTGATCAGCCACCGAGATCTTCATGTTGCCGTAGCGACGATCCTTGGTGTTGGGCTTGAACACCAGGTCCAGGTACTGCGAGCCCGCCGGCGTGGCGAACACTTGGCCGACGGAGTCCGCATCAGCGCGACGGATCATCTGGAAACGGATGGGGTAAGCCTTCTCGTTTTGCAGGATGCCCAGGTCCACGCCTTGCACATCCTTCAGGGACGGGCTGAACATGCGGGTGCCGTTGTTGTGGGCGTATTCACCGATGTCGCGTGCTTGCTGATCCAGGATCGGGTACTGCTTGGACTGCACGCCAGTCACCGCGTCGGTCTGGAAGCCAGCGCGGATTTCGCCCTTGCCGAACATCGAGACGCCTTGGGCGCCGGGAGCGATGTGCTCGGCAATGACAGCGACCGAGTGACCGTTGGAGATGACTTCACCGGTCTTCTTGGGGCGACCCAATTCGTCCAGGACGATCGAGCCGTCTTCGTTGCGCTCGAACACGGGCACTTCGCCCTCGAGCACGTCCAGCCAGAAGCGCAGCGTCGCGCGCGGGCCGGCGTCGTCAGGAATCACGCGCTTGACGCGCAGCAGATTCGCCGACTGGGTCATCTTCATCGCGAATTCGGTCGCGTGGTTGAAGAAAGGTTGGTTCGGGTCAAACGTAGCATCCCCGAGCAGTTGAGTCAGCCCGTCGCCAGCCACCGTCATCTCCTTGTCCGTACCCTGGGCTGCGAACAGCCAGATTTTGGGCAAGTGAGTGGGGATCGCCTGCGGAGCGATCGGCACAACGCGGCCGGAACCGTCGTTCACACCCAGTGCGATGTGCTGAGGGGCTGCATTAGGCAAATTGATATCCATGGTGCATCCTTGTACAAGAAAAAAAGAAGAGTTTTTGACTTAACCGGTTAAATCAAGAACTCACATTAATCAAGTGGCATCAATTCAACCCGAATCCATAGGCCGAATTGTTTTGATGTTATGATACGTAAAGTCGATCACACCTAGATTCTCGGCTGCCGAGCCAGTGGCGTGGTCGTTACGATAATGTAAGCCCATAAGATAGTACGTAGATATTTACGGTGCCTTGTGGGAGAAATAGATAGAGAACCCCCTCCTTTAAATAAGGTTAGCCGACCATGACCATTTTGAATAGTGCGTACGAAACAAGTATCGAGCGCGGACGCCAGCTCGGTACGATTCGTGACGCCATCGAGTTCTGCATTCGTTCCGGCTCGCTCGACACGTTCAGCGCCCAAGATCGTATCGTTTACGTTCGTGGCAAGGGCACGCACATCGATGCGATTCCGCCGTTTCAACACCCGTTGCAGGTGAACCCGAAGGACCCGGACCTGCTCGCCGTGGACCTGCGCACCTACGTGTCGCTCGTCAACGACTACACCGGTTCGAACTACCGTATCAAGCGCCCCACGCCCTACCAGGTACAGATGGCTCGCACGCTGTTCAACCAGAAGTGGATCAAAGACGGCCCGCTTTCGCTTCTGCACGTCTCCTCGGCGCCGATGGCCGGCTACTCGATCTGGGTGAAGGATGCCCTGGGTAACAAGATCACGATGACCGAGGGCGTGACGGTTCGAATCCTGGCTGCCTACTATTACTACTGCCAGCACTTCGACGAGACGGAATTCGCACCCCGGCAAATGAACGACGTGGCGATGCTGATCCAGCGCGCCACTCGCATGTCGATCTCCACGGTTACGGAAGTCCTCGGTCAGCTTGCCAAGGATTCGGGCATGTTCGCCGCGATCGTCTCGCTAGAAGACTTCTGCCGCACGGTGATGGAAGTGACCGACTCGCCGCGCTTGCGTGGACTGTCACCCGCCGCGATTATTCCGGTGTTGGCCAATACCTGGGACGGCTCGGAATCGAAAGCGTTGGTGGCTACCGCTATCGAGTTTCCGCCTTCCTGGCTGGCCTACTACCTGTCGGGTCTGATTACCCGCATGGGTGCCAAGTCTCGTCTCTGGAACGCAGTACAAAACTCGGTACCTAAGGGTGAGACCGCTTTTGTTGCTCAGGCGCTCATCACCTCGATCCGGTTCGATACGCGTAGTCAGCAGGGCTGGCAGCAGCCCGAGCGGGAACAGATCGCCGAGTACATCTAAGCCCTCCAAACGTACCTCCTCAAATAGGGGGTACGTTTATCACGGCTTAAAATACCAAGGATTAACCATGCACAATCACCTCGTCGCGCAAGCGGTGAAAGATATCTGGTGCTCTCCTAGCCAGGATCGTCAGTTCAACATCCAGTTGAACCGGCTGAGTCCGCTCAGGGGATACGTGGATTGGTTCTCGGACGACTGGGAGCGCATTGACCTACCCAACGCCACGAGCACGTTCCACGTTTTCAACATGGGTCAGTACAACCCTCGTGCTTTGGGGTTGTTGCCCTCGTATCGCCAGTGGACCCGCGCAGACATCATCATGCGCCGCAACTCGATGATCTTCTCGGTGTTTACCGATCAAGGCATCCAGTTCCCGCGCCACCGCTGCTATTATCAACTCAGTCGTAACAACGACTTGATGGTGGCAGTCGAAGAAGTGCCCTGGATGGCACCGGCTGTTCGGAACCGAGTGTACTTGCGAGTGTATTCGAATGCGCTTCTCTATAGCCAGCGCAACGTTCACGGTCAGCTGATCATGATTCAGGGTCAGCAAGTGACAACTCGCAATCAGATCGTGGATCTGCAAACCGAGACCGGTAAGCAACCCGCGGCTGGTCGTCGCTTCTGCTTTGTCAACGGTGTTTACGTTGAGCAGATTACGCTGCTCAACACCAAACCAGGTGACGATGTCGAGTACTACGACGATCTGTCAGTCAAACGCACGACGCAGTTCAATATCGCGGGGTTAAAGCAGTTCACCTCGACGTTGGATTCGCTTGCCAAGTTCATCCTGGCCACCAGTATCAACGATGGCACGATCGACTTTCATGACGACATCGAAGTGTTCGTCTGCAAACGCGGTCTGAACAACACGTTCAAGGGTTTCTATTTGCACCGCAACGATTTGCGGACGATGCGAAATCTGACGCACGCTGATTACTCGCTCGCCGTGCAGTCGGTGATGAACCTGCTCCAGATGAACGGCATCACCTCCAACCTGGATTGCTTTGTCGAGCTGAACATCCGTGAGTCGGGTCTGAAACGACCGCTTTCGAATGTTGAATCTCGTATCCATGACCTTTACACGTTGCCCTATGCGGATCGGGTAAACGCCATGATCGGCGTTCGGGCGAATGTGTCAGTCTGGCAAGCGGATGCTCTGGAGTCGAGTGCTTACATGCGCACGATGTCTTACCCGTCGACTCAGATCCCGGCTAAGACGGTTGAAGATACCTACGGGCATCACATGGGCGGTGCGTTGCTGGCTAATACCCCGCAACCGATCGCGACCATCACGGGTGCTAAGGGCGTGAAATTGCCGTACCTGCTTGCGCAGCGTGCGACGATTTACGAATACGACGCTCAGGGCAAGATGATCAACTATTACCTGCACGATGCTGGTGAGAACTATCTCGCCCGTAATGCTGCGATTCAATTTGTCGAGGGCTATAAAGGCTACGGCGCGTTCGAATCCGGTGATTACTTCAACGTGCCGGTGGTAGACATTCCTCAGGGTGCGAACTTCCGTTGTTATCGCCGTATCACCAACACGATCGACGGCGTGCCAGGACCGTGGCAGGACGTGACGGGTAGTAACCGATACCTCGTATCCAATGGGAAGATCCAATGGGTGACGAGTTCGGGCGCTGACACGCTGGTACGGTTTAACACCGACTGGTTGGCGTACAACCAGGAGATCAACACGTACGAGGGGAACTATCGTTTCACGCTGCGTGAGAAAGTCTTGCGCGACGGCTTCGAGATCACCCACGCCATGGACATCCCTCGGGGTGACTTGGACGTGTTCATCGGTAACCCCGGTCAGACACTCTATAGCCTGGTGGAAGGAATCGACTACGTCGTCCAGTTCCCTGAAGTCATGATCATCAATCGCAAGTTCTTGACAAGCGATCGTGGTCCGTTGATGGTCTCGGTTCGTTATCGGGACTTTTGCGATCAGGAAGTCAAGCACAAGTGCCGTGCAGAAACGGGCTGGATCAGTCACGGTCGAATCTCGGCCAACGGCAAGTACGACCTGCGAAAAGATCGCGTTACTCGCATCGTGACCAAGGGCGGGATGCAGTTGAAGCAGAACGTGGTGTTTGCGGAAGATTCCGCTGGCACGGTAGGTGCGAATCCGCTGAACGGCACGCCGTACTCGATTCGTGACGAGGTGATTCCTCTGAACTCGCTCTACGAGCAAGACACTTACGAGATGTGGAATCGGTCGGAAACGATCGACGCCCAGATCGAAGCGTATTTGACCGAGTACCGACCGCTGCCTCAGGCTCAAGGTCCGAACGTCATGACGCAGTCGTACCTGATCTACAGCCCGTTCATCAACGCGATCTACAGCGACTTGATCCGCGGTATCTTGGCGCCCAGTTGGATCTTCACTCACTTCACCCGTGAAAAGGTGGACGAAGTAATCCAGCCGTACCTGCCGCTGCTGCGGTTCGATCCGACGCAACACGGTACCTGGGTGGACGACCGTTACGCGACGGTAGCCCCGCACAACCGCCCTGGCGTGCAAGAAATCGTGATCCACTTCATGCGGTTCCTGCAATTCGCTTGCGATCTGTACATGAAGGACAAGATCAATCTCGAACCCTATTTCACCGTGACGGCTGCGGTGGATTAATTACAAACCTGAGGTAAAAGACTAATGGCTACTGTCATTGACGTTACCGAAGTCCTCGGCACGGATGGTTACGCACCCATCCAGAATCCCGATGGCATGAATCGGTATCTGAACAAACAACAGCTTTACAACGGTGGTCCGGGGTTGAAGATGTACGTCGGGATGGTTAACGACCGCGTCTGGGACCCCGTGAACAAGACGGACGAGTTGATCGTCGAGGTGGACGACCAGTTGATTCCGAAACTGATTCCTTGGAATCCGGTGCGTACGGAAGAAGAGGACGTGGACGGCCAACAGTCGCTCATCGGTTTCGGCTCCGGGTGCGCCCAAACGCCGCGCCTGCTCTACAACCCGACGGTGGTTCCGTTCCAGTGCGTGATCGATCAGCGCTACATCTTCGGCGGTCTGCACGCTCGTTACGCCCGTGTTTACCGCGGTCGCCCGGGTCTGGATACCCCTGAAGTCATTTCGGCGATCTATGACGCTACCGGCAACTTCGTGACCAACAACATTCCGCTGGAAATCGCGGAGTTGGAAGACACGACCAACGTCTCGCAAAAGTACGTGCGTCCGTTCCATACGACCGCGCAACTGAAGCAGGGTGAAACGGTGACCGTCGTCTTGTATGGCGAAGAAGGGCAGCCGGTCAGTGATCGCAAGCTCACCGTGCAGGAAACGGGCTGGCTCCTGGGCGATGCTCAGAACGCCAAACTCGTGACTGGCATCTCGCTCAAGTCCTGGCTCATCGACCCGCAAGAACCGAACGTGATCGAGATCCCGTTGAACTTGACGGTGAACTCCATCAACGCGATCGGTGTGGTGCACTACTCCGACGGTACCAAGAAAGAACTGCCGGCACTGGGCGGTCGTTTCTCCATCATGGGCATGACGGACATGGTGGCCACGATCCCGGACACGCTTACCGAGGTCACGGCGCAGTACCTGCTGGCTCCCGGTGAATATACCGAGAACGCCAACACGTACAACGAGAAAGCTATCACCGCGGACTACTTCATCCGTCTGGGCCCGGCGCGAAATGCTTACTCGGTGCGGTTGTGGTGCTACCCGGTCTGGATCGATGCGATCAATGGCTATCGACTGGAATGGTTCCTCGGTACGCTCGAACGCAAGCAGATCATCAACGTTACGCAATTGATCGTCTACAACCTGGATACCAATCCGGGCTTCGATCCGCGTGGCTACGGTTTGCGTCAAACGGTCTCGGTGTCGCTGGACCTGTCGCGTGTTTCGTCGGCGTACCATGCCCACATCCACGTCCAGGTCGTCTCGATCGAGCTGTTACGTCAAGGCACGGAAGTCGGTACGCTCTGGCGTTGGTCGGACTACGGCACGACGGATTACTACGGTGTGGAAGTCAGCGCCAAGTACATCCAAGTCAACGCGAACCTGAAGCGCCTGAAGGTGAACACGGGCGCCGTTGATCAGGCTGACTGGTTGAAGCGCCTGTATTACAACACGCACCCGTTGCGTGATTCAGGTAGCGAAGGCAGTCCTCCGGAACCGAACTATTTCATCATCGAGATCCCGGGTCAGGCCATGACTCTGGAATCGCGCGTCGATGCATGGAACGGTGAATTCCAAACGTCGGCAGTACTCACCCCGGATTCCACGATCTACGTGAAGTTCGTGCTGCGTACCAACGATGGCGATCAAGTTCTCTCGATCGCTGGCATGCCTTTGAAGCAAGTCGCTTCGTTCGATCTGTAAGGCACTGGGCTAGGTAGGCTTCGGCTTACCTAGCCCTTATGCCGCCTTAGCGTGCGTTATTCTTTATGAGTCCCCCTACGGCGTCTTTTAGATAGCCAAGGGCGTGATTGGCTTAGGAGCTATGCGGCTTTCAATGCCCTCCGTTAGCCTCAGAATAAGGAATCAGCATGATACGCTATTTAGCGGACTGGGCGCTGTACCCCAGCGCTATTGTCCACACCAAAACCCAGAACCGCAGTTGGGTGCGCCACGCTCACCTTTTGAAGTCGATGGGTGTGAAGAACCACGCCTTTCACCTCGCACTTATTAACCCGCTCCTGGAAGACGTCGATCCGCATGACCCGAACTTGACTCGGGAGCAGCTCGCAATGATCGCCCTGGAGATCAAGATTAACCCATGGTACTTCTTTCGGGAAGTGGCTCGGGTACCATCACTTGGCGGTATCGACAAACCACGGTTGAAAGCGAACCGCGGCAACATCGCGCTCTGGTGGTGTTTCTTCAATCACCTCTTCACGTTCCTCATTCAGATTCGTCAGACAGGTAAGTCGCTGTCTACCGATACCCTGATGGTCTACTTGCTTTTCGTGATGTGTACCAACACGAAGATCAACTTGTTGACCAAGGACGATAAGCTCCGGCGTGAAAACATCGGACGGATGAAAGACATTATCGCGGGTCTGCCGTACTACATGCAGATCCAAACGTCCAAAGACACCGACAACGGTGAAGAAGTTACAGTCCGCGCACTGAACAACTTCTTTAAGACCCACTTGCCGCAGTCGAACAAACAACGAGCCGCTAACGCTGCTCGCGGTATGTCCACGCCGATCATGTCGTTTGACGAAGGCCCCTTCCAAGTCAACTTCAAGATCTCGTTCGAGGCGGCGCTGGCAGCTATGACGGCTGCTCGTGAACAAGCCCGCATCAACGATCAACCGTACGGCGTTATCGTGACGACGACGGCTGGTGAGAAAGATACCGACTCCGGCAGCTTTGTTTATGGTGAACTCCAACAAGCTTTCCAGTGGAACGAAGGTCTGCTGGATTGTAAGGACGAGGAACACCTGTACTCCGTAATTCGTGCTGCGTCCCGTGATGGTGAGACCATCATGATGAACATCACGCTTAACCATCGTCAGATGGGTGAGACGGATGACTGGTTGCGCGACCGTATGCGTAACGCCCGTGCTAAGGGTCAAGCGGCCGAGCGCGACTTCTTGAACCGCTGGACCTCCGGTACGTCGAATTCGCCTTTCGATGCGGACACTTCGGATCGTATCCGTAAGAGTCAGAAAGAAGCTGTCTACATGGAGATCGACCCTGAGTTCAATTTCTGCACGTATTGGTACGTGCATCGGGATCGGTTGCCTGAGATCAAGAAGAACAACTTCCTGGTCCTGGGGCTGGATAGTTCGGAAGGCGGTGGGGGCAACAACGACTATATGGGCATGATTATCGTGGATTCGTATTCCGGTAACGTTCTGGGGCGTGTCTCCATGAACTCGGTATCGATCCACAACTTCACGAAGTTCATTGCAAACTTCCTGGAGGCCTATCCTCGGTCGGTGTTCATGCCGGAGTACAAATCGTCAGGGGTCTCCATTGTCGATGGTTTGCTCCAGATCCTACCCAGTCGCGGTATCGATCCTTTCAAACGGATCTTTAACTGGATCGTGCAAGATCAGGTCACTCACCGTGATAAGTACAACGAAATCCGATCGCCGCTTAACATGCGCAATCCGGACATCTACACCATCTACAAGAAATACTTCGGCTACGCAACTTCGGGTTCCGGCCCGCAGGCGCGAGACAATCTTTTCAATAGCCCGTTGCTCGTAGGTGTCGGTAGGTTCGCAGAACGGATCAACGACAAGGAACTGATTGACCAGCTCCTCGGTTTGGAGCGTCGTAATGGTCGCATCGATCACTTGCCGGGGATGCACGATGACTTGGTTATTGCATGGCTCTTGGCATTCTGGTTCATGGTGAGCGCAGTTAACATCGAGCACTACGGCATGAATCCCCTTTACGTATTGCGGGACTCTCCGCAGCGTAAAGAACACTCGGCAGCTGAGATCGAAGCAGCGCGTTATCAAGAGCACGTTCGTAGTACCATCGAAGACCTTCTGGCCATGATCCGTAAGGAAGACGATGATGCGATTATCGAACGGCACGAGATTCGACTGCGTCACCTCGAACGCGAACTGGTGTTGGAAGAAGGTGATACGTTCTCCATGGAGGATCTGATCCGTCATGCGAAATCGACTCGCAAACTACGCGGCGCTGGTTCCTCATTGAACCAAGCCCGGGACTCGGCGTATTACGACCGTCTGGCCCGGATTTTGAGTAGCTAACCGCGAAGGCGGCATAAAGCCAGCAGGGGCGCAACCCCCTGCTGGCTATGCTGCTTCTAAGATTGTACCCCGTTGAGTTGGTAATTGATCACCTGTAAGTAATGATCAATCAGGATTTCGGAAATATCGCTACCTCGCATCTGAACGGTTCGCACCCGGGGGTATAGCAAAACCGTTTTGCAAATCATACGAAGTTCATCAGGCGCAGTATCGCTACAGGCGGCACTGACTTCGTAGACTTCCTGCAAGTCGTCAGGCCGACGGCTCGGAATAGGTCGGACTTGCTTGCAACGCAACGAGATAGTGACTCGATCTTGGTTTGCCATTACGACTTCGAGCTCTCCACGAGGAGTGTCCGATACCACCTGGTAGGTGGCAAATGGATTAGACCGTAAGCGGAGTAGTCGAATGGCGCGACGAATGTACGAGAGCAATCGTCCCACTATACCACCTCACTTTTTAAAGTCGACTGGCGGCAATATCGTAAAAAAATAACGACTAGCCATACCATTTCACGCACCGAACGTAGTAAACCTCAAATCGCAACATAAACCCCGACTCCAAAGCACGATGCTAGGAGTCGGGGTTATGCTGTCTTTTACGACGTGTAATACTTCTTGGTCATGGCGCGAGCCACGAGGTAAAGCAGTACGCCAGTACGAACCGCGGCGATGTTACCCGAATGCCGGATCTTGGTAACACGCATGACCAACGCCTCGACTCGCTTGCGCAAAGCCAGGAGCGATTCATCAGTATTACGGGAACTGGTGTAAGTCCCTTTCAACCGAATCAGGATCGCAGGCAGATCACTCGTATTGCGAATCATCTGGCGATTCGAATACAGGTAAGCGAAAGCATGCGCGAGCGTGTCGTCGATGATGCCGGAGATCTCGTTGCGTTCTTCCTGCTTGCGGGTCGTGGACATGTACACGAGTACTTCCAGGAACTGCTTGCCGGGCATCGTAGTGACCATCGATTCGATGACCCCCATCAATTCCCGTTTGATGAACGCCGCTTGCTCCGTCACGATCGTGGCGAGGTAACGGTTGTAGTTCAGGAGCGCGTTGGTTTGGTCCTTGATGATTTCTTCACCATCGTGCTCCATCGTAGCCGTCGTGGTCACCACTCGTGACTGCTCTTCGACGTGGTTCATGTGTTCACGCATCAGCAGGTTCGCCATGGAGCGCAAGCGTCCTTGGGTATCTGAGAGCATGTAACGAACGCCCTTGATGTCGTCATCCATCGTCGTGATAGCGCGCCAGTGGATGCCTTTCGGATTCAGGATTTCAGCAACCCGGGCATCAAAGACACGGTTCCACGACTTCAACGACTTGATCGCGAACTTACCCGACAACCCGTTATAGGTCGCCAGGGCAATCTCGGGGTTAGCCGGAGATTCATTGAACCGGTGCACCACCAGGCTGGTGAAGAACCGATAGTTCAAGAGCAAGCACACGTCAGTCATGGCCTGGAGCTTGGTCTTTTCATCCAGACCAGGATCACGCCAGATACGATGCATCAACCACACGCAAGCGTTGTTGAAGTTGTCACCAGTCACGTGGTAGCGACGGATAATCGTGGGGACCTTATCCAGCGCGTGAGTCACGACCGCTTCGTCGACTTGCAGGAGTTCCTCAAAGAGGTAAGCCTGATCCATCAGCGTGAAGCGAACTTGCTGCACACCGAATAGGTTGCCGCCGAAGAAGTCGATGTGTTCCGAGTTACGAACGGTAAAGCCGATGCGAAAGCGCGAGAGCTTGCGCAACCATTCAGGCGTGATGACGAGGTCTTTACAGATCTCATCGAACGCCGACTTGATGGTAGGAGCCGACATCCTAACTCCTTAGCTTTGAACTTTGCGCAAACGAGCACGACGGATGCTGGGGACTTTGATGTTCCAGCTCGTACGCAGGCTTTCGTTGGCTGCCGAGATCGAGGTTTTCACCTGGCCGGGTTTGACCAGATAAACTGCTACGCCTTGCAAACGACTGACTTCATCGAGCGGTGCCGGTACGTCCAGATCACTCGGGTTTTCAGTCGCGATGATGATGCTGATTCGTTCCGGGTACTTGGAACGATTGCCGACCAGATCGGTGAAGAAGTCGCTGTCCTCTTCTACGCGATTGATATCCGGCTGGGCGTAGTAACCGTGACGGATGTCAGCAGCGCGACCAGTCACGAACTGAGCACCGCTGGGAAGCGCGCCCATCATGCCCGGAGCGCCTTCGAAGACCGAGGTGAAGTTTTCGACAGCCAACGCTTGTTCAGCTTTTTCTTCCGTGACTGGGATGTTGAACCGTTGGGCAGTCGCGCGCAACAGATCCACGAGTTTGTTTTCAACCGGCATGGCTGATTGCAACTCGTCTTCCATTGCCACGCCCAGTTCAGCGATCGGTTCGCCGTCCTGAAGGATAACAGTGGTCTGACCGTTGCCATCCGTTTCGTCCACGCGCAGCGCTTCGGTACGGATCGTGAGCGTCAAGCCTTCCGGCTGCTGAGCAGCCAAGAGCGTGAAGTCCGAAACGTCTTGCTGCGTGACCTGACCCGCTTGCACGGTGAAGTTCACGCTACGGGCGCCGCCAGCATTCGGATTTTGGGAGATAGCCGCTTGCACGACCGCGACGGCCGGGCCGATGAAGGCAAAGCGATCGTGTTCAAACATTGGGTTCTCCTGCGAGCATCTTGTCCAGCGATTCGTAGACGGGGTTGTTGGTGCGCTTAGCCATCGTGCGCAGCACCTGGCAAGCATCGGATTCCGGAACCGAATCGTTCTTCAGGATCAGGAGATAGATCTGTCCCTGGTGTTCCTGCGCCGCTTTGAGCAACAGACCAAACTGGTGCAGGTCGGCGTCACTGACTTCCGAACCGATGACCGTGTAGACGTAGGTCTTTTCCGGGGCGCCGTGGTTTTCCAAGGCGAAGTTGGCCATGCGACCGGTGTCCTTGGCGTACAGCACATTCAGCGCTTTGTACAGCAGCATGGGTAGCGGGCCGCTTTTCAGCGTAAGGTTCACCCCTTCCGGGGATTCGGTCTTCACCGCGTCGATTGCATCGGTGCCTTGGGTAGTCGGCGTAATCACCGTCTTGGGCACATCGACTTTGGCGTCTTGAGTAACCGGGGTCATTTAGAGCGCTCCAGGTATGTTTAAATTAATCAGGCGGTATCATCCTATACATAAAAGGCTCAATAAGGGGGTTTAAAGCCCCTTAGAGCCATTTAAATACAGGATGGGTACCCTAGCTAGGAATGTGCCACATCGCACGCATGAATTGCTCCATGCGATTTTCGTCGGCCGTAAAGAGAGCTCGGGCGAGATGTTCATCCCGGTAGTTTTCCAGGAGCTCGAACTGATCGGACCAACCGTCAATGACGTCTTTGATCCGACCCAGTTCTTTACCACCCTGAAGATAGCCTTCTTCCAAAGCGATCGACAAGTTCGTATAGATATACGCCTTGACCGCCATCATGCACGCCTTGGCAAACACCTGGTAGTACCGAGGGTTCAAGTCGTTCATGTTGGGATCGTAAGTGAGCGTGCAGTCCAGGAACGCGTAGTCTGGTGCAACAACTTGACCGCGCAGTAGCACCGAGTTCTCATTTACCAGGTAGACCCGGAACGTCCCGTTGTAAGGCAACGCACCTTGGGAGTTGATCATGCTGTCGATGGCGCTCGTCAGCGTGCCTTGACCGCACTGACTGGACGAAGTCATCATATCCCGTCCGTATGGATCAACGAACGAGACGTTGTGGGCGATCACGATCGAACGCCCGTCAGTCATCGACTTGGGAACGTGGTAGACGATGTTGAACGGATCGATTTCCTCGCGTGGCACTTTAGCCAACGGGATGTTGACTCGCACACCACCGGTAGCGTTACACATGAACATCACGTGCGGGCGGATTACCGTCGACAGGATGTTGTCCTCGATCGACAGTTGGCGGTGGTTATAACGACCGAAAGACTGGGCGAACGCCAGCTTCAGGATTTCGGGCTGAATGCCCAAGGTAATACGACTGATTGCAAAGCTAATAGCATTCATAATGCCTAGCCCCCATTAAAAGAGGATTCTATTTTAAAACACTCACATATCATTCCCTTGAGCATTGTCCCGTAATGCTTTTGCAACGCCCCTACCATCGCTAATTAAAGCAACTCCTTTATCTGGAACCCTTACAAACATGACCCAACTCCCCAGCCCCAACGCTCGCCCCAAGGTTCGTTATTTCGCCCTCGGCGGTGGTGGCGTGAACCTCGCTGACCATATCCTCTCTCGCATCCAGGGCCAGTACGAACTGTCGGCCATCGACTCTTCGGACTCGAACACCAAGCAGATGACCAACGCCAAGTCGGTCAAGCCGCACTATTTCCGCGACGCTCAGGGCAACCTGCTGGACGGCGCCGGCCAGGACCGCAAGCTGATCTATCCCTACATCCAGCGCCAGATGCCGGAGATCATGGAAGAGATCGTCCCGGGCCTGTACAACATCGTCATCGCCACCGGCATCGGCGGCACGGGCTCCATGGCCCTGCCCTTCGCTGTCAAGCATCTGCTGGAAAACGACCAGCGCGTGATCGTCGTCCTGATCCTGGAAAAGAGCACGAGCAAGTTCGTGACCAACGCCATCAACACGATCAAGGGCCTGAAAGGTCTGGCTGATTCCAAGGGCAAACCGATCACCTGCCTGGTGTACGAAAACACCCCGCAGACTCCACGCACCGAAATCGACCAGCACATCCTGGACGACCTGGCGCTGCTGAACATGCTCTTCGCTGACGACTCGGGCGAACTCGACTCGCGTGACATCTACAACTGGTTGAACTACCAGAACGTCACCGAAACCGAACCCGGCCTGAACGTCATGCGCATCGTCACCCGCTCGGACGGCGTCTACAGTGATGACAACATCATCTCGGTGGCCACGGCCACGACGCTCGATACGCACACGTCCAACCTGGGCGACGTGCTGATCGACTACGAGACCAAGGTCATCGTCCAAGGCCCGCAAGCCGGCGACGTGCGTGAATCGCTGCCGGTGCACTTCGTCATCCACTCCGGTGGTTTCGAGCGCCTGGTGGCTGAATATCAACGCACGATGCAGCAGAACGACGAACGCCGTGAACAGCGCAACAAGACGGCTGCCTTCGACATCCTGTCGGCCGGCAAGGGCGCCAGCATCAAGGACGATGGCATCGTGGTCTAACGAGGTAACCCAACTCGCCTGGTAATACCCGGGGGTACGGCTAAACACCGTACCCCCGAACTTTGCCAATGATCAATTCTTTTTTGTATCACCAGAGGATCATGGGTAAAATAATGGAATTAATAGACGGGGAGTTCTTTCGAACTATTCCGTTGGTAAGGCGAGGGCGAATACATTTCTTATCGGACTATCGGGAATTCCTAGAAACAGTAGGGTGTCACTTTACTCGCTCAGACAAAGAGAATGCGAAACTATCACTTGGGTTCTTCAGGAACGTTCTGGAGGACTATGTTAATGCCCGTCTCGAATATAAGGAAGAGACCGGCTTTAGCATTACGAGATCGATCCTCGAGCATTTCCCAGACTGGATGCTAAGCGAGACGTCTTCACCGTTTACCAAGTACTTCAGCGAGGTCACTGAAGATTTCAGAGCGGACTTGGCTGATTGGATTTATGACTCCTTCTTAAGAGCAGCCTGTGAAGACATTCAAGAATTCATGGGCCGTAAAACCTGGAACGTATATTTAGTAAGTTTTGAACGCCAGGCGCTTAATATAGAGCAGTACGAAGATTTCCGTGTCCACTACTTCAATACGTATATTCACCGAGGAAGAAATGAAAAACGCGCCCTCCCCCATTTTGGTCGACGTCCGTAAGCTGCGCCAGTTCCTTGGCGAACAAGCTGACCGACACGAAGACACCGTGGTCATCAATTTCGATGACCGGCACGCATCGGCGTTGTTTCAGTCGAGCGTGCAGGTAGCCCTGAACCTGATGTATCGCGGTGACGGTGGTATTACCGACAGCGTGCGGGACGCCGCACGTAGCCTGCGAGCATCTGAAGACGTTGTGTATCGACTGGTGCGAGACGTCGCCACCGAAGTC
>Ga0247819_10000851_pt1 | contig 17091 bp, 11 predicted proteins | sample 13C_Xylose_Day6_FD_193428 | JGI IMG/M metagenome (GOLD analysis project Ga0247819, IMG submission 193428) | Soil microbial communities from agricultural site in Penn Yan, New York, United States - 13C_Xylose_Day6 | ecosystem: Environmental > Terrestrial > Soil > Agricultural land | place: USA...
ATGATTTTCTAGCCGAGTCCCACAGCCGGACGCAAGATCCGGGTGTACGTTTTGAAGGCTGGCGCGGTTTACCAAAAATGATCCAAGCCAGTCCCCGAGAAGCCGGCCACAAGCCGGCTTTTTAATGCCTGCTAAAAACTGGTCAAGGAATTACCCTCACGGATAACTAAACGACTTCACCAGCGTCAACTCCCCCACCGCCCGCATCGGCACCAGAAACGTCTCCATCTTCTCGCTCGGCGTGCCTTCCTCGGTAATCACCGTCACCTGCGCCGTGGTCAGTGGTTGCACCGCGTCTTCCTGCCCTTCTTCATCGCTGCGATAACCACCGCCGAAGTAGTTCACATACACCAGGTATTGCCCTTTGATCGGTGCGGGCATGGCGAATATTTCCGGGCCGTAGCCGGTGGTGACGTCGACGTCGAGTGCGGCGCCGTTGGCTACGGCGCGGTCGCCGTACCAGATGTGGGCGCCGTCGGGGGTGATGAGGTGAAGGTCGAGGTCGGTGCCGTCGCTGTCCCACGCCAGCAGTACGCGGAGCTTGGCCGGGGTGGCGCCGCCGCTGGCATTGAGGAATTGCGTACGGTGGCGTTGCTGTCCGTCAGGGCTGCGCACTTCGACGCTGTTGCTGCCATTGGGAAATGAGAAGGGTCGGTCGAAACGGCCTTCCGGGTCGATTTTCAGGGGCATGCTGACGCCGTTGACGATCAGGCGACCAGGCTCGGCGGACTTGGGCGTGGCGTTGATCTGGCCGCTGATACGCGCGGTGTTGGCCTGCCCGGCGGGCGTGTTGACCGAGGATGCGGGATAGTTGACGGTCTGGCGAAAGCTTTCGCCTTCGCCTTCAGGCGCACCGGTTCGCCAGCCGCCGTTGGGCGTGTCGAGTTTGATGCCTTGCGCCATTGCCTGCGGCAACGCCGACAGCGAACAGAGCAACAGTAAGACCTGTGAATAACGAAGTGTCATGGTCTATTCCAGCAAAAGGTGGCGGGCGAGCCCTTCGATGTAGGTTTCATCCTGGCCGTTGGGGTGTGCTTCAAAGGCCAGGTGCAAGTATTCGTGGGTCAGGTCGAGGCGGTCTTGCAGCGAGAGCACGCCGCGCACGTAGATGCGCTGGCGTTCGCGGTCGACAAACGGGCGACCAAAACTCAGGCGGCAGACGGCAAAGGTACTGACTTCGTTGTAGCCCACTTCGCCCTCCAGACGAGGCCGCCAGCCGCGTCGCTGTTTTTGCAGCCAGTCTTGCGCGGCGGGCAGTGCATCGCAGGAAGCTACGGGGTTGTCCCATCGGCTGAGGCTGGCGCGCGGGTAGGCGTGCAACAGGATCGCGTCGTAACGCTGGCCGGCGTGGGCCTGCTCGACGGCGTGTTGCCAGGACAATTTGTCCGGCCCGGGCTGGTCGGAATGGTAGGTGACGGCGCTGCCGGCCAGTACCAGGTCGCTGGTCCACGCAGCGATGTTGCGCGCTTCGGTGGTGGCCGGTCGTGGGGCGACTCGTTGACGCTGGCTGCTGTCGTCGATGCTCAGGCATTCACCGTTACGCGTGGCGTTTTGCAGCAGGTAAGTGCGGATGGCGACGGCCAGGGCTTTGGCGGCCTCGACCGGTTCAGGGGTGGCTTCGCGTTGAAGCACCCGCGCGACGTATTCCTCGCGATCCAGCCGGGCGACGAGTTTTTCATTGATCAGGAACAGTTCGCCGTCACTGTGGATATCGAGCTGGTTGCCATTGACGAACTCAACACGCAAATCGCCCTGAAGCGGCCCGGAAGACTGCGTACGATCACCCGACATTACGCGCCGAAGCGGGTAGCGAGAGAACAACTCGACCTCCACACACTTCCCGGTTTCCGCAGGCCAGGACGCAGGCATCACCGTCGCCAATGCCTGCGCAAAATCGCGCAGCACGCGCTGACTGGTCCCACGTCCGCCGGCCCAGATCGGCGTGCCGTCCGCTGTCCAGCCCGCGAAACCGCCCTGACGTGATGTGGGATCTTGATCGCCCAGCCAGCTCCAGGTTTTCACTCGCAAGCGGCTGCCCAGTTCACCGACAACATTGCCGTCAGCCGCGCTCAGCACCACATCAAGCAGCACTCGCCGCGCCTGCACCTGCGCCGGCATCACGGCCAGCGCGCGGAGCAACTCAACCACCGAAACACGGGTCGAGGGCTGCAAAGCAGCCAAATCCACTAACCATGGAGGTGCCTGCCGAGCCTGCCAATAACTCCGCCACTCAACCGCGTCGATCCCCAATCGTGCTGGCTCGAAATACAAACCGCAGGATTTCACCAACGCCTGATCGCGCTCGATTTTGCCGCCGGCGGTGCAGCAATAGACTTCCTCTTTCGACTGCCCGCGACACACATACGCCGGCTCACGGGCGCCGGTATCCACCAGCCAGCCGTAGACAAACAGCTTCCACACACTGCCCAACGGTGTCTGCAACGACTCCGACAACGGTTCGCGAGACATCAACTGCGACCGATTCAAAGACAACAATTCGTCCTTGAAGGCCAGGCGCAACGGTTCGTCCTGCGCCAGCGTCAGCGCAGGGATCAAACACAGCAGCCAGCAGACCAGAGGCCGGAACATGTCAGTGGACCGTGACCTGACCGAGTGCCGGTTTCTTTTCCTGGGCCTGATGCTGCGGGGCGTACACCTGAGTGAAGCGTGCCGCCGGCAGATTGAACTGGCCTTTCTGTGAGAAGCGCACCAAATGTCGCAAACGCAATTCGCCGCTCAGCGCATCGACGGGCACGGCATAGGCCAGTTGTCCCGGTTCGAAACGTGCTTTCTCCAGTGCCGTCGGTTCAGTGCCGGCTTTGCCTTGCAGCTTGATGCCCCAGGTAGTGCGCTCGACATCGGCACCCGGTGGCAGCGGCACTTCGAGCAGGCCGTAGCGCAGCGGCTTCGCGGCTTTGCTGGTGAGGATCACTTCGTCCAGATACAGGCTGTCGCTGGACAGAGATGCGTTGCCGACCGCTTCCAGTTTGAAGGTGAAGGCTTCGTCTCCCGGCACCAATCGCGACAGGCGACGGGTAATCGTCACCGCCATGGGGTCGACTGCCGCTTGCTGCGTCTGGAAGCTCAATGCCGCACGCAACGGCCGCTCCTGAACGCCGGACAGCGACAACACGCTCGGCACCGGCGTTGCGCCCTGCCACGTCCAGTACATTTCCCCTGTGACACCGTATTGTTTCTTCCAGCCCTCTCCCGGCGCCAGCGCGATGGTCGGCGAAGCCTGTTCGATGCTGCGTTGCAGCCAGGTCAGCGCCAGTGCGCGTTCGAGGGTTGATTGCTGCGGCAACAGGCGTTGCAGCAACGCTTGCGCCCGAGCCTGATCGAACGGTTGCAACGACAAGTTCAACGCCTCGGCAAATGGCTGGGAACTCACCGCCACTCGCTGCTGCGCATCGGCCACTTGCCGGTTGAACGCCTCCGGCAGAGCGACCTTCGATTGCTTGGCCAGCGAGGCAGTCAATACGCGCGCCGCCGCCAGGCCCAACGCCGAATCCGGGTCGCTCATGACGATGCTGTCTTCGCCGTCCTCCATCAGGTTAGCGGCATGGCCTTCGCCGGCATGCGCCAGCTCATCCATCAAACCGCTGAGCAAGGTGTTGACCGGCAATTGCATCTGTTTGGCAAACGACAGAATCAGCGCCCGCTGCAACAGCGGCGTGTTGTTCGCCTGCTTGGCATAAACCTCCAGCACCCGCTGCCAATGCTCCGGTGGCAGGCTCAATTCCAGCACCTGGCTGGCGTGCCAATCGGCGAAGTAGGCGTAAGCCGTGAGGAACGCATCCGGCTCACCGTCCATGCCCCACCAGGTGAAACTCGCCGAGGGCCCGGCCATTTGTACCAGACGCAAACGGCTGTTCTGCATGATCAGGCGCAAGCGATCGCGGATTTGCGGATTCGACGACAGAACCGGGTAAGCGATGCTCAGTGGCAGCAAGCGACTGGCCGTTTGCTCGACGCCGCCGTACGGATAACTCAGCAAATCATCGAGCGCCGAGCGGAACAGCGCTTGCGGGCTGTCATCCAGACGCAGGCGAATGTCGGTGGCGTCGGCCGGCAAAGTCAGCGGCGTATCACCACTGGCAACGTCCAGATTTTGGCTTTGCGTGACTTGCCAACCTTCGCCGGTCGCGGACAGGCGGACGGCCAAGGCATCCGCGGTTTTGCCATCCTGTACCAGTTCGGCGGTCCACTCACCGTTGGTCAAGGCGAACGCCGGCAGCGGGATGTAATTGATGCCGCTATTAAGCGTGACGGGGATGCGCTGCTCGCTGCCTGAGTAATGCATCACCAACTCAGCCTTGACCGAGTTTTGCGCCTGACTGAAGGCGAACACACCGAGATCCGGCTTGTCGCCCGTGCGGAATTTGCTGGGCCCGCTCCACTTCAGGTACAGCGGTTTTTCCGAGCGCACAAACTGCTTCTTCTGCCCGACCTGGCCGTCATCGGCGATGGCCCGTGCGGTGATGCGCCAGCGGGTCAGCGAGTCGGGCATCTTGAAGGTGAACCGGATTTTGCCGTCGGCATCGGTGAGCAACTCCGGTTGCCAGGCTGCGGTGTCGACGTCTTCGCGACGCGGCCGCTCCAGCACTTTCACCCCGCGCTCGCTGCGGTTGGCTTTGCCCGGCGCACCGGGGCTGCCGGGCAGCGCGACGTCGTAACTGATGAACGACAGGCTGGCGCTGGTGCGCACGTTGTTGCGACGTGGGTGATAGAAAAACTGGTCGATGGTGGGCGCCACTTCCGGTTGCAGGGCATAGACCATTTCGTCGACCACACTGACCGTCAGGTGCGCGGGAATTGGTTTGCCGGCGAACTGCGTGGTCAGGTCCACCGAGACCGTTTCGCCCGGCTGATAAGTTTCTTTATCCGTCGCGATGGCCACGTCGATTTGCGGCGTAATCACTTTGATGCCGGCGTTCTGGAAGCTGTACTGACCGCCCTTGGTGTAGAGCACCGAGAACGTCAGGTTTGGGGCAAAGCTGTCTTTCACCGGAATGCGTGCGCGGTACTGGGTGTCGCTGAGCTTTTCCATCTTCAACCACTCGCCGCCCTTCGAAAGCAGCGCGGTGGCTTCGACCTTGTCACGCTCCAGCGACAGCAGCGCATCGTTGATCGGCTCGGGGAACGTGATGAGCGCCAGCGCTTCATCACCGGCCTTGTACTCCGGTTTATCGAGGACAATTTCGACGGTGCCCGGTACGGCTTTGACGCCTTCGCCAGTGACTGAATGCCCCGTCGCGCCTAGGGTACGGCCATGGGCATCCCTGAGTGTCAGGTTGTAGGTGCCTGGGCGGTCGAAGGCCAGGGTGAAGCCTTTTTCGGCTGCCGCGAGTTTGCCTTCGCCGGCGCTCTGATCTTCCAGCCGTACCCAGCCGTAACTGCTTGGCGTGACGGCTGCACTTTGCTCGCTTTCGTTGACGTAGCTGAACGCAACCTTGTCGCCCACCGCGCTGAAACGCTGCGGCGCACTCAAGCGGAAATTCGCGGCGCCGCGATCGATGAGGATTTCCTTGGTGGTCTTGACCCGATACGCCGCGCCGTCGCTGGCGAACACGGTGAGCATGTAGCGGCTCGGTTTGTCGGCGGCCGGCAGATCGAGGGTGGCGTTGCCCTTGGCGTCGGTGGTCAGTTCGGTGCTGGTCAGCTCCACCGGAAATTGCCCGAGGTATTGCAGTTCGTTGTCGACCATCGACAGTTGCTGGGCACGCAGGCTCAGGCTCAATTTGGCGTTGGTCACCGGTTTACCATCCGGGTACAGCAGCACCAGACTGCCCTTGACCGGCTCTGCGGTGCGGTAATCCTGCTTGGCCAGGTTCAGGGAAATTTCAAAGTGTGGCTTGATGTATTCAGCCACGCGAAAGGCACTGCTGTAGGCCTGATCCTTGTAGCTGAAACGCAACTCATAGCCACCGGCCACGGCGTTGTCCGGCAACTGGAAACGGCCTTGGGTGCCGGCCTTGGAATCGAGTTTCAAGTCCAGGCTTTGCAGCGCCGTGCCGGTTGCGTCCAGCACCGTCACGGTGACGTCGGCAGCGCTTGGCTGCACGGAATCCCGGGCATTCTTGAACTCGCGACCGACGATTTTCAGCGACACCCAATCCCCCGGCCGATACAGCGGCCGGTCGGTGAAAGCATAGAGTTTGGTGTCGTAGATTTCGCTGTCGTAGTAGAAATTTTCCGAGACGAAAACTCCGCCCTCTTCGTCCTCGCCAATCACGAACGAACGCTCGGGACTGACGTGTTTCAGGCGCAGCAAACCATCGGCATCGGTGGCGCCGCTGCTCATCACACCGAGGCCGTCGGTCCACAGCACATTGACCTTTGGTACCGAACTGCCTTCGTGTTTGCGCGCGGCCCAGACCAGCAATTCATCACCGGCAATCTTGCTCACCGCCACGGTGTTGGAGACAAACACCATGGTCGTCGCGCGGTACTTGCCGATCAGCGCTTCCACCAGATACAGCCCCGGTTTCAAGTTGCCCAACGGGATGTACACGTTACCCGGCGCGACACTGACGAACTCGCTGGAAGAGCCCGCCAGGTTCACGCCTTCCGGCGGTTGAATCGGCTTGGCCTGCCACAGCGGATAGCGGAACTGGCTGACCACCGGCAGGCCCGGAATCAAGGCAAATTGCGGCTGCGCATCGTAGGGCGTGGGCGCGGCCATCGCGTTGCCCATTTTCAGTTCCGGCACCTCTTCGGTAACTTGTTTGCGCGACTCATAAGAGAACGCCCGCTGCATCACTCGACGGGATTTTCGATACCAGTTGTCCCACAGGTACGCGAGCGTGTTGGACAACCCTTCGCCCTTGAACTGGCCGTCGCTGACCACGCGGTGCAGGTTCTTCTGGCGCTTGAGAAAGTCCAGCGGCTTGTCGATGCGATACACGCGAATGTCGGCACCGCCGTAAGGCTCCATGCGGAAGCGACGGTAGTCACGACCCGGCGCTTCGAGGCGTACCACCGCCGGTTCATCGCTGGCGAAACTGCTGTCGGCCAACAGGAAAAAACTTTCCCCCGAGACCGGCGTGTAGCCGCTCGGCTCGACGGTGTTTTCGGCGTTGACCACCGAGAATGGCAGCAGCAATAGCAACCACAGAGACAGAGAACGCAGCATGCGGGCACCGGTCATTGGGAGAGAAAATTCAGTCGATAGACGCCGATGAAGTTGGGGTTGGCTGCATCGGGTATCCATCGGGTGTCCTTCCATGTCATGAGTTGTTGCAGGCTTGCCGAACGCATGCCGTTATCGGTGGGGGTGGTGCTGCCGGTGTGATAGGCGATGTAGCGGCCCATCCAGATCATCAGGTGCTGGTCGTCGCCCTGATCGAAAAACATCAGGTCGCCGGGCCGGGCCTGTGAAACATCGCGGCCGACCAGATGACTGTTGAACTGGATCAACTTGATCGCGTTGACGTACGGCCCGACCTTGCCGCCACCCTGTTGCCATTGCTGGGCGAGACCGCGCTGGGCGTCGCTCAGTTGCGACTCCGGCGGCAGGTAACGATTGGACAGGCCATTGCTGCGCAGCCATTTTTCGTCGTGGACTTTCAGCGCTTCGTTGGCGGCAAAACGCACCAGCCCGGCGCAGTCCTGCTGATACCAACGCGGGCTCGGGCCCTGGCTCAATTGCTCCTGGGCGATGCGCACAAACCAGGCGCGGAACACCTGGGATTGCTGCACATCCAGCGCCGGCGCTTCGACGGCCTGGGCGCCTGCGCTCAACAGCAACGCGAGCAATCCCAAGCTGCGGATCAATCCGTTCACAGGGCTTTCCACTCCAGCGGCAGCCACTGCCAGTGGCCGTCGGGCTCGCTGCCTTCAGGCAAGGTCAGGGCGTACTTGCCGTAGCCGCCGAGCTTGCGCAGTTTCGGGATCAGGTAGGTTTGCGCGGCGTTGTAAAACACCGGTTCCATGTCTTGGGGCAGGCTGTCGAGGGTTTCCTGTTGCATCAGTTGCGCCATGGAATCCGGGCCGAAATACACCGGCATCAACAGATCTTTTGGCACCACATCGGCCATCGGCGGGAAGCGTTTATCGAGGGTGCCAAGGGCCTTGTCCACGAGTTTGTCGTCGAGGGAAAACACCAGCGTCGAACCATGCCGCGCGAGGCTGACGCGCATGAACGCCTTGCCGCTGATTGCATCCGGATTCTCGGCGTCCCTGGCTTTGTAGGGGCCAAAGTTGGAGCTGACCTGGCGCTGCCATTGATGGCTGTTGTCTTGCTGCTTCTCCACCACCGGAAATGCGTGCTCGTCGACATTGCCCTCGTAAGCACCGACCATCGAACCGAACAACTGGCCCAAATCACCATCGAGGCCGGCGCTGTCGTCGTCCTTGAGGCTGGCCACCAGCAGCGGCGTGTATAGCCGCGAATCGGCATACCAGCAAAGCCCCGCCGCACCGGCCATCCGCTCGGTCAATGCTTGAGCCGCGCGCTCTTCGGCACCGAGTTTTACCAGTAATGGTTTCTGCTGTTCGGCGGCCAGCGGCAGGGCTACGCAAGCGCTGGCACCCATCGGCATGGCTTGCCAGACCGGTTTGAAATCGAAGTCCGGCTGGTTCTCCAGTTCATCCATGGCGAGGAAGCTGTGCCAGCCTTTATCGTCCATGTCGAAACGCAGGCCGGCGAAGTTCGGAATGAAGCGCTGATACCCCATGGCCAGCACACTGGCGTTGACCGACAGGCGTTGCTTTACCTCGGGAGCACGGGGCTGCAGACCGAAGGCTTCAGGGAACAGTTTTTCGCCGTTGAGCAAGGCTGCGATGGACCGCGTTGAAACGCTGCCAGTTTCCTGCGCTACCCCACTTTCAGGGTCGTAAAGTTTGCTGGGGTTCGACAGCACCACCAGTTTGTCGCCGTGGGAGGCGAACACCAGCGCCTTGCTGGCGTTGTAGGTGAGCTGATAAAGCGCGACGTCGTCACCGCCGACTTTCACGTCCGCGATTTTACTCAACTGAGAATCGTCCAGTGCCACTTTCGCCAGTGGTTCCAGCACCGTGGCCAGGCCACCGCGATCCATCACCAGCAGGAAATCCTTGAGCCGCCCATCCGCCCCGCGCCACAGCGCGACATCCGCCGGTTGATCGAAGAGCTGCTCGATCAGCGTGTCCTGCAACTTCAGGTCATGCTCGTAAATGATCCGGCGCAAGCTGCCGATCAAACCGAGGCGATCGGCGTGGGTTTCGTAATAGAAGACGAAATCTTCGGTCAGGGTTTCCTTGAGGAACGGCACTGCCAACAAGTCCCTGGGCAATTGGCTCAAGGAGTGGGTTTCCAGCAAGCCATCGGGGCGGCTCATACCGAGCTTTTCCGCCGCCAGTTGCGGTGCCGGCGCTGTGCTTTTTTTCATCAGCCAGCCCATGCCGGCGGCCACGCCCACGACCAGGCACAGCCCGCCCACGATGACCGGCCAACGCCGGGACGGCTTGACGCTGGGTGATTCGGCGGCCGCAGAAACAGTGTTATCGCTCATGTTCACAAAACCCGATGTCATCCGTGGTGCGGGATGCTTAATAGTTGAAAGTCTTGACCAGCAGCAGGTCACCGATGGCCCGCAGGGGCACGATGAAGGTCTCGCGTTTTTCGTCGACGGTGTTTTCGTTGAGCACCAGGTTGATCTGAGAAGTGATCACCTCGTTCTGGTTACCGGCCTCATCGAAGTTATAGCCGCCGCTGCCGAAGTTGCCCCAATAGTTGACGTAAACCAGATAGGTGCCATGCAGCGGCGCGGTCATGGTGAACATTTCCGGGCCGGGACCATCCACACCGTCCGGGTCCAGGCCGCCGCCATTGGTCAACGCCGAATGCGCCCAGAAGGCGTGCTGGCCGTCAGGCGTGATGATGTGCAGATCGAGTTCGGCCTTGGGATCATCCCAACCCAACACCACGCGAATCCGCGCGGGCGTGCGCAGGTTATTGGCTTCATAGAACTGAACGCGCTTGAGCGACTGGCCTTCGACGCTGCGCACTTCGACGCTGTTGGAACCAGCACCGAACGCGTATGGCCGGGCAAAACGCCCCTGGTCGTCGGTGTACAGATTCAAGGGATTGCCGTTGACCGCCAGCGTGTGAGGACCGCGCTGGGTGCCGATGGCCTTGAGTTGGCCTTCGATCATCGTGCGATTACGCTGCACGCCACGGTCGATGGGTGGCGTGGGATAGGCCACTTGCGGATTTTCGGTGCGGTCGAGCAAACCGTTAAAGCGCCAGCCGCCCACCGGCTCCGAAAGCTCGGCACTCGGCGCAGCCAGAGCCGACGCACAGGCCAGCCCGATCAGCAGCAAAAGAATTGAGCGCATGTGACGCCTCCTGCCATGCATGACGAAACCTTGCGCCTGATCCTCGGCGCGTTACAGATGGGAATACTGCGTTTCGTCTGAAAGACCCGTGACGGTTGGGTCGTCGATGGCGCGAAGGTTAGCCAGTTGGGTGTTTTTTAACAATCGCGGGTGTCTCAAAGTGCGTAGAGTTTCGCGACGCGTGGTGGACGGTGAGCCGAATAAGCGTCATATTCGGCTCACTAAATGAGCCGAATAGCCTTTCCAATCGGCTCAACCCTTAAGAGCATTCCGTTCATGACACCTCAATGGATATGGCAGCAGCCTGACTGGCCGGACTTCACCTGGAATGCCGAGCGCTTGGCACCCTTGCTGCGCGAGTGCATCCAAGCGCAAGGGCGATTAATGGGTATGGCCCGTTCCGTGGGCAGTTCGCTGAGCGCGCAAAGTGAACTGGATGCGTTATTGCAAAATATCGTCACTTCGTCCGCGATCGAAGGTGAACAGCTGAATGTCAGTTCGGTTCGCTCTTCATTGGCTCGGCGATTGGGGCTGGAACTCAACGAGGCAGACAACGTCAGCCAACGCAGCGAAGGCCTCGCGCAACTGATGCTCGATGCCACGCAGCATTTCGCCGCCCCGCTGACGCTTGACCGATTACTGGACTGGCATGAGTGGCTGTTCCCAGAACAAAATTCCGATCTCGCTGCGCGAAGCATCCGTGTTGGTGCTTTGCGTGGCGAAGAGCCGATGCAAGTGGTCTCCGGCCGTCTCGACAGGCCGACCGTGCACTTCGAAGCGCCGCCTCGTCAGGGCCTTGAGCGACAACTCGTTACCTTTCTCACCTGGTTCGAGAACAGTCGCAATGCGACAGGACTCGATCCCCTGCTACGCGCGGGTATCGCGCATTTCTGGTTCGTTACGCTGCACCCCTTCGATGATGGCAACGGACGCCTGACGCGCACCATCACCGATCTTGCGTTGGCTCAGGGAGAGGCCCAGGCGATTCGCTTCTACGCCATGTCCGCGAGCATCCTCGACGATCGGTCGGGCTATTACCGCGTACTCGAAAGCAGCCAGAAAGCCGCTCTGGACATCACGCAATGGCTGGATTGGTTTCTGCAAACCTTGCTGCGCAGCCTGCAGCAGGCAATGGCACGGATCGAGTTCGTACTAACCAAAGCGCGATTCTGGCAGGCGCACCGGGAAACCGGACTATCGACCGAGCAGACCAAGGTACTGAATCGTTTACTTGATGGTGGGGAGCGTGGATTTGAGCACGGGATCAGCGCGGCGCAGTATCAAGCTGTGGCGAAGGTGTCCAAAGCCACAGCGACTCGTCATCTCGCTGTATTGCTGGAAAAAGGCTGTGTGAAACGACTGCCAGGTGGTGGGCGCAGTACTCGATACCAGATCAATTATCCGAATGGCTCGCCACTGTAGGAGCTGCCGAAGGCTGCGATCCTTTGATCTGCTTCCTTGAAACAAAGATCAAGAGATCGCAGCCTTCGGCAGCTCCTACAGGAGTGTACGTCGCCGGTGAGTTTGCCCATAAACCCCCTATCTGCTAGTGTCGCGCCGGTTTAACGTCAACCGGAAATCGCCGCCATGGCCCGCAAAAAAGCTGCACTGGATTTCGAACAATCCCTCGCCGACCTGCAAACGCTGGTCGAGCGTCTGGAGAATGGCGAATTGTCGCTGGAAGATTCGCTGACCGCTTTCGAACAAGGCATCGGTCTGACCCGCGATTGCCAGGCAGCGCTGGCCCAAGCCGAGCAAAAGGTTCAGGTGCTGCTTGAGCGTGATGGCGAGTTGGCCGAGGAACCCTTCGACGCGGACCAGCCAGAATGATTGCAGCGTATTCGGCGACCAGCCAGGCCCGGGTCAATGCGGCGTTGGAAACTCTGTTCACTGCGCCGAGCCCTGAACTGGCGCGGTTGTATGAGGCCATGCGCTACAGCGTGATGAACGGCGGCAAGCGCGTGCGTCCATTGTTGGCCTACGCGGCCTGCGAAGCACTGGGTGGCAAGGCCGAGCAAGCCAACGGCGCGGCCTGCGCGGTGGAATTGATCCACGCTTACTCACTGGTCCATGACGATTTGCCGGCCATGGACGATGACGACCTGCGTCGCGGCCAGCCGACCACCCACAAGAAATTCGATGAAGCCTGCGCGATCCTCGCCGGCGACGGATTGCAGAGCCTGGCCTTCAGCGCCCTGCTCGACCCGCGCCTGAGCCATGTGGACGCGGAGATTCGCCTGCAAATGGTCAGCGCATTGGCGCAAGCCGCAGGCCCGGCGGGCATGGTCGGCGGTCAAGCCATAGACCTCGGCTCCGTCGGCCTGAAACTCGATCAGAAAGCGCTGGAGTACATGCATCGGCACAAGACCGGCGCGCTGATTGAAGCCAGCGTCAAGCTCGGCGCCCTGGCCAGCGGCCGTGCCGAGAGAGACGAACTGAAATCCTTGCAGACTTATGCACAGGCCATCGGCCTGGCGTTCCAGGTCCAGGACGACATTCTTGACGTCGAAAGCGATACCGAAACCCTCGGCAAACGCCAGGGCGCCGACATTGCTCGCGACAAGCCTACCTACCCGGCCCTGCTCGGCCTCGACGCGGCCAAGGCCTATGCGCTGGAACTGCGCGATCTGGCCTTGCACGCGCTGCGACCGTTTGACGCGGCGGCCGAGCCGTTGCGCGACCTGGCCCGGTATATCGTTGAGCGCCGCAACTGACGGCGTATCCGCCAAAAAAGCTCAACGCGTGGGCAGGGGGCGATGCATCAGGTAAACTGCCGCATCTTTTATACCTATAACGATTCGCCTGATGCCCACGACGTTTCATGAGATTCCCCGCAAGCGCCCGACCACGCCCCTGCTCGACCGCGCGAATACGCCGGACGGCCTGCGCCGGTTAGGCGAAGCCGAGCTGGAAACCCTGGCCGATGAGTTGCGCCTGGAATTGCTCTACACGGTCGGCCAGACCGGTGGGCATTTCGGTGCCGGCCTGGGCGTGATCGAGCTGACCATCGCGTTGCATTACGTTTTCGACACCCCGGACGACCGGCTGGTGTGGGACGTCGGTCATCAGGCTTATCCGCACAAGATTCTCACCGGTCGTCGTGAGCGCATGGGCACTTTGCGCCAGAAGGACGGCGTTGCCGCCTTCCCGCGCCGCTCCGAGAGCGAGTACGACACCTTTGGCGTTGGTCACTCCAGCACCTCGATCAGTGCCGCGTTGGGCATGGCCATTGCCGCGCGTCTGCAAAACAGTGATCGCAAGGCCATCGCCGTGATCGGCGACGGTGCCCTGACGGCAGGTATGGCGTTCGAAGCGCTGAACCACGCGCCGGAAGTGGACGCCAACATGCTGGTGATCCTCAACGACAACGACATGTCGATCTCGCGCAACGTCGGCGGTTTGTCGAACTATCTGGCGAAGATTCTTTCCAGCCGCACCTACGCCAGCATGCGCGAAGGCAGCAAGAAAGTGCTGTCGCGTCTGCCCGGTGCCTGGGAAATTGCCCGTCGCACCGAAGAATATGCCAAAGGCATGCTGGTGCCCGGCACGCTGTTCGAAGAATTGGGCTGGAACTACATTGGCCCGATCGATGGCCACGACCTGCCGACCCTGATCGCCACCCTTCGCAACATGCGCGATCTGAAAGGCCCGCAGTTCCTGCACATCGTCACCAAGAAAGGCAAAGGCTTCGCCCCGGCGGAAGTCGACCCGATCGGTTACCACGCCATCACCAAACTCGAACCGCTGGACGCTCCGGCCGCTGCGCCGAAAAAGGCCAGCGGGCCGAAGTATTCCGGTGTGTTCGGCGAATGGCTGTGCGACATGGCGGCGGCTGACCCGCGCCTGGTCGGGATCACCCCGGCGATGAAAGAAGGCTCGGACCTCGTAGCCTTCAGCGAGCGTTTCCCGCTGCGCTATTTCGACGTGGCTATTGCCGAACAACACGCCGTGACTCTCGCTGCCGGTATGGCCTGCGAAGGCGCGAAACCGGTGGTGGCGATCTACTCGACGTTCCTGCAACGCGGCTACGACCAGTTGGTGCATGACGTCGCCGTGCAGAACCTCGACGTGCTGTTCGCCATCGACCGCGCAGGTCTTGTGGGCGAAGATGGCCCGACCCACGCCGGCAGCTTCGATCTGTCGTTCCTGCGCTGCATCCCCGGCATGCTGGTGATGACCCCGAGCGACGAAAACGAGCTGCGCAAAATGCTCACCACCGGTCACCTTTACGAAGGCCCGGCGGCCGTGCGTTACCCACGCGGCAATGGCCCGAACGCGACCATCGAGAAAGACCTCGAACCGATTGAAATCGGCAAGGGTGTGATTCGTCGTCAGGGCAGCAAAGTCGCCCTGCTGGTGTTCGGCGTGCAACTGGCCGAGGCGCTGAAAGTCGCCGAGAAACTCGATGCAACCGTGGTCGACATGCGCTTCGTCAAACCGCTGGATGAAGCACTCGCTCGTGAAATCGCCGCCAGCCATGAGCTGCTGGTGACCATCGAAGAGAACGCGATCATGGGGGGCGCCGGCGGCGCAGTCAGCGAGTTCCTCGCCCGCGAAAACATCCTCAAGTCGATGCTGCACCTGGGCTTGCCGGACGTCTATGTCGAACACGCCAAGCCTGCGCAGATGCTGGCTGAGTGTGGGCTGGACGAGGCAGGCATCGAAGCTTCGATTCGCGAGCGTCTGCAACTGCTCAATATCTGAACGCAACACCCTGTGTAGGAGCTGCCGAAGGCTGCGATCTGTTGATCTTGAACTTCGGCAGCTCCAAATCCGAAAAATCAAAATCAAAAGATCGCAGCCTTCGGCAGCTCCTACAGGGAGTTGTGTCGCATCTGAAATACCGGATCCTCCATGAAACTCTCCCGCCTCGCCTTGACGCTGACCCTTCTGCCGTCCGGCCCACTGCTGGCCGACACCTTTGAACGCGACCAAGCCCTTAAGCTGCCCGACGTGCTGATCAGCGCCAATCGCCAGGTCGAAGCGCGCAATGACAGCAGCGCTGCCAACACCGTGTTCACCCGCGAAGACATCGACCGCCTGCAACCCGACAGCGTCACTGATTTACTGCGTCGGGTGCCGGGGGTGCAAATCGCGCAAACCGGCGGGCGCGGCAGTCTGCCGGGGGTTTACATCCGCGGCACGCAGTCGGCACAAAGCCTGGTGCTGGTGGACGGCCAACGCATTGGCAACTCGACCTCCGGCGACAGCAATCTGCAACACATCAACATCGAACAGGTCGAGCGCGTGGAAGTACTGCGCGGCTCCCGCTCGGTGATTTACGGCAGCGACGCGATCGGCGGAGTGATCCAGATCTTCACTCGACGTGGCAGCGAGCCGGGGTTGCGCCCGCAGGTGCATGTTGGCTTCGGCAGCAACCAGACATGGGAGCGCAGCCTCAATTTGGCTGGCGGCGATGAGCAGACCCGCTTCAATCTCGGCGCCAGCCTCGATGAAACCGCCGGCATCGATCGCACTCATGCATCGTATCCCAGCGACGGTGATCACGACGCGTACCGCAACAAATCATTCAGCCTGAGCCTCAGCCACGCCCTGAGCGATGACATCGAAATCGGCGCCAACGTGCTGGATAACCGCGGTAAAAGTGAATACGACAATCCGTTCGGCCGCTTCGACCTGAATACCTTCGAGTCAGTGCAAGAACAGCCCTACAACGAATTCGATGTAAGCAGCGTCAGCAGCTACGTCGACGCGCGAGTCAATGATGTGTGGAAAACCCGCATCGAATTCGGCCACAGCGAAAACCGCGAGAAAACCTTCGACAAGCTCAGCGATGAACGCAGCGTTTTCAACACCTACCGCGACTCGCTGAACTGGCAGAACGACCTGACTCTCAACGAACGCAACAGCCTGATTCTCGGCGGTGACTGGTACGAAGACCGGGTCAACAGCAGCACCGCGTTTGACGAAGACAGCCGCTGGAACCGTGCGGCGTTTATCCAGCACCGTTTTCAGGCCGATAACTTTTCCACCGAGCTTGGCCTGCGTCGTGACCAGAACCAGCAGTTCGGCGGGCAGAACAGCTGGAGCGGTACCATCACCGTGCCTCTGAACCCGGACAACGATGTGCTGCTGACCTACAGCGAAGGCTTCCGCGCACCGACCTTCAACGACCTGTATTACCCGGATTTCAGCAACCCTGACCTGAAGCCGGAAACCTCGAAAAGCTATGAACTGCAGTGGCGCAGCCAACTCACCGACAGCAGTCGACTGGAAGCGTCGCTGTACCGCACAGACCTCGAAGACGCGATCATTTTCGGCAGCAACTCGCGCCCGGAAAACGTTGCGTCGGCGCGGATCAACGGCTTCGAAGCTGCGCTGAAGCAGGAACTGTTCGGCTGGCAGAGCAACCTCGGTGTGGCGATCATCGACCCACGGGACCGCGAAACCGGCCACACCCTGGCCCGTCGAGCCCGCCGCACGCTAAGCCTGGACCTCGACCGCCAGTTCGACCGGCTGGGCCTTGGCGCCAGTTGGCAAGCGGTCAGCAGCAGTTATGACGACCTTAACAATCAACAGCCGTTAGGGGGTTATGCGTTGCTGGGGTTGCGCAGCAGTTGGGCGCTCAACCGCGAGATCAAGCTTGAGCTGAAGGTCGATAACCTGCTGGACAAGGGTTACACCCGAGCGCTGTACAGCCATGAAGGCAGTCAGTATGGGTATCGCGAAGAAGGTCGGGCGTGGATGTTTGGGGTGACGTGGACGCCGCAAGCCCAATGAAATCACCCGTAGGAGCTGCCGAAGGCTGCG
>Ga0247819_10000852_pt1 | contig 17082 bp, 14 predicted proteins | sample 13C_Xylose_Day6_FD_193428 | JGI IMG/M metagenome (GOLD analysis project Ga0247819, IMG submission 193428) | Soil microbial communities from agricultural site in Penn Yan, New York, United States - 13C_Xylose_Day6 | ecosystem: Environmental > Terrestrial > Soil > Agricultural land | place: USA...
GGTCTTACCGCCGGATTCAGCGCCGTGGCTTCCCGGGCCACGGTCAGGTGCAAGTCGATGCGATCCAGCGGCGGCCCCGACAGTTTGTTGCGGTAGCGCTGCACCATGTCCGGCGTGCACGAACACCGGCCTGTGGGCTCGCCAAGATAGCCGCAGGGGCAAGGGTTCATCGCTGCCACCAACTGAAAGCGCGCCGGAAAGCGCACGCGTTCCCTGGCCCGGGCAATCACGATATGCCCGGACTCCAGCGGCTCTCTCAGCACCTCCAGCACCTTGCGATCAAACTCCGGCAGTTCATCGAGAAACAGCACGCCATGATGGGCCAGGGTAATTTCGCCCGGCTGCGGTTTTGAACTGCTGTAGGACTCTGAAATAGATGCGACGGCCCCGTGCTACAGGCCTAGGATTCAGATATGCTGATTCGGCAATAGCCGCGTCAATTATCGACAATAGCTGCGACGGACCTACGAATGGTTAGAAATAGCTGCGACGAAACTAAACCGCGTCCTGTGCGCTCGATCAAGCCCACCAAGCGCAGCGTCTCCGGTGTATTCCCCTTTAGAGGCGAAGGTGGGATTCCTTACGAATCCATGCTTGAACGAGACTTCCTATTTCGGACTGAATTCTCAGGTGAAGTCTTGGAGATCATCCACCAGCCAGTGCTGATCCCATTTCAGAAGAATGGTCGGTCATACAACTACACCCCCGATTTTCTGGTTTATTACCGGCTCGGTAATCGACATTACGAGAACTATCCAAAGCCGATGCTCGTGGAAGTGAAGCCTCAGGAGGCTTGGCAGGAAAATTGGAGAGAGTGGCTTTCAAAATGGAAAGCCGCCTGGCGTTATGCGAGAGATCAGGGTTGGATATTTCATATCCATGATGAAACGAGGATTCGCGACACAGCCTTCTTCAACATTCAGTTTCTCGAGCGTTACGCGCGGATGAATTTTGCTCCAGAAGATAGCGCTTGGATCATCGATTCCGTACGCGATATGGGCATTGCGCCGGTGCACTATCTCCTGGCAACGCATTCCTGCTCGCACTACCGAGGCCAAGGCATCAGCCACCTCTGGCACCTCATCGCCACGCGCAGACTGGAGTGCGACATCCGACTTCCTCTCAATGAGTTTTTGGAAGTTTGGGTGCCAAATCGATGAGCAAAAACACACCGCTTGATGAAGATCTAATCCCGTTTGAACCAAACAGGATTCAGATGGCAATTGAGATCGGAGCGATGGTCGGTCACGGTGACTATGTGTACCGAATCGCACAAATTCTCGATTTCAAAACCGTCGTCGGAATTGAAGTCGAGTCCGGTAAGGCTGCAGCGCTGCCTATCGGTGCATTAAAGCCGTTGAAGCCCCAGAAGGTAGATGGACTGTACGTAAACTACGATGTCGCTTCTATCGGCGTGAAGGATTGGGCCACTGCACGTGAGCGCTTTGCCACAATAGAGCCTCTCTTGGGGGGAGGCATCGTTGGCCGGCGAGAGGTCCAGGCGAGAAGCAACGCTACGGGAGTTGACGCTTCTACGATTTACCGTTGGCTCAAGCTCTACAAAGAGTGGGGAGAACTCCTATCGCTAGTCCCACGCAAGCGAGGTTGGCAGGAGGGGAACGCACGGATTTCACCTGAGGCAGGTCTTATCATCGAGCGCGTGCTCAAAGACTTTTACCTGAAGAAGCATCGACCTACGATCCAGGCCACTATCACACGCATCAAGGAAACCTGTGAGGCGGAAAATGTTACTGCCCCCGGCGTTTCAACCATCAGAGAAAGAATCAAGGGCGTACCTGATCGGGAATTCCTTCGCGGTCGAGGTTTTGCCGAGAAGGCAAGAAACAAGTATTCGCCATCGCCAGGATCATTTCCCGGAGCATCCTATCCTCTAGCTGTAGTGCAGATCGACCATACGCCTCTGGACGTTCTCTTGGTCGATGATGTGCACAGAAAATCGATTGGTAGGGTATGGGCAACGTTCTCGATCGACGTCCATACCCGCATGATTACTGGTTACTACTTAGCATTGGATGCGCCTGCCGGCATTTCCGTAGCGATGTGCGTAGCTCATTCCATCATCCCTAAGGAAGAGTGGTTGATAGCGCATGGCATTGAAGGCGAATGGCCGGTGTGGGGAATCCCTAAGATTTTGCACTCGGATAATGGGCCCGACTTTCAGTCAGGAGATCTGAAAAGGTCGTGTTCCAACTACCGTATCGAAAACCGTTTTCGGCCGGTGAAACGTCCTAAGTTCGGCGGCCACATAGAGCGCTTGATGGGTACGTTTGCGCAGACTCTGAAAGACCTGCCCGGCAAGACTTACAGTAACAAAGAGGATCGGGACGGCTACGATTCTGATGCAAACGCAGCAATGACTTTCAGCGAGTTTGAGAAGTGGCTGGTCAGGGAAATCCTGATTTACAACGAGTCGTACCACTCCGGGATCTACATGAGTCCCAGCAGAAAATGGCATCTCGGCATTTTCGGTAATGCTGACCTCGACCCCCTTGTGGGTGTGCCGCCAAGACCGTCTGATGCTTATACGATCCAGCGAGATTTTCTGCCTTCATTTGAACGTACGATCCAGCACTACGGTGTGCAGTTGGACGTCTTCTATTACTCCGAAGCGTTACGGCCCTGGATCAATGCCAAGGACGAAAAAACCGGGAAGACGCGCACTTTCATTTTTCGTCGGGATCCGCGTGACATCAGCATGCTTTGGTTTTTCGACCCCTTGCTCAAGCAGTATTACAAAATTCCTGTGGCCAACCAGGCGTTCCCCGCCGCAAGCGTATGGGAGTTTCAGGCGGCTAAGAAAAAGGCCGTCGATGAAGGTCATGCAAATGTGAACGAGGCTCTTATCAAAAGGTACATCTTGGAAAATCGCGAACTCGTCAATCATTCAGAGTCGACAACCAAGAAAGCTCGACGCCAGGCGCAGCGCCAGCGGGTTCACTCCAAGGGCTCCACGCCTGCGAATCCAGCTCCTAAGCCGGTCCAAACAGCAACTCCTCTTTCTATCGAGTTCAGCGACCTGATCTCCGGAGATCTGGACGACTTTGGAGATATTTCATGAGTGAGTACGCGCACATCCACCCCGACTTTCGAGCTGTGTTAAGCCTTTCGGACAAGGAGCGCATTCATTTTCTAAATGAGCCTCGCTGGATCGGCTACCCGGCGGCGCAGAAGCTCATAGAGTTGCTAAGGCACATGATGGAACTGCCTACTCGTGCACGCATGCCGAACCTACTGATCGTCGGCGATTCGAACAACGGCAAGACGACCATCCTTGACCGTTTCAAGGAATTGCACGGTAAGGGTTATGTGAACGAAAACGCAGAACCTGTGAAGCCTGTCATCATCGTCGAGTCCCCGCCCACGTCGGATGAGAAAGCCCTCTACGCATCAATACTCGAGGAGTTTTGGACGCCTTACCGAGTGACCGACTCCGTAATCAAGCTGCGCTATCAGGTTATTCACCTACTGCGTGAATGTAATGTGAAGATCTTGATTATCGATGAACTGCATTCGCTGCTAAGTGGCTCTGCGATCAAGCAGCGCGAGCTGATGAACACGATAAAGATGTTGTGTAATGAGCTGAAAATCCCCGTGGTTGGAGTCGGAACCTCCGATGCGGTGCGTGTACTGCATACTGACCCTCAGCACGCCAGCCGTTTCGATGTCCTGTCGCTACATCCTTGGACGCTCGGGGTCGATTTTCAGCGGTTCTTAAAAGGTTTCGAATCAGTGCTGCCGCTGAGACAAGCTTCTGGTCTTTTCCGCCCAGATGTCGCTAAGGCGTTGCATGCAATCTCCGAAGGAAATACGGGCAACCTTCACCGCCTGCTTATTGAATGCGCCACGGAAGCAATCAATTCCGGCAAGGAAAAGATCGACGTAGAAATGATTAATCGAAAATCATGGCTGCAACCTACACGTGGCATCCGCGAGTTGATGTAACAAACCCTCGGTGGCCTCTTGCTCAGAATCTGTTAGAGGATGAGCTGTTGACCTCATGGCTTGTTCGTAATGCGTTTGCTCATGGGTGCTCGCCTCTGGTTTTGACCGGGCACCTTTGGCCGTCGTGGCGGTGTTGGACGGTCGACCTCGACAGGGGACTTGCGTCAGATCAATCGCAGCTTCTCTCGAAGGCCGTGGGCGTTGCGGTTAGTGATATTTCATCGAGCACGCTGCGGCCTATTGCTCAGTCTATTTCGCCCTGGATCGACGCTAAGACGGCAACGTGGCCATGGATAATGGTGATTGGTGGACGAAACCGACGTCATGCTGGAGGTCTTCAGTGCTGCCCCTTCTGCCTAGACGAGGGAGTACCGTATTACCGGTTGTCTTGGCGCTTGGCGTGGCATACCTGTTGTGAGCAGCATATGACCAGGTTGCTAGACAGCTGTCTCCACTGTGGTGCTCCCTTGCAGCCACATCGCCTCGACTATGAAGTAGCTGATTGCTCAAAATGCTATCGCTGTGGTCATCGGTTAGCAGGTCCTGATGGGCTGTGTTTGGACCCGGCAGCATTGGCCTTTCAAATTGACGGGGATCGTTATTTAAATGGTGATCAGCGTGTCGCTGAGAGCGGGTTTGGTGATTCGCAACAATGGTTCTACCATTCGCGTTTCGTGTGGGGATTGCTTCGAGAGTCAGCCGTTCATGATACGAAAGCCTTCACCAGGTTTCGGGAGATTTTCAGTATCGGAAAGCTGAGTTCTCCTAGCTCCGGATTAGCCATTGAAATGCTGCCAGTGACTGAGCGAGTACCTTTTCTGAGTGCTGTGTGGAAGATCATGGCGGCCGGGCGAGACCAGTTGTACGAAGCAATTATGGAAAGCTCGATGACCCGTACCTCCGTTTCTCTTCCCGCCGGCGAATCCCCTGTGATGCTGAGTCGAGTCCTTAGTGAGCTGCCGCTAGCACGCCCGTATAACAAGTCGCATGTCCCTGTGCTGAAACGGGCCACACCGCGAGCGGTGGTCATGAGGATGTGGGCCAGATTAAAAAGAAAGGCTTTGCGTGATGGATAACTCAGCGGTTCACCCTAGTAACTGTGATGGTTGCGGAAAGCCCATGGCCAAAGCCAAAAGGACCTATGAAGGGTTGCGCTACTGCGAAGGGTGTTATAGCAAAAAGTTTAAAAAGCGCGTTTGCCATGGGTGCGGCAATCAAGCTCGCTTGTTCGTCAAGGATCCATTCGCGACCTGTACCAAATGCCTGAACGGTCGTCCCTGTATTCGCTGCAAAAGAGTCGGCCGTCCGGTGGGCAAGGTGACTGCTCAGGGACCTGTGTGTAATTCCTGTGCAAATTATTTCGAGGCGTCGGGGCACTGTGAAATATGTAATAAGTTCAGCATTCGGTTGGCCAACAAAACAATCGATGGTCAGGTCCGACGTTGCTGCACCGGATGCAGCAACGTCTCATCTGCGACGTGCCCGTGCTGCAGGCGCTATCGCGTTTTAGTGGAGTCAGCTAGTGGTGCCATGCAATGCAAACTCTGCGCAGAATTAGGTGAGGTTGCGTGCGAGGTTTGCAGCAAAAGCATGCCCGCCGGGTTAGGGCGTGAGTGCACGGATTGCTACTGGAGAAGAACCTTTCACAAACGGTTGGAAATCAACAGTGAAGGCTTCAGCAGTCAGACCTTTAGGGAAGAGTTTAAGGCTTATGGGCTATGGTTCATCGATCAGATCGAAGCCAAAAAGGGTGCGCTTTTAATCAATAAGCACATGCTCTTTTTCGTCGAGATGGCTCAGCATTGGAGCTCCTTGCCGTCTTATGATCAGCTGTTGAAGGCGTTTGGCGCAGACTGGCTACGCCGGGCGAGGTATCCCGTCCAGTGGATGATCGCCTGCAGGAATCTGGTGATCGATGACCAGCTTAAACAGAGCGAGACTGAGCTCCGGCGCATAGAGGTGATTTTAGCGTCTGCTCTGTCAGGTTCATCGAGCGCATTACTGGAGGGATATCATGAGGTTCTCGCTGCGCGTGCCGCGGTGCGCAAAACTTCATTAGCAACGATCAGGACTTCACTTCGTAGTGCTGCGAACCTGCTTGCACTGGGTGAGACCTCTAAATCAGGACTGTCATCCAAAACCCTGCGGAATTTGTTGATCGACGCTCCGGGCACTGCTGCCTCGCTCGTCGCATTTGTCAATTACCTGAACAAAACGCTGAACCTGTCGATTGAGTTTCCCGAGCCTGGCGAAACAAAAAAGCTAGCTCGAGAGAAGCAGGGGCATGGTCTGCTTGCTCTCACACAGCAGGCCCTGACAGGCACCGACGTCATGGAGCGTTGGGTGCCTGCGGCGCTTAGCTATTTTCACGGGGTTTCGAGGCTCAAAAAATCTGACGCGACCACTGTAAGCGACGGCGATGGTTTACTGGTAACCGTGAATGAAACGGAATTCTGGATTCCATCACCTACTACCGGCTTCAAGATGGAGTAGGGGCTGCTGTCGTTTTTTCCTTCCTCTGCAGATGCATGCCCAACTGCCTGAATTTTCTCACTAGGACGTTTTCAAATACGATGTACCCGGTATTATCGTCATGGTCAAATCTAGTATGGCCGTATTTGGACATAGGGCCGAATACGGACATGTTGTCCTTTGGAATGCGCCCGCGGCAGGCACATAGTTTTTGTAGAATTAGTTGTATTTCAGTTTTGGCTACCTTGCTGTCACTGGGTAGCTCCGCCATCAAGCCTCTGTAGCTTTCTTCATCAGGGGACGTCGATTTCTTTCCTGATGATGAGAAATACCTTTTTCTCTGAATTTCAAATATGTAAAAAGTGCGTGAACCGCACGTGACCCGGATGATCATTACGCCGCGGATATTTCTGGTCTTCGCGCTTAAATAGGACCAGGTTTTCGCAGCGGCAGCGATTGGCTCTTTTGATGCGTGCGGTCTAATGGGTTCAAGACCTGGAGTTCCCCCCTCCACGAATTCATCATCAAAGGTGAACCATTCGACTTTCGTGATTGCTTCATATTCAGTCTTCAGATCGCAGCAGCTCTTCCACATTTTCGCAAGCGCACCCTCAAGAGAGTGTTCGGGTGCGATGCCTTCGCCCTTATGGATTCCCTTGCCCCCGCCGTGGGCATCACCAGTTGAAACCTTTTGAGCGTCGTCGTCACCTTGCAGCGCAACACCCAGTTTTCCAGGTGCTTTTCTACGTTTGGTTAAGCGTGGGCGCTTTTCCCCCAGTCGTTTGAAGGGCGGCTCATAGAAAACTCTTGGCGAGTCTGAGTCAGGAGGTTCGGAGTCGGTGATATCCAATACTTGGTCAATTGGAATATCTCGAGGGGACCGGGTGTAGACGCGCTCACCTTGCTCGCCACCGGTGGCTTCCGTCCCTTGTCGTTGTATGACGATCATGTCCCCAGCGGGTTCACTCATCCCTTTGATATCAAGCATCAGAAAGACTTTGCCTTCCTCCAACCAGATACCTTTTCCCTCAATCAGCGCAGCGCCTCTGAACCAGGGCCCGGTATCGAGACAGGGGAGATTACCTTGACTCTTTTTTTGCTTGTCGAAGCCTGCCTCAAGGGTCGCGTATAACCGCTCGCAAATGTCTTTGGTGTAGTCATCGTAAAGTGCGTGATGTAGGAAAACAGCTTCGCTGGATTTGACGCGGTGGTTTAACTTTACCCATTTGTCTGCGTCAGGTTCGTCGTCAAAATAGAACCTGTTTTTTGCTTCCTTCCATGGGAAGCGTAAAAGTGTACGGACTGTTTCAGTGCTCCTGCCGTAGGCGCGCACGAAAAATTCCGCGCAGGGGACGAGAATCTTCACGCCATCGTCGCTCGTAAGCTCGATCAGCATGGTGTGACTGTCGGAGTGATAAAGATGTAGAGGGCGAACCAATCCTGCGTCTCGGGCGGAAACCAGGCTCCAGTCGCCGTCGTTGAAGGACACTTTTTTCTCGGGGAGATAAGACAGTTCCATATGGCCGACAAGGTTTCCCTTGGTCCAGGCACTACCGAATCTCAAACTTCCTAAATGGGTCATGGCTGCGGGAAATCGCTTGAGGTTACCCAGCATTCCATTTGGCAGCAGCCTGCGGAAAAGTACGGAGTTGAGCGGTATTGTTCCTTCTTCCCCGTTTTTCGAGAGCGCGCCGTACCACCATACGATCCACGTCCCGTCCTCCTCCTGGAGTTTTCCTTTCAGCGTGACTCGAGCTACTGATTGGCTTTGCGGAAGCAGCTGAATGGGTGATTGCCCAAGCGAATTTATGTTCTTAATCAATTGCCCAGCTCTTCCTTTGTAGCTTGATATACCCGGCTTTAACACCCAGTCATGGTCGAATCAGCGGTCGCGCTGGAACACACAAAAAAATTCAGCGTACCGGCAAGGCTCAGGTCGCAGGTGAGCTTTTTCCGTACGGCGGCGTATCACGAGCAGTGGTACGCAACCGCGCGAAAGCACACTAGACGGTATGCTGGCATTTTGATAGCTTTTCAGGTTCTTCATCCTGGATGAGCGGTGCGTTAAGTCTCCGCGAGCGAGTGAATCATGCGAGCGATACTGAAACACGAGACGCGGGCGGGCACTTTTTTCATCGCACGATCTACCAGTGGCGCCTTCCATCCTGTTTTTGATCAGGAAAGTCTTGGTAGCTATCGCAGCATCGCTCTCGCCATCGACGATTTGGTGAATGACGCGACCGATTCCGTACTTCATCCGATCACGTCCGAGCTGCTGGACACTTCAATGCTGGGATTGTCGGATAACCCTGCAGAGTGGGAGCGGGTCTGAGGGGGATTCCCCAGGCAGGTCGTAGCGAGCTCACATCAACCCTTCATTCGAAATGTTATGAGCAAGGCTGCAATCGCAGTTTGGCGGAATAGCTTTCGGCCAGTTGCGCGGGCAATTTCGCGCTAAGACGATCAGAGCATCAGATGGTGAATATGAAAAAAGTAGCGCTGTACACGGGGATCTTAGGTGCCTTGGCATCCATCGGCACGCTCGTGCTACCGGAAAAAGCGGTGTCGCATAGCTATTCGGGGAACAACAGTCCCGTGATTACTGGGAACGGCAACAGCGTGAACTATCAGGGCGGTTTCCCTGATCTTGAGACGGTTAGGGCTAACCGTCCGAACATCAGTGATGAGCAATATGCTGAAATCAAGCAGGGCATGACTTACGAAGAAGTTTTGGACATTGTGAAGATTCCGGGCAAAGAGTCAGCCGGCTTTGGCAATTCCGTCAGTTACACCTGGGGCAATGAGCTATACGTCTACATGGTTGTTACGTTGGTAGACGGGAAGGTGCAGTCCAAGGCGCGCTAATGCATTGGATCTCATGCGCATGTTATTCAGATGTTGATGCGCTTGTAATGGACTGATCCGTAAAAACCTTTCGGTCACCAGATCATTCTTTTGCACTTGAAATGCCCGAAATTCCGGAAACGCGCGGTGGTTATCAGTGTCCTTTTGAGCTCGATGAACACTGCGGTGAAAGGCCGTATTAAAGGGTTTGGCGTTGCGCCTCTTTCAGGTGTGTGCAAGTCTCAGCGAGTCGCGCTGCGAAATAACCAAATACGGTCAATACCGGACGTGCGAATTGGCAAAGGATGCTCATGGCTTTTCAGGTCCCAGAGAAAAATGAAACGCTTTACGACGACGTTCAGCGGCGCTTTCGGATCTTGCTTAAGCGAGGAGTCGTCACTGGCGTAGACGAGGGCACCCTTGACTGCTGGCTGGCCAATTTTCGAAACGACATTGAGCGATATTTCGCGGCGTGTGTCCTTGGTCGTCTGACCTTCAGGTCGAAAAGCATGATCGAAAGCTCCATCGATCATCTACTTCAATGCGTGCTACCCACTGACCTGCGCAGGCAAGGGCTCTTCCCCCACTCTGACATTGAAAGCTTCCTGGCGTCCGTCCAGCAAAACGATTCAAAGCACGCCATCCGCTTTGTTGGAGTTGATGGCAGCAAGGCGAGCGACACCGGTAAGAGTGGGGTGGTGATTATCCGGCACTTTAAGCGGCATGCTGGAGTGCACAAAAGTATCACCTGTCGCCCCGATGCACTGGACCAGCTCCCCGACACCGTTCGTTGTTTAGTTTTTATCGACGATATGCTTGGCACTGGTCAGCAATTCAAGGACTTTGCCGAAGAGCATGCGCTTGCGGAAAAGCAGGGCGTTCACATGGTGTATTGCCCCCTGGTGGCCTTTCAAAAAGGGGTGAGCACTTTGCGGGAAAAATGTCCGTGGCTAACGGTGCTTCCCATTGAGGTGCTGAGCGAGCGTCACCAATTTTTCTGCGAGTCGGAAAAGACACCAGGTATCTGGGCTGTGGATGAGACTAATACCGTGGCTGACGCGAAGGCCTTCTTCAATGCACTTGCAACCAAGCACAGCATCCCGAAATCCAACAGGCATGGCCTGGAGCTTCTCTTAGGATTCGAGGATGCGACGCCCAACAATACTTTGTCGGTTCTCTGGGCGCATTCGGAGAGCTGGGCCAAACTGCTCAAGAGATGATCTCGATGCCCGCCATAGCAGACGCCTTCCTGAAAAACCGTGCAGACAATTTGCCGCCTGATGTCTTTCCAGAATTCATCGTGCCTCCCTTCTTTCAGCACATTAGTATCTTCAAGGACAGTAAATCCGTAAGGGTGCTGGGCGGCAGGGGATGTGGAAAAACCATGTTCCTACGTTACTTCTGTCATGGCTCCGCATTCAGCATCAAGCGTGCCGAAATCAGGGATGACGAGTTCTCTCATATTGGTTTGTATTTCCGTCCTGACACGGGCTTCTGCTCCTTGATAGCTCCGGGATGGCTGGGGGAACAGACAGATGGCTTCGCTTTTTCGCACTATCTAACCCTGAATCTGCTTGCGGAGGTGTGTCAGGCACTGCGCAACATCGACGAGGCTGTGAATCTCGCTGGAGGTCCTCTTCGCGCGTGCGACGTTCGCCTCGGCGGTAAGCTGGTGAAGCTATTGCAGCTTGCCGAGCCAACCATCGATGCGTTAGAGGTCCTTGTTGATGAGCGGCTGGCGGAGCTCGACCTGTGGGTGCGAAATCCTGCACGGTGTGAAACCCCGATGTTTGTTCACTTCACAACAATCATCACTGCCCTTGCAGAAGACCTGGCAAAGCATTCACCTCGTCTCAAAATGCTGGCTTTCAGGGTTTTTGTAGATGAATTCGAAAATCTCCTGCCGAGGCATCGTGAAATTGTCTGTGACGCTATCAAGCACCCCAGCCAGCGTATGGCGGTGCACATAGCGCACAAACGCGAGGCTGTGACTGATTTCAAAACGAGCGGTCAGGAGCGGGTCGTGGAAATGCACGACATTCGTACCATCGATATCGAAACCTTGATCGTCAGAGAGAATGACTTTGAGGTACTGGCCGCAGAGTTGTTCTTGTTCAGGCTCTTCCAGGCTGACGGTGCGGTGTCTTGTGCAGCATTCAAGCCCGAGCTACTGCATGACACCGCACACCTTCCCTACAGGTCGACACCTGCGTACCGCCAGGCAGTGGTCGCGTATGTGAAGCAAATACTTCCCGAATTACGCGCTCCCGAAATTGCGGCGCTGGCCTTGAAAGATCAATCCTTGCGCCGTCGTGCCATTGAGATGATTAAAAAAGGGCTGGAGTTTCAGGGCCTGTCCGATGTTGTTAAAGCTGAGAACCTGATCAGTGAGGAAGTCCCGGAAGCAAGCATCGTGCTTGGCGCTGTGCTGAATCGAAGGAGCCAGTCGGGCGAGGAGGCCTTAAGAATCTTCCAGAGACTTTTGAGCGATGGTCGCTCCAAATCGGATGCTTTCTATAAGACTGGTGGGTGGGTAGATAACAACCTTTACGGCTGCCTGTTCCATCTATACGCGGGACTGCCCAAACGGCCGAACATCTTGTACTCAGGCTTTTCTCGCTTCTGCAAAATTGCAGCACCGAACCTTAGGTTCTTCCAAGAGCTATGCCACAGCACGCTGCTCTTGGCGTATCAGCGTCAATCCGCCGATGATATTGGCGAGGAGTTGCGGGTTGATCTGGGCATTCAAGCGACTGCAGCACTGCAGGTGTCCGACGCGATGTTTGAAGATGTTCTTCAGCTAGGACCCTACGGAGACAGGCTCCTCGATTTCGCGCGTCGCCTGGGCAGCCTCTTCGAGGCTTACAACAGGCGTCGGAGTCAAAGTGAGCCAGAGATCAACCATTTCTCTATAAACCGTGCTGACGCCTTTCAGCTCTCTGCTGCCGCGCAGACCATTCTGCGAGAAGCAAAAATCTGGTCGGTCTTGTGGGAGTCAAAAGACACCAAGAACAAAGCTGATTCTGACGCCAGTCAGTACGAGCTGATTTTGAACACGATCTACGCACCCCATTTCAAAATCAGTTATCGCAAAAGACGAAAGATAACCCTTACAGCGATGCAGTTGGATGTGATCCTCATCCAGTCGGACAGCCAGTTCGAGACGCTGGTAAAACAGCTTGTCGACTCGCAAGACGACGAGGACACCGCAAAGAAATCCGGCTCCCTGTTCTGAGGTCATCGTGCGCTTTATTAGACAAGACTTGATTACCGAGCAAGAGCTCGATCAGCTACCGCAGATGGACATTGCATTTACAGGGATTGAAGATCTCGATGATCGTAGTGTCCATTCCGTAAAGCGCTCCAGGAGGCTGGGAGAACAGTGCTTGCGCGTGCATTACGATCCTAAAACTTGCGTAATTGAGGTGGGGGACAAGCAATATCGCGCGAATGATGGAGAGCTAGAGGACCTTTCTAGGGATTTCAAGGCGGCGTCCATTTTGATCGATGCGACGACCTTGGACTTTGCTGAAATTGCGCTTTTGCTACACGCTTATTCCTTTTGCTCAAAAAAACCCAGGATTGGATTTTTGTACGTCGAGCCGGTGGAATATGTGCGCCGTACCCACGAAGACGCAACTGTGGACGGTGTCGCGTTTGATCTGAGCAGCGGTTTCGCGAAGTACCCCATTCCACCATTTGTTGGCATGTTGGGGAGAAAAGACAGTGTTCACCTGATTGCTTTTCTGGGATTCGAGGGCGGTCGACTTACGCGAGTGCTCAACGAAGACGATGGACAATTTGTCCGAAGGGTAACCATCGTATTCGGTATTCCTCCCTTCCAGGCAACGTGGGATCTGGAGGCGTTAATGGCAAACAGCCGGCTGATGCAGACCTCAGAAGCTGCCGTGAAATTTTGCGGGGCAAATAACCCGAAGGCAGCCTACGAGGTGCTTGTTCGGGCGCACGCATCGCTTACAGCGGCGAGTGAATGCAATCGACTTGTGGTTTCCCCCTTCGGGACAAAGCCAATGGCAATCGGCGCTGCTCTGTACTGCGCAACGCAAAAGCAACCACGTGTGTGGTTTGACCATCCGCAACGCAAGAAAGGGCGTACCACGGGAGTGCACTGTGTGCATTGGTACGAGGTAGACATGAGCTAAGAAGGGGATTTAGCTCGGTTTTTTGGCGGATGGTTTGCGCGGAGCGGTCATGAATTTGAAGCTGACTTGGCTCGTTTTCGGTCTCGCAGCCCTTGTTGGCGGGGTGTATTCCTCGTAAGCGTAATTCTCACGAGAGGGGATAGGCAGCAATTCAGGATTAGCTAGGATCCGTTTCTCGATTTCTTCCACCGCTATCATGTAGCAGTCGGCCCAGCTGCTTGCTTGAACAGGCACCACCTCAACGTTCAGCGAGCGCAGCAGAGACATTACGGGCGATTCTTTTATCGGTTCCACAAACATCTGATAGAAGAAAACCCGACCGGTTTGATGAGCCCTTCGTCGCTTGTGCAGCAGTAGCCACCATAGGTCGATTTCGGTGAAATCCATGCCCAAGCCGACTATGTGGACGTGGTCTCTAAGGAAAAAGTCTATCCACGAATGAATTACGCTATTCACGTGGAAGTCGAGGTTGCCGCCCTTGACCGGCGAGTGGACTCGATAAGAGATTTTTTTGACTTCAATCCCGTCAGTCACGTAGTTGCGAATTTTCTGCAGGCTGCCTGCGTAGTGGTCGAACCCTAAAACCATCGAGCTTGGCCTAGCCACGTCTCCATGCACATGCCAAACATCTCGCCCGGCTGCATGGTGCCGGCGAAACAAACTATATCTCGACTCCGGGGCTAAGAACGCAGGTTGATGCATCGGGCCGGCGAAGGTCTCCTCTATGGTGAAGTCATAATTGGTCGTCATGATCACTTTGAAAGGACTACAGATATGTTCATGAGCATCGATCGGGGAGATCTGCTTGAGCAGTCCTGCAAATGCGACCTTGACCGAATGTTCAGCCTTTCTGAAAGGCTGACCTGAACGAGCACATAGTTCCTCAATAAACATCGAAAGAGGTTTGCTATCGAGGTGTTGAATCAATTCTTCCGCGTCGAACTGACTTGCCAGCTCCCGAAGAATCTCCTTCCAGTCTTTTTGCAGCGCTATACGATTGATGCCATTTCCAAGCAGTAGGCTGTGCATCATTCCCTTCGCCTCTAAGGTGGGACCGCAGCCTGCCCAATTACGCCGGGACAGGCATATTAAGTAGCCTGGCAACCGTAAGGTGTTTAGCGCAGGCTCCTCGGGCGGCCGCTCGGCGCCAGCTGGAGCAATCGCTACTGGTAATCCAACGCACCACCCGCTCGTAGTGATTGGCTGGCGTCCTTACTCGGAACACGGCCTCCGAGTAAGGGCTTTGTCCGCTTACTACAATGGCTTTGTGTTCCAGGCATCGAGTTCCCACCCTTGGCAGTAGGATGTCTCCGACCGTTGCCTGCTGATAGTCAGGTAGAGAGGCGCTTTCTAGGGAGATTTCCATTCCTGATCGAGGAAAGTCTGATGTATGGAAATGCTGCACACCCAGCTGGGAAAACTGCGAGCGCGTCCGGCTGCCTCGCACGATGGTCACATCAAGATCCTTCATCGTCGTGCCTTGGCTCGACTTCCGCAGCGCTGCGTCCATCTCGCCAAATTCGTGGTCGCTCAGATCCATATTCTCCACGGCTTGATCGCACGTGAATGAACGGAGCGCCGTTACATCGAATTGCTCGTTCAAGCGCCCAAGAGAAACGTGCCGAGCCCGGCAGTCCCCAAGTCGGACAATCAAAACGTAGGCCTGGACCTCTGCCGAATTGCCGAAAGCGGTTGAAGGCAACTCGTAGCACTCAATCTCAGAAGCTGTCTCGACAAGTGTCTTACGAAACTGCCGGCTGCGTATGCCGCAAGGGATGTCCGCACCGACGATAAATGCCGCGGTGCCCCCCGGTTTTAATCTCGAGAGTGATTCGAGTACGAAGTAGAGGTCGATTGGCGCCCAATGTCCCTGGATATCGAGTTCGGGGCATAACTGTCGAAGACGCGCTCTCGCCTCGGCAGGAAGCCCATGAATTCCATATGGCGGATTGCCGATGACGTGATCGAACTGGAGGTTATCGAGGGCTTTATCCAGCGAAGCGGCTGCCAGCGCGTCTTGTTTGAGATAGGTGAAATTCGGAAGCAGTGGGCTCCGGTCGATCATGGAAGCCTCTATCTCTATTCCGAGATAGCTGTCTGGCGCAGCCCATGAATGAACTGCCGTTGCCAAGCGTCCTGATCCTGAGCCGAGCTCCAACCAATGGCCGCCTTGCGCTCCCATCAGACCAACCACCGCATCGGCCAATGGATGCGGCGTCATGATCTGCCCCAACTGGGCGCGGGTGTCCATTACCGCCCGGTATCGCTTCACCGCTTCATTAATCATCATCTCTCTTACACCTCCCAGTGACTGAGAGCTTGTTGGGCCAGCTCGTCCTTGCTATCGTACTTGCCTATGCCAAGAATCGCAATGAAACCTTCAGTCGAAGTGCTGGCTGCCCAAAGTCAGTTGCGACGACACATCTCAGAGCTTGGAATCTCCGATAACGAATATTCCAGGCGTTCTGGCGTGCCTCAGTACACGCTTTCGAAGTTCCTAAATGGTCACATACGGACGATCACGCCTGCAGTTGAAAAGGCCTTAAGTTATGCCAATATTGGCATAACTTATGACGTGTCACTGCTCACTCAAAATCCCGCGATCCGCCAGGCCCTTGGCCATGCTTGGGATGGGACGGAGCAAGGAGCGCAAACCTTGGCGCTGATGATTGATGCGATGGCGCCGGTTATTCGGTCGGCGCAAGTCGGTATTAAGCTTTAGCTTGCCGAAAAGAACGGGTTCAAAAGCCTCAACCTTTTCACTCGATCAGAGATGATTTCGGCTTGAGTGAAGCACTCAGGCTCAAAGGGAATTGGCTTTGGATCGTCACAAGCGTCTCTGTAGTTGACTAAGGTAATTTGCGCTCCACAGACAATCCTCGCGACTCTCTGCTTTCGACGTATTTAGCGCGTTTTCACACAGCCTGGACTCAGAGCGGGCATTCACTCGAAGAAACTGCGTCACCAATGGCCAGGTGACTCCGTCCCGCTCATTTACGACCTGTATGGGTTCGGTATCAGATCTCGCGCTGCCGGTTCGACCACGGGGCGTGAATCGGCTACGTTGTACATTTTCTCAGGGATGGACGGAATGGTCGGCCATGTTATGACTGTAAAAACCCTTGCGACTTCTGCAAAAAAAATCGCCTAGTGGAGGGCGATCGGTTCGTGAGAATTGTCCCCTAGCTCCAGCTAATCGAGTTAAGCCTTTTCGGTTTAATCCTTCACCGTCCTGCTGTACTCAAGGAGAAACTAATGTCGAGCGGTTCGAACGATCACGTGCATTTCAACGCTGTGCGACGAGCGTTAGAGAACGGCAATGCAGCAGTCATGGTTGGGGCGGGATTCAGCAGGAATGCCGAAAATGGAAGTGAGCTTGCGACATGGCAAGATGTGGCCCAAGAGCTCTGGCGGGAGCTAAACCCGGATGCCGGAGAGTTAACTGATTTTTCAGCGAGCACTGTGACTCAACTGGGTGAACAATACGCAAGGGTATTCTCGAAGCCGAGCCTAGAAGAGCTGCTCAAACGTCTGATTCCCGATGAGCGAGTAGCTCCTGGTTTTTTGCACCGGAGCCTCTTGTCGCTGCCTTGGTCCGAGATTTTCACCACCAACTACGACACGCTGCTCGAGCGGGCGG
>Ga0247819_10000853_pt1 | contig 17080 bp, 18 predicted proteins | sample 13C_Xylose_Day6_FD_193428 | JGI IMG/M metagenome (GOLD analysis project Ga0247819, IMG submission 193428) | Soil microbial communities from agricultural site in Penn Yan, New York, United States - 13C_Xylose_Day6 | ecosystem: Environmental > Terrestrial > Soil > Agricultural land | place: USA...
GCTGCCCATCGGCGCCACCGCCTTCCACTCGCACGGCCACACGCTGCCGCCCGAGACCATGGAGACGCTGCCGACGCTGGACGGCTGGATCCTGGGACCGATCGGCCACCGGGCCTATCCGAAGTCGCCGAACGCGATCAACCCGCATCCCATCCTGCGCAAGCAGTTCAACCTGTTCGCCAACGTGCGGCCCACGCGCTCGTACCCGGACATCGGCTGCCTGCATGACGGCGTCGACCTGGTGATCGTCCGCGAGAACAACGAGGGCTTCCAGCCGGACCGCAACATGCTGGTGGGCAACGCGGAGTTCCGGCCCAACGACGAAGTGACGCTGTCGATGCGCGTGATCACGCGCACCGGCAGCAACCGCGTCGCGCGGGCCGCGTTCGAACTTGCGCGGCAGCGCCGCAAGCACCTGACCATGGTGCACAAGGACACCGTGTTCAAGCTGGGCTGCGGCATGTTCGTCGAGGAGTGCCGCAAGCTCGCGCCCGAGTATCCCGACGTGCTGCTGGACGACGTGATCGTCGACACCATGGCGATGCGCCTGGTACGCGATCCCCAGAGCTTCGACGTGGTGGTCACCACCAACATGTTCGGCGACATCCTGTCGGACCTGGCGGCCGGCCTGGTGGGCGGCCTCGGCATGGCGCCGGGCCTGTGCATCGGCGACGGCAACGTGGCGATGGCGCAGGCCACCCACGGTTCGGCGCCCGACATCGCCGGCAAGGGCATCGCCAATCCCTACGCGATGATGGAGTCGACCCGCATGATGTTCGACTGGCTGGGGCACAGCCGCGGCAATCCCGGCGCGGTGCGCATGGCGGCGTCGATGTCGCGCGCGATCACTTCGGCGCTGGCGGATGCGAAGGCCCGCACCGGCGACATCCGCGGCCAGGGCGACACCGCCGGCTTCACCCAGGCCGTGCTGCGGCGGATGGAGGCCTGAGAGATGCAGTCCTGGTGGATGCGGTTCACGGCGGATGGCAGCGAACTCGAGCAGCGCGACGCTTCCACGCCGCACCCCGGCCCCGGGCAACTGCTGGTGCGCCTGCGCGCCGCCTCGCTCAATCGCGGCGAGTTCGTCGCGAGCCATGGCCAGTCCGGCGACAAGGGCGAATGGAAGCCGGTGGGCGGCGAAGGCGCGGGGGAAATCGTGGCCATCGGCCCGGATGTGCGAGGCTTCCGGCTGGGCGACCGGGTGATGGGCCGCTGCGCCGGCGCCTTCGCCGAACGGGCCGTGATGGAGGCGGCGGAAGCGATGCCCGTGCCGCCTTCGCTGTCGTGGGAAGCGGCGGCGGCCATCCCCCTCACCTTCCTGGTCGCGTTCGACATGCTCGTGCTGCAGGGCCGGCTGCGCGAAGGCGACTGGCTGCTGGTCAACGGCGTGTCGTCCGGCGTCGGCCTCGCCAGCCTGCAGCTGGGCAAGGCGCTGGGCGCGCGCGTGATCGGCACTTCGGGCAGCGAGGAGAAGCTCGGGCGGCTGAAGGCCTTCGGGCTCGACGTCGCCATCCGCACGCGCGGCGCCGATTTCGCAGGCCGCGTGATGGACGCCACCGGCGGACATGGCGCCGACCTGGTGGTGAACGCGGTGGGCGGCTCGGTGTTCGCGGAGAACCTGCGCGCCATGGCCTTCGAAGGGCGGCTGGCCACGGTCGGCTACGTCGACGGCCAACTGCACGCCGACCTGGACCTGGGCGCGCTGCATGCGAAGCGCCTCACGCTGTTCGGGGTCTCCAACAAGCTGCGCAGCAAGGCGCAACGCGCCGCGGCGGTGCCGCGCTTCGAGGCGGAGGTGCTGCCCCACGTCGCCGCCGGTCGCATCGAGCCGCTGGTGGATCGCGTCTATCCTTTCGATCAACTGCCGCAGGCCAAGGCGGCGATGGAGTCGGGCGCGCACGTCGGCAAGATCGTGCTGCGCATCCCGACAGGCTGAGCGCAACAACGAACAAAGGAGACCGCGCCATGCATCACCCCGAATCCCCTGATTCCCTCCGTCGCCGGCTCTGCGCAGCCGGCGCGATGCTGTTGGGCGGTTGCGCCTCCAAGCCTTTCAACCCGGGAGCCGCGGCGGAGTTGTCGCCCACCGGCCGCATGCGGGCGGCGATCAACTTCGGCAACCCGATCCTCGCCACCCGCGGGCCTGCGGGCGAGCCGACGGGCGTGTCCGTGGATCTCGCGCGGGAAGCCGCGCGCCGCCTCGGGCTCACGCCGGAGCTGGTGACGTTCAACTCCGCCGGCGCGGTGGTCGAAGCCATCAAGGCGCGGCAGGTGGACATGGCCTTCGTGGCCATCGATCCCGTGCGCGCCGCCGACATGGAATACACCGCGCCGTACGTGATCATCGAAGGCGCCTATCTCGTGCGCAACGCTTCGCCGCTGCGCGCCAACGCGGAAGTGGACCGTCCCGGCACGCAGGTGGTGGTGGGCCGCGGCAGTGCCTACGACCTCTTCCTCACGCGCGAGCTGAAACAGGCGACGCTGGTGCGGGCGCCCACCTCGCCGGCCGTGACGGACATGTTCCTGGCCCAGAACCTGGACGTGGCCGCCGGCGTCAAGCAGCAACTGGAGGCCGACGCGCGCCGCGTGGGCGGCGTGCGCCTCCTTCCGGGCCGGTTCATGGTGATCGAGCAGGCCATGGGCGTGCCCAAGGGCCGCACCGCCGCGCAAGCCTGGCTGAGCGGATTCATCGAGGAAATGAAGGCCAGCGGCTTCGTGGCGGCGGCCCTGCAGCGACATCGCATCGAGGGCGCCGCCGTGGCGCCGCGTCGGAGCGCGTGAACTTCCCTCAACCGGCAAGAAGAAGGAGACATCCCATGCGAAAACTGGTCCGACTGGCGGCCGCGGCCGCCTTCAGCGCCGCTTGCGCCGCAGCGTTGGCGCAAAGCCCCACGGTGAAGGTCACGCCGCTCGGCAGCTTCGAAGGCGAGTTCTGCCCGCAGGACCGCGCGCTGATCTTCGAAGACCCGAACGGCACGCGCATCCTGTACGACCCGGGCCGCACGGTCGCCGGCGCCACGGACCCGCGGCTGGGCAAGATCGACATCATCCTCGTGAGCCACCTGCATGGCGACCACGTCGGCAACGCCCACATCAAGGCGCCGAACGCGGGCAGCTGCGACAAGCCGGAGGTCTCCGTGTCGGCCATGCCGAACTCCAGCGCCGTGAACATCGCCGTCGCCAAGAAGGCCAAGATCGTCTCCGGCAGCGAGATGCCCGCGTTCTTCGCGGCCAAGCTGAAGGCCGCGGGTGGCAACCCGGCCGACGCCGTGCTCGCGCGCTTCGGCGGCAGCGTCACCCTCGGCGGGGTTCGCATCGCCACGGTGACGGCGCTGCACAGCAACGGCGTGGACCCGGACTACCTGGCCGCCGATCTCGCCAGGCACATGAAGGAAGGCGGCATCGCAGGCGACGCCGGCCCGGCCACCGGATTCGTGCTGCGCTTCAGCAACGGCCTGGTCGCCTACCTCTCCGGGGACACGGGCGTGAGCGCCGACCACGACGTGATCCGCACGCTGTACCAGGCCAGGCTGGCCGTGATGAACATCGGCGACGGCTTCACCACCGGCCCGGCGGAAGCGGCCTACGTCATGAACGAGCAGGTCAAGCCCGCCTCGGTCATCGCCTCGCATGCGAACGAGGTCGGCACCGTCGGCGGCAAGGTCCGGCCGGGCAGCAAGACGGAAGCGTTCAGGAAGGCGGCCAGGATGCCGGTGCACATCCCGCTGTCGGGCCGAACGATGGAGTTCGATGCCGCCGGCAAGTGCGGCTGCGCTGAGTAATCGCCTGGGGCTGCTCGGTATCGTGGCGCGCCTCTTCACCCTCACGGTGCTGGCCGCGATGTCGTACTTCACGCCCGTCTTCTCCACGCTGCTGGCGAGCCTGTGGCTGGGCGTGCGGCCGGGCCCCACCTTCTGGCAGGGCGTCGCGATGGTGGTGGCCGGCTCCCTGCTGTGCTGGTTCACGCGTCGCGGGCAGGCGTAGCGGTCACTGGCGCTTGCGTGGAGCGCTCGGGCCTTTCGCAGCCGTCGTCACGGGATGCTCGCTGCCCGGACGCGCGAAGTCGCAGGTGCGCACCGACAGCTCCACGATGCGCCGCAGCGCGGGCGTGACGGTGTCGGTGCGGTACACGGCGCTGTAGACCATGGGCGGCAGTTTCTCGGTCTTCACCACCCGCAGCCGGCCCGCCTTCAGGTCCTCGCCCACGAACTCGCGCGACAGCTGGCTGATGCCGAAGCCGCGCACCGTCAGGTCGCGCAGCAGCGTGGTGCTGTTGGTGTGGAGCACCTTGCCGAAGCGATACCCCTGCCGCGCGCGCCATTCCTCGTAGAACATCCGCTTGGACGCGCCTGTCGATTCCTCGATCACGGGATGGTCGGCGAATTCCTGCGGCTTCAGCGCTCGGGGAACCTGCAGGCGCGGACTCACGACCCAGAGCTCCTCCACCTGTCCGACCTTCACGGTGGTGTAGTCCGCGCCCCAGAACGTGCCGGGCATGATGCACACGTCGATCTGCTGGGCGGCCAGGCGATCGAACAGCTTCACGCCGGCATCGACCACCGGCTCGAGCGTCACCTCGGGGTGGTCCTCGTGGACGCGCTGGATCAGCCGCGTGAGCCAGGTCAAAGCGATCAGTTCCGTCACCCCGACCCGGAAGTTCCCGCGCAGGGATTCGCCCGCCGCGAACTCCTGGTCGACCCGCGTCCACAACGCCAGCGCCTGTTCGGCCAGCGGCAGCAACCGCCGCCCCGTCTGGGTGAGCTGCAGGCCGCGCGCGGACCTCAGCAGCAGCGGGCCTCCGACCTGCTGCTCGAGTTCGGCGATGCGCTTGGACACCGCCGATTGCGTCGTGTGCAGCTGCACGGCCGCGGCGTTGAAGCTGCGCAGCCGGGCGCTGTACAGGAACGTTTCCAGCTGTCGGAAGGTGAAGTTCATGCGCCCGCGTGCTCAGTCCAACCGAGTATAGGGTTGGCCCCAGGCGCAGGAAAAAAAGGAATGGCCCACCGCGAGCTTTCTTCGCTTGTTGCCGGGGCACCGGGTTTCTAGACTCGCTCGGGTCCACACCATCTTCCTGACATGACGAGCCTCTTCAAGACATTCGCCGCGGGCACTGCCGCCGCTCTCGCTTTCGCCGGCAGCGCCGCGCTCGCCGACACGTTTCCCACGAAGCCCGTCCGCATCGTGGTCGGCTTCTCGCCCGGCGGGTCCAACGACATCGTCGCGCGCCTGATCGCGCCCAAGCTCGGCGAGCTGCTGGGCCAGCAGGTGGTGATCGAGAACAAGACGGGGGCCGGCGGCGCGATCGCGATCTCCTCCGTGCTGGCCTCGCCGCCGGACGGCCACACGCTGTCCATGTGCACGACCGGGACGTCCTCGATCCAGCCGCACCTGGGTCCCATGCCCTTCAACTCCGAGACCGACCTGGTGCCGGTCACGCAGATCGCCAACGCGCCCTACGTGCTCATGGTGCACTCCAGCGTGCCCGCCAAGAACGTGAAGGAGTTCATCGCCTACGCGAAGCAGAACCCGGGCAAGATCAACTTCGCATCCTCCGGCAATGCCACGGGCGGGCACCTGGCGGGCGAGATGTTCAAGTCCCTGGCCGGCGTGAACCTGGTGCACGTTCCCTACAAGGGCACCAGCCAGGCGATCTCCGATCTCCTCAGCGGCCAGGTGCAGGTCATCTTCGACCAGCCCGTCAGCTCGATGCAGTACGCGCGCTCCGGCCAGCTCCGTGCGCTCGGCGTGGGCAGCCTCCGGCGCCTGGGCGCCTTCCCGGACCTGCCCACCATCCATGAAGCCGGCCTGCCGAACTTCGATCCCGTGACCTGGACCGGCATCTGCGCGCCGAAGAACACGCCGCCCGCCGTGGTCGCGCGCCTGCAGGCCGACATCGCGAAGGTGCTCGCGATGCCCGAGATCTCGCGCAAGCTGGTGCAGGACGGCCTGGAGCCCGTCGGCAGCACGCCGGAACAGTTCCGCGAGTTCCTGGTCGCCGACAAGGCGAAGTGGGGCCGCATCATCAAGCAGGCCAACATCAAGGCCGAGTGATCCCCATGCCCATCGATCCGGGACAGGCCTTCCCCGCGGAACTCTCGCGCCAGATCAAGGACCGCTTCCACCACGTCGACCACGACTTCACGGGGCGCCCGCGGCTGTTCTTCGAGAACGCCGGCGGCTCCCTTCGCCTCAAGGCCGCCCTCGAGGCGATGGCCAAGGTGGACGCCGTGCCGGATTCGGCCGAACGCATCCACGAGGTCGCCGCCTGGCTGAAAGACGTGCAGACGCGGGGCACGGACGACGTGCGCCTGCTGTTCAACGCCAAGGGCGGCACCGTGCACGCCTCCCTCACCGCCTCTGCGGCCATGTTCGACATGGTGCGCGCCGTGGCCGAGAACGTGCCCGGCGACAACATCGTCACGACCGTGCTGGAGCATCCCTCCTCCTACGACGCCGCTTCGCTCTACGCCCAGCGTCTCGGCAAGGAACTGCGCGTGGCGCGCAGCAACCCGGTGACGGGCGGGATCGACGTCGACGAGATCCTTCGCCTCGTCGACCAGCGGACCTGCCTGCTGGTGCTGATCTACGCCTCCAACATCTCCGGCGCGAAACTCGAACTCGACGAGATCGTCAGGCGCGCCCGCGAGATCAAGCCCGACCTGTACGTGGTGGTGGATGCCGTCCAGCACGCGCCCCACGGGCTCGTCGACCTGCAGAAGACGCCGGTGGACGGCATCAACATCGCGCCCTACAAGTTCTTCGGCTGCCGCGGTTCGGGCTTCTCGTGGATCTCGGAGCGGATGGCCGTGCTGCCGCACCACAAGCTCGCGGGCAAGCCCGGCGCCTACTGGGACCTGGGCAGCGTCGCGCCGTGGCAGTTCGCCGTCGTGACCGAGATCGTGAACTACGTCTGCTGGATCGGCACGCAGTCCGGCGGACAGGGCGACCGCCGCGCGCTCTTCGCCCAGGGCATGGAGCTCATCGGCCTGCATGAACGCGCCCTGCTGGCGCGCCTGCTGCAAGGTTCGGACCGGGTGCCCGGCCTGCGCGGCATCCGCGGCGTGACCGTGCTGCTGGACCACGACGACCTGCCCCGGCGCGACCTGATCCTGGCCATTTCGCTGCAAGGCCTGGAGCACACGCAGGCCGTGCGCGAGTACGAGAAGCGCGGCGTGATCGTCTACGAGCGGGTCGCTTCGAGCATCTACTCCAGGCGCATGCTGGAGTCGTTCGGCATGGATGGCGCGGTGCGGGTGTCCCCGCTCCACTGCCATACGTTCGCCGACGTCGATCGCTTCCTGGAAGTCACGCGCGAGATCGCCGGCTAGAAGGCGAATCCGCCCTGCCGGCGGATTTCCGCCGACGCCGGTCCCGCCACCAGTTCCGCCAGCTTCGCCGCGAGCTTCGGCTCGCGCGCGCCGGTGCAGACGCCCAGCGTGTAGTCGGTCGCCAGCTCGAACTCCTTGGGCAGCGACCCGACCAGCTCCACGCCCTGCGTGTAGTTGATCTCGGTCTCCTGCGTGCAGCCGATGGCGGCGGCTTCGTTCGACTTGGCCATGGCGGCCATCGCCGTGGCGCCATTCGGGAACGGCCGGAAAGCGCCCTTCAGTTCCTGGTCCAGGCCCAGGGCCTTCAGCACGTTCATGAAGTGGATGCCGGCGGTCGCCTTCTCCGGGTCCGGGTAGTAGATCTCGCGCGCGGCGCGGAACGCCGCGGCCAGCTGCGCGCGATCGGCCATGGCCGGATGCGCGGCGCCCGCGCGCACGGCCACGCCGGTGCGAACCAGGCCCAGCGACCGCTCGCTGCCCGCCACCACATGCCCCGACGCCACCAGTTGGGCGATCAGCTGCTTCGTGAGGATCACCAGATCGCAGGGGCTGCCCGCCAGCAACTGGTCGCGCATCTGGCCCACCGCGCTGAAGGTGGCCTGGACCGTGGCACCGCTCTCGCGCTCGAACTGCGCCTGCACGCCCTTCACCACCGCCGCCGCGGCACCGCCGCTCAATACATTCACCACGCTCACGGGTCTTCCTTCTTGCTTGCTTGATGGATTGGTCACGCGCCTTGCTGCTGCGCCTCGCGCATCAGGTTGTCGGCGCTGAAGGGCATCACGCGCATGCGGATGCCCAGCGCATCGTGGATCGCGTTCGCGATCGCGGCAGCCGTGGGACCGATGCTGCATTCGCCCGCGCCCAGCGACGGGCTGTCGGGCCGGTCGACCAGCGCCACCTCCACCGCCGGCACGTCGGTGAAGCGATGGATGGGATACGTCGCCCAGTCCTCCGAGCGCACGCCGCCGGGTCCCAGGTCCGCCTGTTCGAGCAGCGTCCAGCTGGCCGCCTGGATGGCGCCGCCTTCGATCTGGTTGCGCGCGCCGTCCGGATGGACGACCAGGCCCAGGTCGGCGGCGATCCACAGCCCGCGCACGCGGGCCTGCTGCTGCACCTCGACCTCGGCGACCACCGCGCAGTACGCGCCCGTGTTCTTGTAGCGGGCGAATCCCAGGCCGCGGCCGACGCCGGGCTCGCGCGAGCCGGCTTCTTCCCAGCCGGCCAGGCGCGCGGCCTCCAGCAGCACGGCGCGGGCGCGTTCGTCGTGGCCCAGGTGCTCCAGCCGGTAGGCGAGCGGGTCCCGGCCGAGCGCGAGCGCGATCTCGTCCATCGTCGATTCGGCCGCCAGCACGTTGACGTGCGCGCCGAGCGCGCGCATCGCCGACACGCGCAGCGGCATCGCGAGCACGCGGTGGTTGCGAACGTCCAGCCGCGGCACGGCATAGGGCGGCAGGGCGTTGCGATCGGAGCCGCCGCCGGTCGTGGGCGGCTGGTTGACGGCCAGGGGGACGGGTGCGGGCTCCGCGGTCTGCCACGCCCCGAGCAGCGCGGGCGTGGCGCCGCGCCCCGGGCGCGTGCCGTGGCCCTGGCTCCAGACGTCCTGCGACCAGGCCACGAGGCGGCCGTCGGCATCCACGCTCGCCTCGACGAGAACGGCCATCGCCGGCGCCAGCGGTGAGTTCGTCATTTCCTGCTGCCGCGTCCATTGCAGGCGGACCGGGCGGCCACCTGCGTGCCGTGCGAGCCAGGCCGCGTCGAAGGCGACGTCGTCCGCGCCGTTGTGGCCGTAGCAGCCGGCGCCTTCGGCATGCGACACGGTCACCGCATCGACCGGCAGGCCGAAGGCGAGCGCGAGGTCCCGGCGCAGGTTGAAGATGCCCTGCGAGTGACTCGTCACCTGCAGCGCGCCTTCCGTCCACTGCGCCAGCGCGCAGCACAGGCCGATGGAAGCGTGCTGCAGCCAGCCGCGTCCGTACTCGGCGCGGAAGGTGCGCGCGGCGGCCGGTGCTTCGTCCTGCCGCTGTTCGATCACCACGCTGTCCAGCGGCTGCGACTGCAGCCAGCCCGCGATCTCGTACGGCTGCGGCACCTCGACCTCGCCTTGCCACAGGCCGGCGAGCACGACGCGATCGGCCGCCTGGGCCAGCGCGTGCGCGCTCTCGGCCAGCACGCCCACCAGCAGGCCGTCGCGCACGACCTGCGACACGCCCTCGATCGCTTCGAGGCGCGGCAGCAGGCGGCTCCAGACGGCTTCGTGGACCTGGGCCTGCAGCGTGCGCGGGCGGAAGACCGCGCCGTGCACCATGCCTTCGGGCGCGAGATCCTGGATGTACTGGAATTCGCCGAACACCTTCTCGGCCACGTCGCTGCGCCCCAGCGCACCGAGGGCGGAGGCTTGCCCGGCGCGAGGCGCGAGATGCGAAGGGTCCACCTCCGCATCCAGCAAGCTTGCGTCGACCAGCACGCCGTAGCCCGCGCGTTCACCGCGCGCACGGAAGAAGCCGCCGGCCAGCGTCACGGCCTCGGGCGGCACGCCGAGCCGCTGCGCGAAGCGCGCGCGGCAGGCCTCGCGCAGGTGCGCTGCCGCCAGGCGCAGCGCCGCACCCGAATGCTGCACCGACAGGCTGCCGGAGGTCACCGCCTCGTCGGGGCTGTGCCGCGTCGAAGGCGGCACCATCTCGACCCTAAGAGGAGCGACCTGCAGTTCCTCCGCGACGATCAGCCGCAGCGCGTGGGAGATGCCCTGGCCGATGTCGACCTTGCCCGGGGTCGCGCGGATGCGCCCGTCGGGCGCGACCGTGAGCCACTGGCCCAGGCGCGGATGGGCCCGCAGGCCTTCCGGGATCGCGGGCGGATTCATGCCCCGGCCGCCTTCCGCACCGCGCGCACGATGCGGTTGTGCACGCCGCAGCGGCACAGGTTGCCGTCCAGGGCCTGGCGGATCTCCTGTTCGCCGGGCCGCGGATTGCGCCGCAGCAGGGCCGCGCCGCACATCAGCATGCCGGTGGTGCAGAAGCCGCATTGCAGCGCCTGCTCCTCCACGAACGCGGTTTGCAGCGGATGCGGATCGGCCCGGCTGCCCAGGCCCTCCAGCGTGGTGACGTCGCGTCCCGCGGCCGCCTCCATCGAGGTGTCGCAGGCGTGCCGGGCTTCGCCGTCCACCAGCACCGTGCAGGCGCCGCACTGCCCGAGGCCGCAGCCCAGGCGGGTCGCCTTCAGCCCGCAGGTGTCGCGGAGGATCTCGAGCAGCGACTGCGCGGGCTCCGCCCGCACGGTGGTCGCCTGCCCGTTCAGCGTGAACGCGAACTCGGCGGGCACGCCGTCACTCCGGCTTGATGCCCGACGCCTTCACGATGGCGCCCCACTTCTCGATGTCCTTGTTGAGGTAGGCCGTGAATTCCGACGGGTTCATGGACATGGGCGTCGCGCCCTGTTTGGTCCAGGCCGCCTTGGTGTCCGGCTGCGCCACGATCTTGCGCACTTCCGCGTTGAGCTTGTCCACGATGGCCTGCGGCGTGCCCTTGGGCGCCATCAGGCCGAGCCAGATGGTGGCTTCGTAGTTCGGCACGGTCTCCGCCACGGTGGGCAGGTCGCCGGTGCGGGCCGGGCCCGTGGTGGCGAGTGCTCGCACCTTGCCGTCCTTGGCCACGGGCGCCATGGTGGTCACCGCGTCGAACATCATGTCGACCTGGCCGCCCATCACGTCGGTGCGTGCGCCGGAGCTGCCCTTGTACGGCACGTGCACGATGTCCACGCCGGCCAGGTGCTTGAACAGCTCGCCGGCCATGTGGTACGGCGTTCCGTTGCCGGAGGACGCGTAGTTCATCTTGCCCGGCTTGGACTTGGCCAGCGCGATCAGCTCCGGCAGCGTCTTGGCCGCCACCGAGGGATGCACCACCAGCATCAGGTCGGACGAGTTGATGGGCGCGACGCCGACGAAGTCCGCCATCAGCTTGAACGGCTTGTTCGGGATCAGCGTCTCGTTGACCGTGTGCGTGTTCGACATCAGCAGCAGCGTGTAGCCGTCAGCCGGGGACTTGGCCACGAGGTCGGTGCCGATCACCGAGCCCGCGCCCGGCTTGTTGTCCACGACGAACGGCTGCTTGAGCGCATCGCCCAGGCGCTGCGCGATGAAGCGCGCGTAGTTGTCGGCCGGTCCGCCGGCCGCGAACGGCACGATGACCTTCACGGCCCGGTTGGGATAGTCGCTCTGGGCCAAAGCGCCGGTGGTGGCGGTCAGGGCGACGGCTGCGGCCAGCAGGCGCAGGACGGGGCGGCGGGTGAAGGTCATCGTTGTCTCCTTTTGTTGTCGTCGTCGGGTGTCAGGCGAACTTGTTCTCGATCGAACCGATGCCGTCGATCTCGATGCGGACCACGTCGCCGGCGCCCAGGTAGCGCGGCGGCTTGAAGCCCATGCCCACGCCGGCGGCGGTGCCGGTGGCGATCAGGTCGCCCGGCAGCAGCGTGATGCCGCGCGAGACGGTCTCGATCAGCGTCGGGATGTCGAAGATCATGTTCTCGGTGGGCGCGTCCTGGCGCAGTTCGCCGTTGACCCAGCAGCGCACGTGGGTCTTGCGGCCGTCCATCTCGTCGGCGGTCACGATCCACGGGCCCATCGGGCAGAAGGTGTCGAACGACTTGCCCATGTCCCATTGCTGGTGGCGCATCTGCACGTCGCGGGCCGTCACGTCGTTGCAGATCGTGTAGCCGAAGATGTGCTGCATCGCGTCGGCCTTGGCGATGTTCTTGCCGCCCTTGCCGATGACGACGACCAGCTCGGCCTCGTAGTCGATCTGCGAGGACACCGCGGCGCCCGGCAGGGCGACGGTGTCGTAGGGGCCGTTCACGGTCTCGGGCACCTTGGTGAAGACGATCGGCCACTCCTGCACGTTGGCCGCGTTGTCCTTGAACACGGACGCGGCCAGCTCCTTGGCATGGGCGTGGTAGTTGCGGCCCACGCACCAGACGTTGCGGCGCGGCAGCGGGATGGGCGCTTCCAGTTTCACGGAGGCGATGGCCAGGCTGGCGGACTCCAGCGCCGGCAGCGGCTCCCCACGGACGGCCGCTTCGACCAGGGCCTGGGCGCCGCGCTGGGCGGCCTCGGGGGACAGCTTGAAAGGCGTGACCTGCTGGCCATCGGCCGAAACAGAGCCCACTTGCCGGCGGCCGCCGGCGACGAAGGTAGCGATGCGCATCGAATCTCCAGGCGTTCGCGTCAATTGGTTTTGACGCCGAACCAATACGAACCAAAAACGGCTCGCGATGATAGGCCAACGGCCGCCGCAGTCAAGCGCATCGCTGAGCGGATGCATCCAAAGCGAATTGGTATGATTTGGTTCAGAACATGGAGGGAACACCGTTGAACACCGCATCGGGCCTGCGCGACTACATCCTCGCCAGCCTGCGCGCCAACCGCTGGCAGGCCGGCGACCGCCTGCCGACCGAGCGGGCGCTGTGCGACCAGTTCGGCATCAGCCGCACCAGCGTGCGCCGCGTGCTGCAGGAACTGAAGGACCTGGGCGCCATCAGCCAGACCGTGGGCAGCGGCACCTACGTGACCGAGCAGGCCGGCACGGTGGTGAACGGCATGGCGGCGGTCGACCCCGTGCGCCAGACCAGCCCGGCCGAGCTGATGGAGGCGCGGCTGTCGCTGGAACCCGCGATCCTGGAGATGGTGATCGGCAATGCCACCGCGGCGGACTTCGAGCAGATGGATGCCTGCTGCGACCAGGCGGAGGCCGCGACCACGCTGGAGGAGTTCGAGCACTGGGACGGCATGCTGCACGAGACGATCGCCGTCGCCGCCCACAACAGCTTCGTGTCCAACGTGTTCCAGCTGATGAACCAGGTGCGCAACCAGGGCGAGTGGGGCGTGCTGAAGAAGCGCAGCGTCACGCCCGAGCGGCGGCTGCAGTACCAGGCCGAACACCGCGAACTGGTGCAGGCCTTGAAGCGCCGCGACGTGCACGAGGCGCGCGCCGTGGCCACGGAGCACCTGCTGCGCGTGCAGCGCAACCTGCTGCGGCCCTGAGGCCTACGGCCCCGGTTCCCGCGAGAACGCGACCCGGTATTGCGCCGGCGTCATCGCCGTCAGTTCCTTGAACATCCGCCGCATCGCGGCATCGCTGCTGAAGCCGAGATCCGCGCTGATCGTGCTCGCCGGCGCCGAGGTGTGGATCAGGCGCTCGCTCACCTGGTGCAGCTTGATGCGGCGCACATAGCCGGCCACCGGCGACCCGGTCGCGGCGCCGACCTTGCGGGCCAGCGTCCGTTCCGACATGTTCAGCTCCCGCGCCAGCCGGGTCACCGTCGCTTCGTTCGCGGGAAGCCGCTGGGCCAGGGCATGGAGTCGGCGGACCAGGCGGTCCGGCTGCTCGGCCAGGCTCATGGTCCGGAACACCTGGTGGCTGCGTTCGGGCCGGGGCAGCACCATCAGCTGCGTGAGGTCCTGGTAGGCCTCGACGGAGAGGCGCTCTTCGATCAGGGCCTGCGCCAGAGGCAGATGGCCGTTGACGCCGGAGGCGGTCGCGCAGCGCCGGTTCCAGATGCTGGTGCGCTCGATCTGCCAGCGCACCTTCGGGAACTGGCGCCGCATCGCATCGGCCAGCCACCAGGTCACGGTGGCGGGCTCGCCGTTCAAGCGCCCGGTGGCCGCGGCCAGGCTCACGCCGCTGCAATAGCTCCACAGCATCACGCCCTTGCCGAGGCCGGCCAGCAGGCGCAGGAGCCCGGCGTTGGCCGCCAGGGTCGCGGGGACATGCCCCGGCGACTCGGCCCAGAAGCCCGGGACCAGCACGGCGTCCAGCCCGGCGTCACTCACCGACGCCGTGGCCGTCAGCGCCTGGCCATGGGCGCATTCGACCGCGCCGGCGCGCTGCCCCACGAACGCCGTCTCGAACAGCGGCTTGCCGGCGCGCCGGTTCGCGCCGTGCAGCAGGTCCGCGAAAGCGAAAAGGCCGGCGGGCATGCAGGCCGGATAGAGCAGCAATGCGATGCGCAGGCCCGCGGGCGACGGTGTGGCAGGAAATGATCGCTTCATGTCGAATGACGCCATTCTAGGAAGGGGGGCCGACGGGCACGATGCCCCCATGAAAATCAGCCAACTGCGCAACGCCACCGCCCTCCTCCACCTCGGCGACCACCGCATCCTGGTCGACCCCATGCTGGCGCCGGAAGGCGCGCTCCCTCCGCTCAAGCTGTTCAGCCGGCGCGAGCGCAACCCGCTCGTCAACCTGCCGGCCGGGACGGACGCGCTCCTGGACACCGTCACCCACTGCCTGATCACGCATTGCCAGAAAGGGCACTTCGACCACCTCGACCGGGCCGGCCGGAAGTGGCTGCGGGAGCGGAACATCCCGGTGATCTGCACGCCGCACGACGCCGACTTCCTGCGACAGCGCGGGCTCGACGTGCAGCCGCTGCCGCAGGACCACCACGAGCCGCAGGCCTTTCTCGGCGGCCAGATCAGGACCGTCCGCTGCACGCACGGCCAGGGCGTGCTGGGGTTGCTGATGGAGCACGGCGTCGGCTACTTCATCGAGATGCCGGGAGAGCCCTCGCTCTATGTCGCCGGCGACACGATCCTCACCGGCACGGTGCGGCGGTTCATCCAGGAGCACCAGCCGCAGGTCGCGCTGGTGCCCGCGGGCGGTGCGCGGTTCGACATCGGGCAGGACGTCATCATGGGCGCCGGTGAAGTGATCGAGTTCGCCGGCTTGCTGTCCGGCACCACGGTGGCGAACCACCTCGAAGCCCTCAGCCACTGCCCGGTGACGCGGGACGAGCTGCGGGCAGCGGCGGCCGCCGCGGGCCTGGCAGACCGGATCGCGATCCCCGCCGATGGTGAAACCTTGGAGTTCACGATCAGCCGCCTCTCGGCTATCTGAACTCCTCGCACTTCTTCGCGGTCTCCGCGGACGTTCGCAACCCGGTGTTCGCGCACGCGGACCGGGCCGCCTCGACGCAGGCCGCCGCGGCGACGCCCTCCTCCGGTTTCGTCTGCCTGCGCAGGCCCGGGATCACGAACGGCCGGAACGTCTTGCCGCACTCGCCGCTGATGGCCGGGTCGCCGTTGTTGCGGGCGAGCTCCGTCACGACGTCCCACGCGCGGTAGGCGACCTCGAAGGAAGGCGGCGGGACCGCGGACCGGGCGCTGGGGGCGTACGCCAGGATCATCGCGACGACAGCGGATGAGCTGGAGCGCAGGAACTTCATGCGCGAGAGTCTAGGCGTCGACCCTCCGAACCCGCGCAAGCCCCATTGCGCGCCCCCGGCCCGCACGTTAGCTTGCCAACGTCACGATCAATGGAGACACGCATGCGCGTCGCGAAGGGTTTCCTGGCCGCACTGGCCCTCTGTGTCCTGTCCCTGTCCGCGCTGGCGGCGGACTATCCGGCGCCCAAGGACGGCGTGTTCACCCTCAAGGACTTCCGATTCCGCTCGGGCGAGGTGCTGCCCGAACTGCGCATCCACTACGTCACCGTCGGCGCGCCCACCGGCATCCCCGTCCTCGTGCTGCACGGCACGACGGGTTCGGCGCAGTCGATGCTCACGCCCGGATTCGCGGGCGAGCTCTTCGGTCCGGGCCAGCCGCTGGACGCGAGCCGCTACCACATCATCATTCCCGACGGCATCGGCCACGGGCAGTCCAGCAAGCCCTCGGACGGCCTGCGCACGAAGTTTCCGCGCTACGACTACGACGACATGGTCGATGCGCAGTACCGGCTGGTCACCGAAGGCCTGGGCATCAAGCACCTGCGCCTGGTGATGGGCAACAGCATGGGCGGCATGCACACCTGGATCTGGGGCGTGAAGTACCCCGACGCGATGGACGTGATGGTGCCGATGGCCAGCCAGCCCAGCGCGATGTCCAGCCGCAACTGGATCATGCGGCGGCTGATCATCGACTCGATCACGCAGGACCCCGACTGGAACGGCGGCAACTACACGAAGCAGCCGCGCTCCGCCCAGTTCGCCTCCGTCTTCTTCGCCTTCGGGACGAGCGGCGGCAACCAGGCGCTGGCCAAGGCCGCGCCCACGCGCGAGAAGGCCGATGCGCTGCTCGATGCCCGCATGAAGGCACCGTTCCGGGCGGACGCCAACGACACGCTGTACCAGTGGTCCTCGTCCGGCGACTACAACCCGTCGCCGGGCCTCGAACGCATCAAGGCCGCCGTGCTGGCGATCAACGCCGCGGACGACGAGCGCAACCCGCCCGAGACCGGCGTGATGGACGCCGAGATGAAGCGCGTGAAGAACGGGAAGCTCTACCTGATCCCGGCGAGCGCGGACACCGCGGGCCACGGCACGACGGGCAATGCCAGGTGGTACAAGGCGCAGCTCGCCGAGGTGCTGAACGGGCCGGCGGCCCGTTGATCAGTCCGGCCCCGGCGCTTCCCAGTTGAGAAGCTCCGCCAGGCGGGTCACCACCCAGGTGGCCTCGACGGGCGTCACCGGGCCCTCGGCTTCCGAGAGCCCGAGCCGTATGGTGCGGAGCAACTCGACTTCCGGCGCGCCGGTCTTGAACTGCAGGGTGGACGCCTGTTCCGTCAGCAGCTGGGCCAGGTCTTCGCAAAGCTCGTAGCGCTCACGCACCGCCGACATAGTCTCGGTCAGCCGGCCGGAAGGCGAGGTGAACAGCGCGGTGAACGAAGGCGGCACCTCGATCTGGTTCGCATCGTCCATGGATCACCTCGCACCGAACCGTGCGATGGCGCGCTCACGAGCCTTGGCGGCCTCGGCCTCGCGCG
>Ga0247819_10000855_pt1 | contig 17076 bp, 14 predicted proteins | sample 13C_Xylose_Day6_FD_193428 | JGI IMG/M metagenome (GOLD analysis project Ga0247819, IMG submission 193428) | Soil microbial communities from agricultural site in Penn Yan, New York, United States - 13C_Xylose_Day6 | ecosystem: Environmental > Terrestrial > Soil > Agricultural land | place: USA...
GTCAGGTGGTAGTCGATGCGCCAACCGGCGTCGTTGTCGAACGCCTTGCCACGGCTCGACCACCACGTGTACGGGCCGTCGACCTCGCCGTGGAAGCGGCGTCCGACATCGACCCATCCCAGTCCGAGCCCGACCGACCCGTCCACCGCGGCCACGCGTGCGCCCGCATCGCCCAGGAACCGGTCGAAATACGCCCGCTCCCGGGGGAGGAACCCCGCACTCTTGAGGTTGCCCTTCCAGTTGCGGATGTCGAACTCCCGGTGGCCGACATTGAGGTCGCCCGTGACGACGGCGAAGGGCTTGCTCGACGCGATCTGCGCCATCCGCACGGCCATCTCGTCGAGGAACAGCCACTTCACGTCCTGCCGCGGGGTGTTCGCCTCTCCGCTCGGCACGTAGGCGCTCACCACCGTGAGCGGCTCACCGCCGAAGTCGAAGTCGGCCTCGATCCACCGCCCGGTCAGATCGACCGATCCGTCGCCCAGCCCGCGCCGCACGGCGCTCGGCTCCACCCGGCTTGCGATCGCGACCCCGGCGCGCCCCTTGGCGAACGCTTCGTCGCCGGCCAGCTGCCAGCCCGGCAGGGCTGTGGCGAGGTCTGCAGCTGTGGCCCGCACCTCCTGGAGCGTGATGATGTCGACATCCGCCGCGTCCAACCACGCGCTCATGCCGTTCCTCACCGCCGCGCGGATTCCGTTGACATTGATCGAGGCAAGGCGAACGCGTTGAGGCACGCTTTTCAGCCTATCGATCGCCCCTGACATGCTCCGGATGCGGCGGCGCAGCAGCCGCCGCCTTCCTCGCCTGCTTCGCGGCCTTCTTCGAGGGCGCCGGCAGCGCGGGTGCCCAAGCCTCGACGCGCGTGAGCTCCTCCTCCGCTTCGCGCAGCGCGAAGTCGGCGCGCCAGATGCGATACCAGGGCGCGGCCGCGCGGGCCTCCCGCGCCGTGCGAAGCCGTACCTGCGCTGCGAGCAGCAGCGCCTTGTGCTCGGCGGCGATCCGCTCGGCTTCGGTGGGCAGGAGGATCGGGATGTCCTTGTCCTTCGACGCCACGGCGATCCACGCGGCGGCGACCAGCATGATGATGCCGCTGATCTTGAACCAGAGCAGCAGCCCGACGAAGATCGCGAACGTGGCCAGCAGCGGGTTCGACGGGGTGTAGCTCAGCAGCAGTCCGGCGCCGAACTGGAGCACCGTCAGCGCAGCGCCGCCCAGCAGCGCACCCGGCCAGATCACCCGCCAGCGCAGAGACGTGCCGGTGAGGAAGCGGAACAGGGCCGCCAGCGCCGAGGCGTTGATCACGAATGACACGATGACCGAGCCGATGCGGATGCTGGAGTCGACGATGACCGTGGTGGAGTCCACGCCGACCAGCGACAGGATCCAGGTCAGCAGCCAGGAGCTCACCCAGGTCAGCAGCGCGCCGATGATGAGGGCTGCGCCGAAGATGATCGCCGCGAGAAGATCACGCGCCTTCAGCAGGACGTAGCTGCGCCGGTCCGGCGGGAGGCCGAAGATGTCGCGCACTCCGCGCCGCGAGTAGGTCACCCATCCGATGGCGGTCCAGATGACCGCGCCGAGGGCGATCAGGCCGGTGACACCGAGAACCCCACTCGTGCTCGAGGCGACCTGCTGCACCTCTTCGGTGGTGATGACCCCGTTATCGCCGATCAGCCCGGGGATATAGCTGTTGATCAGCGCGATCATCGCATTGACGGCGTCTTCGTTCCCCCCGAGCCACAGGCCGGTGATCGCGAACGCCACGTAGATCGCGGCGAAGATCGCGAACAGGGCCTGGTAGCTGATTCCGGCGCCCAGCAGGAACCCGTTGTGGATGAGGAAATGGCGCCACACGCGTATCGGGAACCAGGCCATCGTCGCCTTGGTGAGCTTCGTTGCCGTCTGGATCGGCTGGTCGAAGCGCTCGCGGAACGACTCCTGCGTCGCCTCCCAGCGCTCCCGGAGCGACTCCTCCTCGCGGGCGGCCCTCTCAGCCGCGGTTCGCGCGTCCGGCGCGCTGCTCTCCGCGCTCTTCTGGCTCACTGTCACAGGTTAGCGATCGACGGATGCCGGAGCATCGCCGTCGGAGACGACGGAGAGCAGGGCGGTATCGGCGGCCACCGGGGCGCGGAATCGCCGCGCGACGAACAGCACGGGAACCAGAAGCGCGGCGGGAAGCAGGAACGCGATACCGAGACCGGGGGCGTCGGCCAGCAGCCCGAGCAGCACGGCCCCCAGCACGGCGCCGACGTAGTTGAAGAGGTTGACCCGGGCGATGATCTCGTCGCTGCGGGCGGGGGCGAGGCCCCCGGCGGAGGTGAACGCGAGCGGCACGAGCGCTCCGACCGCGACGCCGGCCAGGGCGAAGCCCGCGATCGCCGCGGCGGGGAACGGGAGCAGCGCGACGACGACGCATCCGAGGAGCGAGGTGGCGGTCGCGACGATCACGACCCGCGCCCGTCCGAACCGTCCGGAGGCGCGGTCGGTCACCAGGCGGGTGATCAGGATCGCCGCCTGGTAGGCCGCGTACCCCAAGGGGGCGAGCGCGGCCGCGGCGAGGAGTTCGTCCTGCAGGTACACCGTGCTCCACGTGCTGACGGCAGAATCCACGGTGAAGGCGGCGAGGATCACGAATCCGAACAGCCAGATGCCGCGACGGGGGAGCGGGCCCCGGGAGCGCCCGCCGACCGGGGTCGCCGCCCGCGCCGGATCGAATGCCCGCAGTCCGAACACGGCGACGATGAGCGCGACCAGCGCCGCGAAGGACAGCGGGAGCAGCACGGCGACGCCGGCCGCGGATGAGCCGGCCACCGACAACGCACCGACGATCGCCGCGGCCGTGTAAGCCGCGAAGTAGCCGCCCATGATGTCGCGCCCGTAGCGCCGCTGCACGAGCACGCCCTGCATCGCGCCGCCGGCATCCACTCCGCCCAGGCCCAGCCCGTAGATGCCGAACGCTGCGACGAACACCCAGAGCGGCAGGCCGGGGACGACCACCGACACGACGATCAGCAGGAGCGCGACCACCTCGAGGCACAGCCCGACCACGAGGGCGATACGGCTGCCGCGCCACTTGGCCAGGAAGTCGGCCGTGACCGAGCCGAGGGCGGCGGTGACGCACACGAGCAGCACGATGAGCGAGACCCCGACATCGTCGATGCCCTGGCGGTCTTTGAAGACGGGCAGCGAGGTGACCACGACCGCATAGCCGAGACCCTGAGCGGCATACGCGGCAGTGACCGCGACGCGCGAGCGGACGGCGGGTGCGGTCGGGGTGCTCACGCTCGGAGCATACCCGTGGCTAGCGTCCGCGCAGGACCGCCTGCTTCACCTCGGCGATCGCCTTGGTCACCTCGATGCCGCGAGGACAGGCCTCGGTGCAGTTGAAGGTGGTGCGGCAGCGCCAGACGCCCTCTTTGTCGTTGAGGATGTCGAGGCGCACATCGCCCGCGTCGTCGCGCGAGTCGAAGATGAACCGGTGCGCGTTGACGATCGCGGCGGGGCCGAAGTACTGCCCGTCGGTCCAGAACACCGGGCATGACGAGGTGCATGCCGCGCAGAGAATGCACTTGGTCGTGTCGTCGAAGATCTCGCGGTCGACGATCGACTGGATGCGCTCCTTGCCGGGCTCGGGCTTCGAACCCGCGATGAGGAACGGCTGCACTTCGCGGTAGGAGGCGAAGAACGGCTCCATGTCGACGATGAGGTCCTTCTCGAGCGGCAGGCCTTTGATCGCCTCGACGTAGATCGGCTGCGAGATGTCGAGGTCTTTGATCAGGGTCTTGCAGGCGAGGCGGTTGCGGCCGTTGATGCGCATCGCGTCCGAGCCGCAGATGCCGTGCGCGCACGAGCGCCGGAAGGTCAGCGACCCGTCGACCTCCCACTTGATCTTGTGGAGGGCATCCAGCACGCGGTCGGTCGAGTACAGCTCGACGTCGTAGTCGACCCAGCGCGGCTCCTCATCCACCTCCGGATCGAAGCGGCGGATGATGAACGTGACGAGGAACGATTGGATGCCGGTCTCGGCCGTGGGGTCGATGCCCACGTCCGCAGCGGCATCCGCCTTCTCAACGAGCGTCGAGGTCATCCCTAGTACTTCCTCTCCAACGGCGGGTAGCGCAATTCTCCGGCCTCGTTCTTCGTGAAGACGACGGGCTTCCAGTCGAGCCTGATGTGGTCGTCGGAATTCGACGAGCCCGCATCGCCCGACAGGTACGCCATGGTGTGCTTCATATACTTCTCGTCGTCTCGCGTGGGGTAGTCGTCGCGCATGTGGCCGCCGCGGGACTCCTCGCGGTTGCGTGCGGTGACCACGACGACCTCGGCGATGTCGAGGAGGAAGCCGAGCTCGACGGCCTCGAGCAGGTCGGTGTTGTAGCGCTTGCCCTTGTCATCGACGTGGATGTTCTTGAAGCGCTCGCGCAGCTCCTCGATCACTCCGAGCACGTGCGTCAGCGACTCGTGGGTGCGGAACACCTGCGCGCCCTTGTCCATCTCGTCCTGCAGCTTCTTGCGCAGGACGGCGATGCGCTCGGTGCCGTTTCCGTCGCGCAGCCCCTCGATGAGCCCGCGCACCTCGGCTGCCGGGTCCTCGGGGAGCGGAACGAACTCGGCGGTCTGCACGTACTGCACCGCGTTCTTGCCGGCCCGCTTGCCGAAGACGTTGATGTCGAGCAGGGAGTTCGTGCCGAGGCGGTTCGAGCCGTGCACCGACACGCACGCGCACTCGCCGGCGGCGTACAGGCCGGGGACGACGGTGGTGTTGTTCGAGAGCACCTGGGCGTCGTTGTTGGTCGGGATGCCGCCCATCGCGTAGTGCGCGGTGGGCATGACCGGCACCGGCTCGACCACGGGATCGACGCCCAGGTAGGTGCGCGCGAACTCGGTGATGTCGGGCAGCTTCGTCTCGAGCACCTCGGCGCCGAGGTGCGTGCAGTCCAGCAGCACGTAGTCGCGGTGCGGGCCGGCGCCGCGGCCTTCGGCGACCTCCTGCTGCATGCAGCGGCTGACGATGTCGCGCGGCGCGAGGTCCTTGATGGTCGGGGCATAGCGCTCCATGAAGCGCTCGCCCGAGACGTTGCGAAGGATCGCACCTTCACCGCGTGCCCCTTCGGTGAGCAGGATGCCGAGGCCGGCCAGGCCGGTGGGGTGGAACTGGAAGAACTCCATGTCCTCGAGGGGCAGGCCCTTGCGCCAGACGATCCCGACGCCGTCGCCGGTCAGGGTGTGCGCGTTCGAGGTCGTCTTGTAGATCTTGCCGAAGCCGCCGGTCGCGAAGATGACGGCCTTGGACTGGAAGACGTGGAGGTCTCCGGTCGCCAGCTCGTAGGCCACGACGCCGGCGATCTGCGTGCTGCCGTCATCGGCCTTCACCGTGATGAGGTCGAGCACGTAGAACTCGTTGAAGAAGTTGATGCCGAGCTTGACGCAGTTCTGGAACAGCGTCTGCAGGATCATGTGACCGGTGCGGTCGGCGGCGTAGCACGCGCGGCGCACGGGCGTCTTGCCGTGGTCGGCCGTGTGTCCGCCGAAGCGCCGCTGGTCGATCTTGCCCTCGGGGGTGCGGTTGAACGGCAGCCCCATGTTCTCGAGGTCGATGACCGCGTCGATCGCCTCTTTCGCGAGGATCTCGGCGGCATCCTGGTCGACGAGGTAGTCGCCGCCCTTGACCGTGTCGAAGGTGTGCCACTCCCACGAGTCCTCTTCCACGTTCGCGAGCGCGGCCGCCATGCCGCCCTGCGCCGCGCCGGTGTGCGAGCGCGTCGGGTAGAGCTTCGAGATGACAGCGGTCTTCGCGCCCGGCCCCGCCTCGATCGCCGCGCGCATGCCCGCGCCGCCGGCCCCCACGATGACGATGTCGAACTGGTGGTAGTGGACGCCGTCCTTGACGACGGAGCCTTCGGTCTGGGTGCTCACAGGTGGAATGCCTTCGTTCTCTGCGTCATCGCGGGTGGTTCGTCGGTGCGGTCGGACCTCACTGGGCGGCGCACAGCTCGATCAGGAAGTCGGACGTGCTGTTCTCGATGCCGAGGCAGGGGTCGAAGGTGAAGACGACCAGGGTGCCGAGCAGGATGAGGAAGGCCGCGGCCAGTCCGATAGCCCACACCAGAACGCGCCGCACCTTGGGGTGCGCGATGTAGTCGTTCGTGATCGTGCGCATGCCGTTGGCGCCGTGGATCAGCGCGAACCACAGCATCAGCACGTCCCACCACTGCCAGAACGGGGAGGCGTACTTGCCGGCCACGAACGCGAAGTCGATGCCGTGGATGCCTTCGCCGACCATGAGGTTCACGAAGAGGTGACCGAAGATCAGGACCACGAGGAACACGCCCGAGACGCGCATGTAGATCCAGCCCCACTTCTCGAGGTTCGGACCCGAGCGGCGGACGGTCGTGTGGGGGGAGCGGGGATCCGCGATCGTCGTCATCAGTGACCGCCTCCCGTCGCGAAGGCGAGCATCAGGTGGCGAGGCGCGAAGCCGGCCATCGTCACCGCCCACAGGCCCAGGACGCCCCACCAGAGCTGACGCTGATGACGCGTGGCCCACGGCCAGAGGTCGACCGCGATGATGCGCAGGCCGTTGTAGGCGTGGTAGGCGATCGCGGCCACGAGGACCACTTCGCCGAGCGCCATGATCGGGTTCTTGTACGTTCCGATCACGGCGTTGTACGCCTCCGGCGAGAGCCGGATCAGGGCCGTGTCGAGCACGTGCACGAGCAGGAAGAAGAAGATCGCCACGCCGGTGATGCGGTGCAGCACCCACGACCACATGCCCTCTCGCCCGCGGTACAGCGTTCCACGGGGGACTTTGGAGGTGGTCTCGGATACCGACGGTGTCAAACGTGTGCCTACGGACACGGTCGTCCTCCCTGCTCGGTGCGAGGTCGTTTCGAGCCGGCGCGGACCTTGCGCTGGCGCTTTTCCATCCTAGGACCGCTCCGATCGCGCGGGCGACTGAGCGGCAGCCGAACTCTCTCGACATCGAGAGAGTCGGTACACATCCCCGACACGTCTGCGAAACGCGCCGGACGGACCCCCCTATTACGGTGGACCCATGTCTGAGCCCATCAAGGACTTCTACGCCGTGATCCCCGCCGGCGGAATCGGCAGCCGGCTGTGGCCGCTGTCCCGCGCCGATGCCCCCAAGTTCCTCCACGATCTCACCGGCTCCGGCCACTCCCTCCTGCGCGACACGTGGGACCGCCTCGAGTCGCTCTCCGGACCCGACCGCATCGCGGTCGTGACGGGTCGCGCGCACCGCGCGGCGGTCGAGAAGGAGCTGCCGACGATCGCCGACAAGAACGTCTTCCTCGAGTCCGAGCCGCGTGACTCGGCGGCTGCGATCGGGCTCGCCGCCGCGATCCTGTCCCGTCGCGAACCCGACGTCATCATCGGATCGTTCGCCGCAGACCACGTCATCCGCGGCACCCAGGTGTTCGACTGGGCCGTGCAGCAGGCGGTCGCCGTCGCCCGCGAGGGCTACATCTGCACGATCGGCATTCCGCCGACCGAGCCGGCCGTCGGCTTCGGCTACATGAAGAAGGCCGGCGAACTCGTCGTCGCCGGAGCGCCCGAGGCCGCGCTCGTAGAGAAGTTCGTCGAGAAGCCCGATCTCGACACGGCCCGCGAGTACCTCGCGGACCGCTCCTACCTGTGGAACGCCGGCATGTTCATCTCGCGGGCGGACGTGCTCCTCGGCGAGATCGCCGAGAACGAGCCGCACCTGTACGCGGGCCTGATGGATCTCGCCGAGGTCTGGGACGACCGCGACGCGCGCGGCCCGGTCGTGGATCGCGTCTGGCCGACGATCACCAAGATCGCGATCGACTACGCGGTTGCCGAACCCGCCGCTGCCAAGGGGCGGCTCGCCGTGATCCCCGGGCACTTCGACTGGGACGACGTGGGCGATTTCGCGAGCCTCGCGAAGCTGAACTCCCACGGCCGCAACGACCTGGCGATCCTGGGCGAGAACGCCCGGGTGTTGGCGGATGCCTCGAGCGGCATCGTGGTCTCGCAGACCAGCCGCGTGATCAGCGTGATCGGCGTCAAGGACATCGTGATCGTCGACACCGAAGACGCGCTGCTGGTCACCACGAGCGAGCACGCCCAGCGTGTCAAGGGGGTCGTGGACGCGCTCAAGCTCACGGGGCGGGGCGACGTCCTCTGACGGACCGCCCGGTGAACCGCAGTCGCGCGTGGCGCGGCATCCGGTATCCCCGTGTTGCGTCTTTGTAACCATTGGCCGCCAGCGGCGGTTCCGGTATGCAAGCGCGGCGTCACAGTCGGTAACTTTGCACCGTCGCCCGCGAAGTCCGCGGGGCACCTTTTATGGAGGCGTGAGTTGACAATCTCCACCACTAAGAAGTTCGTCGGGGTCGTTGCCGCCGCCGGACTGCTCGTAGCCCTTGCCGGCTGCGGGTCGGCACCCGAGCCGGCCACCAGTGAATCCGCAGCCGCGGGCGGCGCCGTCGACGGCTTCAAGCCGTGCATGGTCTCCGACGCGGGCGGGTTCGACGACAAGTCGTTCAACCAGCTGGGGTTCGAGGGCCTCGAGGCCGCATCCGAAGAGCTGGGCGTCGAGTACGTCGCCGTCCAGTCCGACTCGGAGGCCGACTTCGCTCCGAACATCACCAGTCTGGTCGACCAGAACTGCACGCTCATCATCACGGTGGGCTTCGCACTCGCTTCTGCCGCCGGTGAAGCCGCCATCGCGAACCCCGACATCGAGTTCGTCTCGATCGACGACGTGGTGGACAACGACTTCGACGGCACGACGGATGCCGAGAACATCAAGCCGATCATCTTCGACACCGCGCAGGCGGCGTTCCTCGCCGGCTACGCATCGGCCTCGTACTCCACGGCCAAGAAGGTCGGCACGTTCGGCGGAATGAACTTCCCGACCGTCTCGATCTTCATGGACGGCTTCGCCCAGGGCGTCGAGTACTGGAACACCGAGAAGGGCGACACGGTCGAGGTCCTCGGCTGGGACACCGCCGCTCAGGACGGTGTCTTCACCGGTGGCTTCGCCGCGAACCAGGATGCGATCAACGCCGCACAGGGTCTCGTCGACCAGGGCGTGGACGTCCTCCTGCCCGTCGGTGGCCCGATCTACCAGAGCGCCGCATCGGTGATCCGCGACTCCGGTCGTGAGATCGCGCTGCTCGGTGTCGACGCCGACGTGTTCGAGACCGACCCGACCGTGGCCGACCTGCTGCTGACCTCGATCCGCAAGGCGATCGACGTCGGTGTCCAGGAGGCCGTGCTGGCCGCCGGTACCGGTGACTTCGACCCGTCGCCGTTCATCGGCACGCTCGAGAACGAGGGCGTGGCACTTGCCCCGTTCCACGACTTCGAGTCGAAGGTCTCGCCCGACCTGCAGGCTGAGCTGGACACGATCCAGGCCGGCATCATCGACGGATCGATCCCCGTCAAGTCCTACCTCGCGGGCTAGTCCCGCAACGCGACGGGGAGGCTGGGCGACCAGCCTCCCCGTTCGTCGTTCCACGAGCGCCCGGGCGCACTCACTTACTAGGATCTGGAGCATGAAGCTCGAACTTCGCGGAATCACCAAGCGGTTCGGCAGCCTCGTCGCGAACGACCACATCGATGTCGTTGTGGAACCCGGGGAGATCCACTGCCTCCTCGGCGAGAACGGCGCAGGCAAGTCGACCCTGATGAACGTCCTGTACGGGCTGTATCGAGCCGACGACGGCGTCATCCTGCTCGACGATGTCGTGCAGAACTTCCAGGGACCCGGCGACGCGATGCGCGCCGGCATCGGCATGGTCCACCAGCACTTCATGCTGATCCCCGTCTTCACCGTCGCCGAGAACGTGATGCTCGGCCACGAGGCGACCAGAGCCGGGGGAATCCTCGATCTCGCGACGGCGCGCGAGCGCGTCCGCGAGATCTCGTCCCGCTTCGGGTTCTCCGTGGACCCGGATGCCCTGGTGGAGGATCTGCCCGTCGGGGTCCAGCAGCGGGTCGAGATCATCAAGGCGCTCTCGCGCGATGCCCGGGTGCTGGTCTTCGACGAGCCCACGGCGGTCCTCACCCCGCAGGAGACCGACGAGCTGATGGGCATCATGCGCCAGCTCAAAGAGGCGGGCACCTCGATCGTGTTCATCACGCACAAGCTCCGTGAGGTCCGCGAGGTCGCCGACCGGATCACCGTCATCCGTCTCGGCAAGGTCGTCGGTGAGGCATCGCCGACCGCGACGAACGCAGAGCTCGCCGAGCTCATGGTCGGGCGTGCGGTCGAGTTGAAGGTCCACAAGGACGAGCCGAAACGGGGTGACCGCGCGCTCGTCGTCGAGGGGCTGTCGGTCATCGACGCCAAGGATCAGATCGTCGTCAACGACGTCAGCTTCGACGTGCGCGCCGGCGAGATCGTCGCGATCGCGGGCGTGCAGGGCAACGGCCAGACCGAACTGACCGAGGCGATCATGGGTCTCGAGCACCATGTGCGAGGCTCGATCACGCTGAACGGCGAGCAGCTCGTCGGTGCGAGCGTTCGTCGCATTCTCGACGAGGGTGTCGGGTTCGTCCCCGAGGACCGCCAGGAGCACGGCCTGGTCGGGAAGATGTCGATCGCCGAGAACCTCGTGCTCGACCGAACGAACGGTCCGCCCTTCGTGCGCGCAGGGAGCCTGCGCCTCGGCTACATCGCGGAGTTCGCGGCGCAGAAGTTCACCGAGTTCGATGTGCGCGGCCCTGGGATCGAGGCGCCCGTCGGAACGCTCTCCGGCGGCAACCAGCAGAAGGTCGTCCTGGCCCGCGAGCTCAGCCGGGAGCTGTCTCTCCTGGTGGCCGCTCAACCCACGCGCGGCGTGGATGTGGGCTCGATCGAGTTCATCCACAAGCGCATCGTCGAGACCCGGGATGCCGGCATCCCGGTCATCGTCGTCTCGACCGAACTGGACGAGGTGGCCGCTCTGGCCGACCGCATCATCGTGATGTACCGCGGACGCATCGTCGGGATCGTGCCCGGCGACACGCCCCGCGGAAAGCTGGGTCTCATGATGGCCGGCGAGGTCCCCACCGAGGGGGTCGCCGCGTGAGCGAGCAATTGACAGGTGGCACGTCGATCACCGCGCCGGGCGCCGGGCCCCTCGAGCAGACACCGCCTCCGATGCCGTCGAAGTGGCACAACACGTTCCTGAGGATCACGCAGGGCAACGCGATCATCTCGGTGCTCGCCGTTCTGCTCGCCCTCATCGTCGGCGGCATCATGATCGCCTTCACCGACGAGGACGTCCAGAGCGCGTCGAAGTACTTCTTCGCTCGGCCGATGGATACGGTCGTCGCGGTGTGGCAGTCGGTATCGGGGGCATACATCGCGTTGTTCCAGGGCTCGATCTACAACTTCGGCGCCCCGACCTTCGCGCGCGGCATCCGTCCGCTCACCGAGACGCTCACCTTCGCGACACCGCTGATCGCGGCCGGCCTGGGCGTGGCACTCGCCTTCCGCATCGGCATGTTCAACATCGGCGGGCGCGGCCAGATGCTGATGGCATCCGCCGCCGCCGGATGGGTCGCGTTCTCGCTCGACCTCCCATGGGGCATCCACATGATCGTCGCCCTGCTCGCCGGCTTGATCGCCGGTGCCCTGTGGGCCGGCATCGCCGGCGCACTCAAGGCGTGGACGGGTGCGCACGAGGTGATCGTGACCATCATGCTGAACTTCATCGCGTTCTACCTCGTGTCGTGGATGCTGCGCACGCCGGGACTGCTGCAGGCGCCGGGTTCGAGCAACCCCAAGACGCCGCCGATGAAGGACACCGCGGTCTTCCCCGAGCTGTTCGGCCCGCAGTACAACCTGCACTTCGGCTTCATCCTCGTCATCATCGCGACGATCGTGGTCTGGTGGATCCTCAGCCGATCGAGCCTGGGCTTCAAATTCCGCGCAGTGGGCGAAAACCCCCACGCCGCGCGTGTGGCGGGCATCAATGTCCCGAGCATCTACATCATCGGCATGCTGATCGCCGGCGCACTGGTGGGTCTCGCCGGCGTCAACCAGGTGCTCGGCACGATCACCACCGGATTCTCGGCGGACATCGACGCCGGCATCGGATTCGACGCGATCACCGTCGCCCTGCTCGGTCGCTCGACGCCCTGGGGCACCTTCGCCGCGGGCATCCTGTTCGGCGCGTTCAAAGCGGGCGGCTTCTCGATGCAGGCCGCGCAGGGCGTGCCCATCGAGATCATCACCGTCGTCCAGGCGCTGATCGTGCTGTTCATCGCCGCCCCGCCGCTCGTGCGGACGATCTTCTTCCTGCCCTCGCCCGAGCGCGACCAGCGCCGGCGTGAGAAGGCTCGCCAGAAGCAGCTCAAGGCCGAGGCAGGGGCGGTGGTGAAATGACCCTCACGGTGGACGGCGCGATCGCCGCCGACGCTCCGGTCAAAGCCGATGTGCGCAGCTGGAAGGCCCCCATCGCCCTGGCGATCTTCACGGTGCTGTATGCCCTGTTGATTCTCGCGGCGCCCCGCGGCGGTGAGACGACGTTCCGAATCTCGACGCAGGCCGATGCCATCCAGCTTCCCGAGCTCACGGTCTCGGTCGCCGTCACGACGTGGGTCGTCTTCGGTCTGCTCGTGCTGCTGACGGTGTTCGCAGCCGTGCTCGCGCGCGGCTACCGCCACACGCCGCTCTGGCTCATCTCCGCGTACATCATCATCGCGATCGTCGGATTCCTGACCTGGGCGGCTGCCGGCGCGACGATTCCCGTCGCGGGCCTGCTGGCCGGCGCGGTGGCCCTCGCGATCCCGCTGATCTACGGCGCCCTCGGCGGAGTGATCGGCGAGCGCGCGGGCGTGGTCAACATCGCGATCGAGGGACAGCTGCTCGCGGGCGCCTTCAGCGCCGCGGTGGTCTCGAGCCTGACCGGCCAGCCCCTGCTGGGTCTGGTGGCGGCGATGTTCGCGGGTGTGCTGGTCGCCTTCGTGCTCGCCGCATTCGCGATCAAGTACCTGGTCGACCAGGTGATCATCGGCGTCGTGCTGAACGTGCTCGTGATCGGCCTGACCAGCTTCTTCTACTCGCAGGTGCTGCAGCCCAACCAGGCGCTGCTGAATTCGCCGCCGCGCTTCGACCGCATCCCCATCCCGATCCTGAGCGAGATCCCGGTGCTGGGTCCTGTGCTGTTCCGCCAGACGATCATCGTCTACCTGATGTACATCGCGGTCGCGGTCGTGTGGTTCGGCATGTTCCGCACCCGGTGGGGTCTGCGACTGCGTGCCGTCGGCGAGCACCCGCAGGCAGCCGACACCGTGGGAATCAAGGTCAACGCGACCCGGTTCTGGAACGTGCTGCTCGCCGGCGCGATCGCCGGCCTCGGCGGCACCGTCTTCACGATCGGCAACGGAATCGCCTTCAACAAGGAGATGACGGCCGGAGCCGGCTTCATCGCGCTCGCCGCCGTGATCTTCGGTCAGTGGGATCCGTTCAAGGCGACCCTCGCGGCGCTGCTGTTCGGCTTCGCCTCGAGCCTGCAGAACACGCTCAGCGTCATCGGGTCTCCGGTGCCGAGCGAGTTCATGCTGATGCTGCCGTACCTCGTGACGATCTTCGTCGTCGCCGGAGTCGTCGGACGATCGCGGGCACCCGCCGCGGACGGTCTGCCGTACATCAAGGGGTGACCTGTGTCGCCCCGCGCTTCCGGCCGTGAAGCAACCGCTCATGAACTGCCCTGACCCATCGGAGGACGCGCTGTGACCGACATCGACTGGGACGAACTCCGCGCGGCGGCGACCGCTGCGAAAGAGCTCGCCTACGTTCCCTACTCCCGGTTCAAGGTCGGCGCGGCGGCCCTCGTCTCAGACGGGCGCATCGTCTCGGGCTGCAACATCGAGAACGCCTCGTACGGGGTCACCCTCTGCGCGGAGTGCTCCCTGGTCAGCGACCTGTTCATGTCGGGCGGCGGCAAGCTCGTCGCATTCGTGTGCGTGGACGGCCAGGGTCGCACTCTGATGCCGTGCGGGCGCTGCCGTCAGCTGCTGTACGAGCACGCGATCCCGGGCATGCTGCTCGAGACGGTCTCGGGCATCCGCACGATCGACGAGGTCCTGCCCGATGCGTTCGGTCCGCGGGAGCTCGAAGAGGCGTCTCGATGACCACTGTCGAAGCGTTCGACGCGGTCGACGTGATCCGAGCGAAGCGCGACGGCGGCGCCGTACCCGAGGACGCCCTGCGGTGGATGGTCGACGCGTACACGCGCGGCTACGTCGCGGACTCGCAGATGGCGGCCTTCGCGATGGCGGTGCTGCTCAACGGCATGGAGCGCTCCGAGATCCGCGTGATGACCGACGCCATGATCGCCTCGGGGGAGCGGATGAGCTTCGCCGGCCTCGGCAAGCCGACGGTAGACAAGCACTCCACCGGCGGGGTGGGCGACAAGATCACGCTTCCGCTGGCGCCCCTCGTCGCCGCGTTCGGCGTCGCCGTGCCGCAGCTGTCCGGCCGCGGCCTCGGGCACACCGGCGGCACGCTCGACAAGCTCGAGTCGATTCCCGGGTGGCGCGCGGCGCTGTCGAACGACGAGATGTTCGCGCAGCTGCGCGACGTCGGTGCCGTGATCTGCGCCGCCGGTTCGGGCCTGGCACCGGCCGACAAGAAGCTCTACGCCCTGCGCGATGTCACCGGCACCGTCGAGGCGATCCCGCTGATCGCCTCGAGCATCATGTCCAAGAAGATCGCCGAGGGCACCGACTCCCTCGTGCTCGACGTCAAATTCGGCTCGGGCGCCTTCATGCGCGACGTCGACCGCGCGCGCGAACTCGCCCGCACGATGGTCGCCCTCGGCACCGACTCGGGCGTGGCGACCACGGCCCTGCTGACCGACATGAACACGCCGCTCGGCCTCGCGATCGGCAACGCGAACGAGGTGCGCGAGTCGGTCGAGGTGCTCGCCGGCGGCGGCCCCGCCGACATCGTCGAACTCACGATCGCACTCGCGCGCGAGATGCTGACGCTCGCCGGGCAGCCCGACGCCGACGTCGAAGCGGCGCTCGCCGACGGCCGGGCGATGGACGCATGGCGCGCGATGATCCGCGCCCAGGACGGGGATCCGGATGCCGCCCTCCCCGTCGCCCGCGAGACCCACACGGTCACAGCCACGGAGGCCGGTGTGCTGACGAGGATGGATGCGCTGCCCTTCGGCGTCGCCGCCTGGCGGCTCGGGGCCGGACGCGCTCGTGCGCAGGATCCGGTGGTCCACGCCGCGGGCATCGACCTGCACGTCAAGCCGGGCGATGCCATAGCGTCCGGTCAGCCGCTGTTCACCTTGCTCGCCGATGATGGGTCGCGCTTCGCGCGTGCCCTCGAGGCGCTCGAGGGTTCCTGGGAGATCGGGTCGGAGGCCCCGGCAGCCCACGCGCTCGTCCTCGAACGGATCACGGCCTGAGGCCGCGGCATCCGTTCACATTCCCCGAAAGACCGAACCGCGCGGCCGCTCATCCGCGCTGAGGAGACCGACATGCCGATCGACCAGCACGGCGACACCACACTGCAGGGCCTCTCGATCCGCGGCCTGCCCAAGGTCTCGCTGCACGACCACCTCGACGGTGGTGTGCGTCCGCAGACGATCATCGAGCTCGGCGATGCCATCGGGCTCGACCTCCCGGAAGCCGACGGCGATGCGCTGGCGGAATGGTTCGCCGAGAAGAGCGATTCAGGCTCGCTCGTGGAGTATCTGAAGACCTTCGACCTCACGACCGCCGTCATGCAGACCACCGAAGGACTCACCCGCGTCGCACGGGAGTTCGTCGAGGACCTCGCCGCCGACGGCGTGATCTACGGCGAAGTGCGCTGGGCGCCCGAGCAGCACCTGGCTCGCGGCCTGTCGCTCGAGGAGGTCGTCGAGGCCGTGCAGACCGGCATCGAGGAGGGCGAGGAGGCGGTCGAGCAGGCGGGTCGCGACATCCGCGTCGGGCAGCTGATCACCGCGATGAGGCACACTGACCGGTCGCTGGAGATCGCGGAGCTCGCCGTCGCGTGGCGCGGCCGCGGTGCGGTCGGCTTCGACATCGCCGGCCCCGAAGACGGCTTCCTGCCGTCACGGCACAAGGTCGCGTTCGACTACCTCGCCTCGGAGTTCTTCCCGGCGACCGTGCACGCCGGAGAAGCGGCCGGGCTCGATTCCATCCGCTCGGCGATCATCGATGGCCGTGCGCTCCGGCTCGGGCACGGCGTGCGCATCGCCGAAGACCTCGAGATCGTCTCGCGCGCCGGCGAAGAGGTGCTCGTGCAGTTCGGCGATCTGGCGCGATGGGTGCGCGACCGCGAGATCACCCTCGAGCTCTCCCCGTCGTCGAACCTGCAGACCGGTGCGATCGCCGCGTGGGGCGAAGAGCTCGCCGACCACCCGTTCGACCTGCTCTACCAGCTCGGCTTCTCGGTCACGGTGAACGTCGACAACCGCACAATGAGCCGCACGTCGCTGACGCGCGAACTCGCGCTGCTGGTCGAGACCTTCGAGTACGACCTCGATGACCTCGAGACCTTCCAGCTCAACGCCGCCGCGGGCGCGTTCCTGCCGGTGGAGGAGCGCGAGGAGCTCATCGAGCTGATCGCCGAGGGCTTCGAGCGGTAGGAGCCGGTCGCACGGTGTGCAGAACTCCTCCGATGTGAACGCCCGGCGCTCTCAACGGCTCTCAAACCGCGTGCGGCGCGCGGTTCTTGAGGAGTTGGACACTCCGTTCGCCCTGGGTCCTCGGGTCAGTACCGCCCTCAGGGACTCCGCCACCTGATCTCGGTGGAACAGGATGTCCTCGGCGAGCGGCCGAATGGTCATGTAGCCCTGCGCGGCGGCCGCCAAGTCGCGGCGTCGGTCACGCCGTTGCGCCGCCCAGCCCGAGTGATGCGCCTCACTGTCGCATTCGATGATCAGCCATCCGTCGACGAGAAAGTCGACGCGCCCCACTCCATCGATCTGCACCTGCAGTGCGAAGGAGCAGCCCAATGTCCGAAGAATCAGCCGCAGGAGCGTCTCCGTGCCGGATTCGCTCCGCGGGTCAAGAAGGGGGCGAAGGCTGCGATGTCGCCGCGGCAGCCGAGCGAAGACGTCTGCGATGCCGCGC
>Ga0247819_10000857_pt1 | contig 17059 bp, 18 predicted proteins | sample 13C_Xylose_Day6_FD_193428 | JGI IMG/M metagenome (GOLD analysis project Ga0247819, IMG submission 193428) | Soil microbial communities from agricultural site in Penn Yan, New York, United States - 13C_Xylose_Day6 | ecosystem: Environmental > Terrestrial > Soil > Agricultural land | place: USA...
CAGGTTGACCAGCCCGGCGACCATGGCACCGGCGGCACCGGCTGCCGCCGCCGACCCGAGCAGCGCCGTCGCGACCCATGCCCCTACCTGTGGCATTCATTCACCCCATATTGCGATTGCGTCGCGCCGCGCCATGCCGACGCCGCGCGGGGTCCGAAACAGCCAGTGGCTGCCCGACCTGATGGCCGCAACCTGGCGGCCGGTGATGTCGATGACGCCCGGATCGCCGTCACCCGCGACCGGTTTGCGCGGCAGCGGGATCTCCGGCCCCACCCGCACCACCAGCCCACAAGCCGTCAGGTGATGGGCGCCGGCGGCACTGCGGTAACGGCCCCGGAACCGGCACGCCGGATCAAAGCCCCAGCGCAGCAGGCACCAGTCCGCCACCCAGATGGTGCAGTCCTGCACGCCCCATTCCCACGGCAGCAAGGCCGTGCGCTGGACGTAATCATCAAGCTGCTGCATCAGCCGCGCAGCCAGCCCTTGATCTTCTTGCCGGGCATGGTGGCGACATAATCGAGGCCACGATCGACCACGCCGGGATAGCGCCGCGCCTGGTCGCGGGGCGTGTACTCGCCCAGCGGCGTGTAATTGCGCGAGGCCGCCAGCGTCTCGGCGCGAATGCGGATCTCGGCCAGCCCGACATTCTCGCGCGGGGTCACATCGACGATGCGGCCGACATGCATGACGATGGCGTCATTCGGATAGCCGCGCACCGCCCACAGCTGGCGCACCATCTTGCCTGACCAGCTGGCCGGATTGTTCAGGGCTTCATAGGCCAGGTCCGCGCCTTGCTTGCTGCCGACATTCCAGACCGTGTAATAGGCCGGGTTCGCATCAAACGGGCTGGCCTCGATCGAGATCGGATCGGCCCCGATCCAGCCATAAGATGGCTGCCAGACCTGACCGTCGAAGGTCAGCGGCACTTCCGTCTCGTTCAGGTAATACTGGACCGAGCCGAAGTTCAGATGGAACAGCCGGACCAGCGGCACCACTTCCGGGTCGGTGTCGAGGAAGGCGGCAAGCGCAGGCGTCATGTGAAGCTCCGATCGAAGGCTTCGACGAGATTGAGCGTGATGGATTCCCCAAAAGATATCGCATCGCGCCCCCGCGCGCCTTCCTCATCAGATGCAAAACGGCAATAGAAGCGCGGTGGATTGGTAATCAGCGTGGCCCCCGCCGGAATGTCGGCCCGAAGCGCCGGCTTGAGTTTCATCCAGCCGGCATTGTTTCTGGCGACCACACGATACAAGAAACCGCTGCGGCTGAACGTGTCGCCCACGCGCATGGATGGGCGCACCGGGTTCGTCAGATCGACATAGAGAGATGTGTCGCCTGCAGACGCTGGCGCAGAGGTGACAAGCGGTTGAGTCCCACCGGTTCCATCCGAGTACCCGGTGCCATCATCGAACCACTGGCCGTCATCGAACGGATATTGCCACGGCGCGACGTCAACACCGTAGCGGTAGCGATCAACAATCGGAACATTCGCGACATTGTATTGGCCATCCATTTCCGAGACCAAAGCCTCGAATTGCTTGATCCTCGTCTCATCGCCATCAACAGGAATGGTGATCGACAGATTCCACACCTGCGTTTTCGGCGCGATGATCTGCCGCACCCCGTTCATCGCGACACCAGCTGAACGGCTGGTGTTTTTGATGAAGAGCCGCCCATAGGTCCAGCGCAGGAAATCGGTCGGCCACTCGATAAGCTCGACCATAATCAGCCATGCCTCTGCTGATTGTCTGCATCGATCCGACGCATGCGCTGCGGAAGGTTGCGGTCATATTGCGTGAAGCGGGCCTGCACAGTCGCCATGATCTTGCCGTCATCGGTCAGCGTCAGTTCGGACGCCTGCATTTGCAGCGATTGCCCTTTCGCCACATTGTCGGCCATGCGGGCGCTGATGTCGTGTGGGATCACATCCGAGCCCTTTGGTAGCTTGACGATTTCGCCCCCCAATTCATTGATCCGCGCCCAGCCGCCCTTGAAATTGCGCACCCCGGAGGCGAAGCCGGGAATGACCGGGGCGCCCGCAGCGGCCAGAGCCGAAGTCAGCGGGTCCGGGAAGAGCGCATTACCGATAACGCCGAACAGGTTGCTCAGGCCGCTGGACGCTGCCTGAGCCGCCATGTCCTGGATCATATTGGCGAAGGCCTCCTTAACCGAGGTCGTGCCTTTGATGACACCGCTGAAGTGCCGCATCATCGTGTGCTCGAAGGTTTCGCCCGCATCTGCCGTGACGCGCTGCAGATAGGGCTGTTCATTGGCAATCCCCGCGCCCAAGCCTTGGGTCAGGTATTGGCCGATCTCCATCATGACCTTGGACGGCGATTTGATTTGCATCTGATCACGCCAGCCCTGCTCATAGCTGGCGGCATCCGAAGCACCCTGCGCCCCGGCGGCTCCGGTGCCCACGGCAACCCCGTTGATCATCTCGGTCGAGGTCGTGCCGGGCAGTACCGGCCCTGTCGCGCCCCCCGTATAAGCACCGCTGCTGATCGGGCCGTCGCGGCTGCCGAGGGCACGATCGTGGATGTCTTGGGCGATCTCGGCAGCGGATTTGATCTTGTCGACGATCGGCTGAATCTTCGCCCAGGCTTCATTGAACACCGCGACCACGCCATCCCATAGCGTCCGGAAAAACGTGTCGAGGCCGGACCACGCCTGCTTCAGGCCTTCGACAGCCAGCGTCATATCCACGGTGACGATCCCGGCCAGCGTTTTTGCCAGCCCCATGAACATGTCACCGATACTGGTGAACAAGGTCGTGAACCACGGCCCGACCGTCTCCCAATGGAAGATGATCGTCGCTGCGGCCGCAACGATGGCGGCAACCGCAGCCGCCACCGGAGCCCCAATGGCCCCTATCGCCACGACGGCAGCTGTCAGCCCACCGAGCACGACGGGCAGACCAGCTGCGAGCGCGCCAAACCCAAGCAGCAGCGGGCCGAGGGCTGCCGCAGCGGCACCGACGATGACGCCCCATTTCAGCAACTCCGGGTTTGCCTCCGAGAGTTTGGCGACAAGCTGCGTCATCCCACGCACCAGATCCTCAGCGAATTTCAGCAAGCCGGAATCCGCGATGGCGATTTGCAATGCCTCTATCGCCGAGGAGAACTCTTTAAGAGCGCCATTCAGCCCCTTCATCCGGGCAGCGGCCTGCTCCTCGGACGAAGTCTTGCCGATCGACGCCTTGAGCTTGTCGATACCTTCGGCGCCTTGCTCGGCAAGACCAATGGCGGTGCGCAGGGCATCATTGCCGAAAATCGTGGACAGGGCGTCGTTGCGGGCCTCGTCGGACAAACCCTTCAAGCCGTCCTGAAGCTCCTGCGAGATTTCGGCCATCGACTTCATCTTGCCGTTGGCGTCGAAGAACTCCAGGCCAAGCTCCTTGATCGCTGCGGCAGCCGGAGCAGACGCCGGGACCAGCCGCGTCAGAAACGTCTTGAACGAGGTCCCTGCATCAGAGCCGCTGGCAAACAGCGACGAGGTCGCCGCAATACTGGCGTTGAAATCTTCGAACGAAACACCGAGACCGCCGGCAACCCCGCCCGCCTGTGCCAAAGCCAGCCGGTAATCATCAAAGCCGAATTTCGACGCCAGCATGACGCCGTTCACGCCATCAACCAGCGAGGTGAGGTTGCTAGCGTGCTTGCCGAATTGCAGCATGACGTCGGTGGCGACATCGCCGGCACTGGCAAGATCGGTGCCCGCAGAAGCAGCAAGCAACATGGACGCCTGGAGAGCACCGCCGAGGATGTCCGCGGCGCTGACACCGTTCTTGGCGAGGACCTCGATCGCATCGGCGGATTCGCTGGCGCTGAACTGGGTGGTCTTGCCCATATCCAGCGCGGCCTTGCGCAGCGCAGCAAACTCCGTCTGGCTCGCGCCGGTCGCCGCCTGCACCCGGTTCATCGATGCCTCGAAGTTGCCGGCGGCACGTAGGGACAAGGCCGCGAAGCCGGTGAGCGGGGCGGTGAGCGCAAGCGACATGGATTGGCCCATGGACTTCATCGTATCGCCCATCCGGGCGAGGCTGGCGCTGGCCTGCTTCATGCCCGAGCGCAGCGACGCCGCATCCAGATCCATGATGACGCGTAGTTTGCCGACGACAGATGTTGCCATTGCTTACCCCATGGCGCCCTGTCGCGCCGCCCATTCCGCCATCGTGATCACCGGGAGTTGCGCCTTGATGGTGCTGAGCCGGAAACCTGTGTCGATAATTTCGCCGTCACGCTGGAGTAGTCTGTCCAGCTTTGGCATTTTCGCGGCGCGGCTCAAACCCGCGGTCAGCCAGGCCATGGCCTTGGCGTGATCATGGTCGCGTTGGATGCGCGCCGCCGCACCCTGCATGTGGATCTGGTAGAGCCGGAGCGTCAGGCCCCAGAAAGCCTCAGCCTGGTGGCCAGCCTCGATGTACCGCTCCAGCATGAGCAGGTAGTTCAGGCCGGTCTCTTCGCTCCGGCCCGGGCCTTTCCCGGTTTCACCTCCGGGGCCACTGCCGCCAGCAGGGATTGCACAATTTGGGTATCCTCCGAGAGGATGGTGCCCGCAGTCTCGATCGTTGCCTCCGGATGGTGGCGTTTCAGCGCCGCGAAGACGATGTTGCGAAGCAGCTTGAAATCGACCCGTCCTTCGGAAGCGGCTTGCTCCGCTTCCTGAAAGGCATCGATCGCGGGCTTGCCCGTCGCGTCCTCGAACTCGATCATGGCGTTGAAATCCATGCGCAAGGTAAAGGATTGACCTTCGGCCGAGGCCGAAACTTCTCCCAGAAACCGGTTTGCCATCAGGGTTCCACCGCCTCCGACAGGCGGAAGGTTGCCGTCGCCGCCATCTTGTCATTGATCGGGGCGGTGCGGGCGTAGCCCTTCAGAAACCCCGAGAAGACCTCCGGCACGGCGGTCTCGCCCGACGGCACCGGCAGAGTGATCTCTACAAGCACCTGCTCACCCGAAGTCTTGATCGCCTTGCACAGCGTATCGCTGGCCGATCCGGGGATGTAATTCATCGGGATCGATAATTCACCGCTGTCCAGCAGCCCGGCGATGAACTGCTTGCGCCGTCCGGGCGATTGCATATGGGTGACATCGACCTCATCTGCCTGTTCGTCCGGCATCTCGATGTCCCCGAGAAGGGCCAGGGGCGTCCAGGTGGGGGTGGCGCCACGCCCGATGCGGACCGTGGTGCCGTAGCCAAGCATACCGTCAGCCATGACGAATACCTTTCAAATTGACCATGATTTCAGGGAAGTCTGATGCGCCGATCAGGGCACAGCAGGCGGTAGTGTTGCGGGCGGCAGCCAATGGGTAAGGCGGAAACTCATGACCAAAGTACCGACATTGCGCTGGCCATCGGTATTGGTAACGACCGAGGTCTCCTCGAGGACGCAGGCGCGATCCGGACGCCGCAACGCCGCGATCACCAACGCCTCGATCACCGCGCTGTCCCGATCGAGCACGTCTTCGACCTCGTCAAGACCGGTGCGGCGCAGCGCAACCTGCAGCAGGGTCCGACGCGCCGTGCTGGTCATACTGTCCTGCTCGCAGCGATCCTGCGGCGTCAGCACCCCCAGCACCGGCAGGGTGTCGTGATCGATCACGCCCGACCAGACGCGCAAGACGGTGAAGCCCGCGAAGTGGTTATGGCCAGACAATGCCTCGCGCACCGCATTGCGGCAATCCGTTCGGAAATGCGCCATTTTACCGCCTCAGCTGTCGACGATCTGTAATTCGCAGATCAGGTACGCATCCGAGGCGGGCGACCCCGTCGGATGCACCACCATGACCGTGAAGGTGCGACCGTCCGGCACCGTGATTAGATCACCGCGTCGGACCTCGGGTGCCAGGTCGCGGCCGACCCGCCAGGTCGGCGCCTCGATGCGGACGATCTGGCCGTCCGCACCTTCGACTTCGATCGGGGCCTCGCGGAAGATCGACCGCAGATCGCGCCCGGTGCCGCCGGCAGGAAGATAGGTCACCATTCCGCCAAGGACACTGGACAGGATCCCGGTCATCCCGTCGAAGATGCGGGTCACAGCGTGAACGTCGCCGTCAGCAGCACCGCCCCACTGGTGGCAGCGCTGTCCGCCGCCTCGATGGCCACGCCGATCAGCTTGTTGGTGCTGGCCGTTGCCGTGACCGCCTTGGCGGTATCGTCCCAATAAAGCCGCGCGCCTACGGTCCAGGCCGAGCCGGCAGCCTTGGTCATGCGGTAGGCACCGCGAAGCGAAATCTCCACGCTCGCGCCCGAGGCCGCGTCATGGACGGCGACACCGAACAGCGAGCCAACAAGTACGCCCTGCCCCGAGACGACAGCGGCCGGCGCCGGGACCGAGATCTGTTGACCCGGTTGGATGAAGTTCTTCATGATCCGATCCTTTCTGATGATCGCGCAAAACGGAAAAGGGCGGCTCATGCCGCCCCTTTTCCAAACCGGTCAAGCCACCGATCAGGCGCCCGCGTTCTTGTAACCGCCGCGGAAATCGATCGCGCCGCAGCCAAAATCATGCTCCAGTGAGAACTTGGTCCCCTGGACGCCGAACGGTTCCTCCATGCGGAAACGCGGCGCGGTGTAGCCCTCCAGCAGACCCCATTCAAAGCATGGCGCCTCGGAAGGCGAAGCGAAGACATACCAGGTGTTGTCGGTGATCTTGGCAGTGACGCCCAGGCTCAGCGAGCCATCATTGAAGACGTTCACGTTGCCGGCCTGTTCGGGCAGGATGCCCTTGTAGAGCAGCTGCTGTGCCTCGGTTTCCTTGTCGGGGCCGACCAGCAACAGCGCCGGGGTGATTTCCAGCTCGGTCTTGTCGATGCTCTGGCGCTTGCGCAGCGCCGCACGTGCCAGGCTGAGCGACGCGACGGAGATTGCGGCCGCCGTCGCCGCCTTGGTCTTGTCGGTGGTATTGAAGACCTGGCGCGAGGTCTCGTTCAGGGTCGGGCCGTCCCCGTTCGCGCCGCTGATCATCATCGCGTAGAAAGTCCGGTCCTCGAAGCGCGCCACCGCGGCACCGCGATCGTTGAGGATCTGCATGATGCCGTCGAGGCTGTCATTGACCAGGAGGGCGCGCGAAAACAGCACCTGCACGCCATAGGCCTTGACCGAGGTCTTTTCCTTCGACTCGCTGAAGGTCCCAGCCTTCAGTTCGCCGCTTTCGGGATTCACCGGCTGGAGGTTGGGGAAATCGCCGACCCGCACCGTCGTGTGATCCCGGAAATCCTGAAAGGTCCGCTGCCGGGCAAGGCGACGATAGGTCGGCTGGGCCTGACGGTAGCGCGCGGCCAGCGACCGGTTCATGGCATTTTCCAGAAGGACCGGGAAATCGCTGGTCGAGTGGAAGGCCATGCGCAGCACGTCCTCGCGCGCGGCGAAGTTCCCGGGGACACGCCGCTGACCCACGCGTTCGGCCGCCATGTCGACGATGGAAAAATCCAGGTAGGGCCGGGCGACATCCTCGGGCTGCGACCCGGACAGGCGCGCGGTCAGCGCCCCTTCCATCGCCAGGCGGCGGGTTTCGGTCTCGTCGCGGCCACGCTCGATGACGCGGGGCGCGGCGGGGTTGGTTTCACGCGACGCCATCACCGCCATGAAGCGCGACCCGGCCATTTCGGCAGCGGTCCCGTCGTCGACCAGGGCGGTCACGTCGGCCTCGGTCAGGCGACCGGCAGCCATGTACGGCGCGGCCATGTCGCGCAGCATGCGGATACGCATGCGCTCCTGCATCACCGCCGCTTGCGGATCGGGCGTGGGCGGGGTCTGGACAGTGGGCGGGGTCGGCGTGTTCTCGGGGTTCGGGGTCGTCATGACAAGCTCCATGGTTGCGGCCACCGGGGCCGTGAGACCGCCCGGGGCGGCAGGATCGCGGGGCGCGAAGAAAGTGCGGCCCGGGGCCTTGTCGCGCATCAGCGCGGCATAGGTGGTAATGTCGCGGCGCATCTGGGTGCGTAGCGTGTCGTCGATGACGGGGACCGGCCGCGCCGTGATCTCTTCCGCGACCGCATCGACAAAACCGATCTCGATCGCGGCCTCGGCGGTATAGAAGGTTTCAGCCGCCATGATCGCGAGAACGGCTTCGACGAACTGGCCTGAGCGTTCGGCATAGACCTGCGCATAGACCCGGGCGAGCATGTCGAGGAAATCGGCCTGCGCCCGCATCCCTTCCGCGCCGTCATAAACATAGCTCTTCGGGTTGTGCAGCATGATGAACGACCCGGTCGTCATCTCGCGTTGCGCGCCGCCCATCAGGATCAGGGAAGCTGCCGACGAGGCCTGACCTTCGACGATGATGCGGCAGCCGCCGGGATGACCCGCAAGCGTCGCGCGGATGGCCTCGCCTGCAACCGGATCGCCGCCGGCCGAGTTCAGCCGCACCGTCACCTGCCCCTCACCCATCGCGAGGAGCGCATCGCGGACCAGGGACGGGCAGAAGAACACTTCCTCCTCCCAGGTCCACCCTGCCGCCTCGTCGGACATGACATAGCCCGACAGGACGAGATCGCCGCCGATGATCAGATCAGCCCCACGTCGTTTCATGCCTGTTTCTCCTGTATGTTCGCCTTGGCACGGGCTTCGCGTGCCGAGGGCAGGCCCTGCACAGCGACTGGCGCCAGATTGGCCTCTGTATCCTTGTTCTGGTCTTCCGCGCGCTCACGCCGGATCTGCTCGGGATCGAGACCGAGCGTGCGCTGCACATTCTGGCGGCTATTCACCCCAGCCTCGACCGCCTTGACCATCGCGTCGATTTCGTCGTTGGGATCGATCAAAGGCCGACGCGGGGCCGTGTGGGCAAGCGCGAACTCCTCGGCCGGCAGCACCTGTTGCAGCCGCCACGCCTCGCGCACCCATCGTTCGACACCAGCGCAGAACTGGCCGATCACCAGCCGCTGCCAGCGTTCGACATTGCGGTCCATCTCCATCCGACCCATCCGTCCGCTGGAGAAGTTCACCCCGGAAAGATCCCCGGTCAGCGATTCACGGGTGATGCCGATGCCCATCGATACGGCCCCGAGATTTTCACGGACGAATTCCGGATAGCCCTCGACCCGCGGCGGCGTCGTCCAGGAGACCTGCGCCCCTTGCGGCGCCGCGACCACGGCCCCGGGCTCCAGCTTCGACAGGCCCCGCAGTTTTTTGACATCCTCGGCCCCCGCATCGTCCTTGTCGTAGGTGACCACCCCGGCGAGCAGCGCCGCCATTTTCTGCTTCAGGATCTCGGCTTCCTGGTAGTCGCTGAGATCGCCCATGGTCAGCATCACCGGCGCGAGCCACGGCACGCCGCGCAATTGGCCCGGTCGGTCGAGCCGCCTGATATGCAGGATGTCGCGCCAGGACACCCGCTCCGAAATAAGAGGCGCACCGCGCATTCGCGCCGCGCCGGGATGCTCCCGGAACAGGTGATAGGCCTCGATGTCACCGATCGGGCTGTATTCGACGCCCTCAATGACCTCATTCGCGCCCCAGCTGGTGATCGTGGTGTCGAGATAGTCGCATTCGAGCAGTTCGATCTGGAAGCCAAGCGGCAGATCGCGCGCATATTTGCCGCGCCGTATCCGCCGCCGGGCCAGAACCTCACCGTCGGTGAAGACGGTTCCGATGACGACTTCCTGCTGCGCATAGAGATCAAGCTCTCCGCGGGCATCGAGCGCAGGCGTCAACAGGTGTTCCCTGAGCACGGCCCAGATCTTCGCCTGCTTTGCCGCATCGCCATGCACGACCGAGGGGACGATTCCCGTGCCGACGACGTTCGAAACCACGACCTCTCGTGCCCTCGCCGCGTAAGGACGGTTTCGAACCATGTCGCGGCTGAGTTGCCGCAGCCTTTCCCGCGAACCGAAAGCAGCCGCGTCGGCATCGGTCGCGGGTGCCTTCCACCCTTCCGTCCGACGCCCGCGCGCGGCCGCGTCATAGTTCATGGCAAGACCCATGGCGCGCCGCGCCAGCATCCGCTTGCTGCCGATCATCGGGGCGATTTCCCCGATGAACCTGTCGAGCGTCTTCCCGACCCAACCCATGATCAGAGACCCCGGCCAAGAACAGGATAGACAGTCGCGAACGGGTCGTCCCTCTGCCCCTGAAGCGCGGCGATCTGGGCATTCAGATCCGTGATCCGGCGCGCGAAGGCGGCATCATCGACAAACTCGACCCGCTCGCCGTTGATCTGAACGGAACGCAGACCTTTGGCCCGGTTCCGCACCAACTCGTCCCGCAGCTGGATCAGTTCGGCCTGGTCAATCGCCATGTCATCCTCTCAACGCCGAAGCCATTCGATGACGCCGTCATCGGCATCGGGGTGATCTTTGCTGGTCGGAGGCGGCGCGGCCCTCCCCGTCCAGATCGCATAGGGGTTCATTTCGCTGAGCGTCGCCCATTCCGGCGGCGCGTCAGGATTGATGCGGGACAGTCCCTTGTGTTCGGCCACCGCCTGCGCCTGCACCGAAAGGTCGAGGGTCTCGTTCCGCCCGGCACCGGGGCGCTTCCTATAGCCGTCCTCGTGGCGGCGCTCGGCGAGCAGCTCCTCGATCCGCTCGCGTTCGATCGCCCGAGCGAGGAGATAGGCGCCCGGCCCCTGATCCATCCGTGCCGCCCCGGCGAGAACCGTATCCTTCAGGCGGTCCGTCGCCATGTTCAGCAGCTTGATTGACCGCGCCTTCTTGTTCTGCGAACCCCGCTCGGGGGCGGAGAGCCAGACCCGGGTTTCCAGCCGGAAGCCTCCCCGGCCGATCGACAGAAACCAGCGATGACCCTGGCCGTCGCGACGCCGCTGACGCCAGAACTTCTCGGCATTATCCGCCCAACCCGCCGGGCCGTTAAAGTCGATCACCACCGCGCAGGGCGTCAACATCCAGTCTTCGCCCGCAACCGCATATTCGCGCTGGAGCAGATCGAGCAGCACCGCCGCGTCCTCGACATAGCGGGCCGGATTAAGCGCGCGATACCGCCCCTCTGCATCGCGCGCCTTGGGGGCGCTGTCCGGCGGCTGCGTGATGTCGAAGCGATCCAACGCCATCCGGCGTCCATCCAATCCCCAAGCCGTGACCAGAACCGCGAACCAGCTGCCGTTGACGTCGACCGAAACGGTGATGAACCGGGTCCAATGCGGACAGGTCATCGGTGCCAGGTCGCAGGCCGCATCCTTCAGCGCCACGGCCGACAGGGCGCTGTCATCGTCAGAGGGCCGCGCATAGGGCACACCGATGTCGGTATAATGCACGCGCGAGAAATCGATATCGTCCTTCGACGCCTCGAAAGCCCGGCGTGCCGTTTCATAACGTTCGACCAACTCGTCCCAGGCCGAAAAGGCAGCAGCAGCACCATTCAGCGCATAGCTCGCGATCGGCGTTTGGCGGATGTTGGGATCATCAATCCGACAAAGGATCCGGGCGCCGGTTGCATCGAGCAGGCGTGATTCATGAAACCATCCGCCCCGTCCGGTCAGCGCCAGGGTATTCAGCCGAGTCTTGTCGCGATGGCTGATCAGGTGGCCGCAATCGGGGCATTGCATCCGGGCCTCGGCCCCGGCAGCACCCGGCTCAAGTGTCTTGTCATAGGTGAGACGATCGTAACGCGGTTCGAACATCTCGGCACAATTCGGACATTCCCAATACCAGCGCCCGCGCGTGCCCTCATTGTAGATCTTCACGATACCGCCGGTCACCGGCGGCAGGCGATGCGGGGCCGTGGGATCGAATTCCCAGACCTGTTCCGGGTCGACCGGAAAAGCCGGAGTGCTTTCGACGAAGACGCAGCCGCGCGACATGAAGGTCCGAATGCGCTGCAGCGCCATGCCGTGCGGCGTTCCCTCCGGACTGTCCTTCGGCCCCAGCCGCTGCGGCATATGGTCGTAATCGGTTTCCAGCACCATGCGCTGGGATCGAGAGGACAGCTGGTTGGCCACCGGGTAGCCGATGGTCACACGCATCCCCTTGAACCGCTTGCGGCTGAAAGTGCTGTCATCGCGACCGTTGCCCAGCCTTTCGCGCAGAAATGGGCTGTTGGTGATCGCCGGATCCAACTTTTCCTCGACCCAGGCATCCGCATCGGTCTTGGTCATGTGGATGATCTGCACCGGCGAGGGCGCGCACATGATCGCATGCGCCGAGACCGAGAGCAGCATCTGCGACTTGCCCGACTGCGACGGTCCGACGAAGCACACCGTTTTGAACAGTCGGGACTGGCTCATGTCCTGAGGCTCGACGGTATAGGGTGCGACCGTGCGGTCATAATCGACCCAGTTGCCCTGGACCGGAACGCGCAGAAAGCGTTCCGCCGCATCGGTCACCGAGATCCTGCTGGGCGGATCGAGAAGCGGCAGCGCATCACCGAGCAGCTCTTCCGGCGTCGTGAAAGGCGGCAAGGGCGGGATGCGTGCAAGCGCTCCGAGGCCGCGATCAGCCATGACCACCATCAGATATCCATTTCTCCCTGGCGACCTCCCCCGAACGCCACCACCGAAGCCGGGCGGCGCAGAAGATCGTCGATCTTGGCCTTGATCTCGTCGCGGAGCTGGTCGGTACGCTCGACCACCTGGGCCACCTGTTCCGTGGACAGGCCGAACTTCATTTCCAGATAGTCGGGCAACGTCTCCAGTGAGGTCGCGGTCATCACCAGCACCTCCTCCATGACCGCCCGGGTACGATCGGCCCGGATCAGGTCGCCGCGCTGTTCGGCAAGACGGTTACGCTCATACTCGGCTTGCGACCACTTGCGAACTTCCTCCGCGGTCAGTCCCGCCTCGGCCTCTTCCTGATCGGCATCGAGGTTGCGGAACGCCAGCGCCGCCTGAGCTGCAATCTGATCACCGCGCTGCTTTCTGGCCCGCGCCTTGTCGTCGCGCGCCTGCCGCCAGGCGTGGCAATGCGACAGCTGGAATTCGTAGGCGACGCCGTTCTGGCCTTCGGACAGGGCTGGCATGCCCTGCCCCATCCATTTGGTGATCGTGTTTTCTGTGACCGTGAAGGCCTTGGCGAGCTGCGATCGGTTCAGCACGAAATCCTCAACCCCATCGGGCAGAGGCCATGCCGACACGTCCAGCACCTCCCCATCCGCCAGAGTGATGAGGTGCGACACCGATGATCCTTTCAATAACAACAACAAGTACCGGAACCTGCACCCCTCGGCAGAAATTCGGTACCAAATGTCACGGGGCGCGAATGACCCCCGTGCACCACATATCCGGGAAGGACCCGGGGCCCGACCGGACGGTCCGAGCCGCCCGCCGCTACGCCCCCTGTGCAGCCATCTTCGCGATGGTGCGGGCCAGATGCTCAGGCAGCCGCGCCTGATAGACCTCCGCTGCACCATCGAAGAAGCCGAGCCGCTCATCATAGACCGGCATACCGCGGGTGAAGTGCAGCACCTTGTTGATCGAGCCATCCGGATCGCGCTTCCAGATGCCCGGCGACAATTTGCTGTTGGCCCGCGGTACGAAGAAACCCGCCCGCTTGCGCTTGCGACTGTGTGATTTCGCGGTCGTGTTCGATGACTTGTCGCGCTGCGCCTGGACCGCGGAAAGCGCCTGATTGCGCTGGCCGGACGACCAGTTGCCATAGGCATCGAGCTTCGCACCCGATGCCGGGGTGGCCGCTGTGATGATACCGTCATAGGCTAGGCGTGCATCGAGCAGACCTTCGAGCCCAGTGCGTCCGCGCGCCCCACCGAATTCTTGGGTCTTCAGATAATGTCGCCTGCCGACCGATGGCCGTTCCTTGACCTCAGCCTCGAGCCTGTTCGGGCGCGCGCCCCGGATCGTGAACGCGTTCAGCGTGTACCGTGTCGGGCGGTCGAACACCGCCTGCATCCGGTCCTGAACATGCGTCAGCACATCCTTGGCCGTATCGTTCAACGCCCAGCTGGCCGCGATGTTGATCTTGCGATCAGCCAAGGCCCGCAGGTTCTCCTGCAGATCCCGGTCATCGATCGTGAGGATCAGCATCAAAAAACTCCTCTGCTGGCCGATCTGTGATGATCTGCTCGGAAACCGAGACGCGCGCCAAGCGTTACATTTTCGCCAATTGATCGAAGGAGGCAGCTATGAGAGCTATTGTCGCCTGGTTTTTTGGAGTGCCAATTGTAACGATCATCCTGCTGGTCACCGGTACGTTCTGATCTCCAAACAAGTACAATCCCGTGACTTGAAGCGCCCGCCCCGAAGCTCCGGCGGGCGTTTTCTGTTTAAACGCCATCGCGGCGCTATCCCGCCTACCGTCTCTTAGCTCCCGGATCAGTTGGAACTGCTCCAACAACCTGACGTTCACTATGCGCGGGAACGAGGAATGTAACTTGCGGAGGAGCTTCTGATGAAGACCGTGAAGGACGCGTTCGAACATACCCTTCAAGATATGTATTGGGCGGAGAATGCCCTGACAAAGGCCCTGCCCAAAGTCTCCAAGGCCGTTAACAACGCCGAGCTCAAGCTCGCGATTGATGGGCACCTGAAAGAAACCAAGGGCCACATCAAGACTCTCGAGGCCGTTTTCCAATCCCTCGGTCAAGAGGCAAAGGGCGAGAAGTGCGATGCCATGGAAGGCCTCATCAAAGAGGCTGACGGACTGATCGAGGAAGCATCAGGTCACGCGCTTGATGTTGGTTTGATCGGCGCGGCCCAAGCGGTCGAGCACTACGAGATCGCGCGCTACGGCACGTTGCGCGAATGGGCCAAGGTCCTCGGTCACGAGGAGGCCCACACGCTTCTGTCGTCAATCCTGGACGAGGAGAAGGCCGCCAATGCCAAGCTGACCGCCTTAGCTGTGATGTCGATCAACGAGGCGGGTAAAGCCGACAAGAAGTGACCGAGGCGATGAGCGCCCGCTAGGGTTGATCCCGGCGGGCGCAATTTTATCACGCAACCAGGCTGCGTGCGTTCTGCCCGTGCCTATCAGCCAGACGGCGACCCTGACGCCCGGACGCAATCGGCCGTGCAGGTTCTGGAACACAGTGCAGATCGCGCAACTCCGGGAAGAGTGCATAGATCTCGTCTGCGGCGGCCTTACCGACCGACTTCAACGCCTGGGGACCCGGGTAAAGCGATTCCGTCTCGGCGCCATTGGAAATCACCACCTCATGTCGGTCGAACAGCATGTGGAAATAGTCAACCTCAGTCAAATCGGTCGCAATATCCACACCATCCAGACGTATAAGCTGCTTGGCGGCCACAAGCACTTCAAGCGCACCGAACATCTTCATCGCGATCTTCGAGCGAACCAGCACTCGGTGCTGCGGCGAAACCAGCAAGTCTACAGTCGGGGTGCCTGCACCCAGCGCACCTGCGCTGATCCGGATCGGGCGCAGCTTGGGATTGCGCTCAAGGGATGTTGCCGCAACACGTACCCTACCGATCCAGCGTATTGCCTGAAAGCCATTGTCCTTGGTCAGAACCATGTCCCCTGGGACAAGATTCTCAATAGCAATCGGCCCGTTTTCAGTCTCGATTAACGTCCCCGCCACAAAGCAGAAGATCTCACTTGCCGCCAATGTGGTCGACGCCGTCTCATCCTGGTCGATGGTCAGGATGGCGGTATCAAGAACTCCCTGTACAGCATCGGTAATGGTATCGGTCAGAGTGCCGATCCCGGGAATGAGGTTGAGTTCGGCCGCAAGCTCAGAAATGGGTGCGGTGATTGTCGTCGGGATACCCGCAATAGTCACGGTCACCGTTGCCGTTAGATGATCCTCATCAAGCGGATCATCCGTCACGATATACGCGTTTCCGCTTTCGTCGGCGAGCAGGCTCCCGGTGATATCGTTGAGCTGGATGGTCGCGCCGAGAAGGAACGGTGTACCCACGTCGACAGCAGCCGTCGAAATGGTGACCTCGCCGGCATAGGTTCCTGTCACGACAGGAGTGCCCTCTGCGGTCACCGTAGAAAATTCATCGCCAGGTTGGATGGTGACATCCGATCCGCCACCGCCTTCGACATCATAAAGGTCGAAGGATTGCGACGTATTCAGATCATTGAGCACAAAGTTCTCGCCCAACGAAAGAATGGGCGTCTCGACCTCAAGATCGATAGTTGAATCCGGTAGTTGGGTAACGCTTGGCATAGAGTGAATCCTTTCAGAAAGCCTGGAATGAGGGCAATTCGAATTCACTTCACGGCACGAATCTGCCGGTCAGCGTCACCATTTGTTTACACGACGACACTCAATGCAATCAAAAGATGTATGACTGCCGACAATGGAACTGAGACGTGTAATCGCCTCTTTGCCGATCTGCGTTTCAGCTGCAAAAGCCCGAAACCATTTCTCTAAGGCAGAAGAACGGATAAAGGCTAGGAGAATGAGAACGCCCGCTAGGGTTGATCCCTGCGGGCGCACTTCTCGATAATAGTGAATTCTGTCTCACAGAGTGACGTAAGCGGTCAAGAAGTTTCTTTCCCGCTATAGCCGATCATACGGTCCAGTGCCTCACTCAGGGCGTGTGTGACCGCATCATAAGTCTGGCCATTCTTTTTCCAGCCATGACCCAGCAGGACATCTTCCAGCGCGCAGCCCTTGAGGCAGACCATGTCCACCAATACCCGATCCATGATCGGGCCTCGCTGGTCAGCGCCGCGCACTGTCGGACGCACCCGCCGCACCGCCATTGCGACCCCGAGTCCGATCCGTTTACGAAGAACATCGAGTTCGCGTCCGATGTCCAAATGGCGATCCATCCAATCCATGCTGTCGCCACCGCCACCCGAACTATCAAGACGGGAAAGTTTAGTGCCGTCAGAAGCTGCCAACTCGACCAAGTTTGAGTAGCGTCGGCCCATCGCGATCTGGCCGGGAGTCAGTGGACAGGGCCTCTTGCGGCGCAAGGCAGCGGCGATCATCCGGTCGAAGACATCTGCCGTACGGATGGCCGCCCGCCCACCATAGCCGCGATGCACGGCCTCGATTTTGTCTGTGCCCACTGGCAGCAGCTCGACGTTACGATGCAGTACGAAGCCGCCACGAGCCGGGGCCGGGGCAATGTCAGGGCCGCATTCCTCGGGTATCGCGCCTGCATCGCGGATTTCGGCCAGCCGCGCCGCTTCCTCCGCTTCACGCGCCTGCCGCGCCGCCTTGGCCGCCGAAA
>Ga0247819_10000861_pt1 | contig 16998 bp, 18 predicted proteins | sample 13C_Xylose_Day6_FD_193428 | JGI IMG/M metagenome (GOLD analysis project Ga0247819, IMG submission 193428) | Soil microbial communities from agricultural site in Penn Yan, New York, United States - 13C_Xylose_Day6 | ecosystem: Environmental > Terrestrial > Soil > Agricultural land | place: USA...
TACCTCTCGAACAACCACACGCTGTCGGCCATCTTCGGCCGCGACCTGCTCTCGGCCAAGGCGCGCCAGGAGCGCCTGGCCCACATGTGCGACGTGATCCTCGGGTATGTCCTGAGGGATTGAGCGCGGACGGGTTCGCCCGACGAGCTTGCATGGCGGCTTCGCCGCGTGCTTTAATTCACCGTCTAGTGAATTAGACCCACCCACTCCCGGAGACAACACGATGCTGAAGAGACGAGCCCTCGCCCTGTCCCTGGCCGGCCTGGCCGCCCTCGCGCCCCTGGGCGCCGCCGCGCAGAGCGGCTATCCGAACAAGCCGATCCGCGTGATCGTGCCGTTCGCCGCAGGCAGCACGACGGACATCATCGCCCGCGCCATCACCGACAAGATGTCGCAGAGCATGGGCCAGCAGCTCGTGGTGGAAAACCGCGGCGGCGCCAGCGGCACCATCGGCCAGGCGGCCGTGGCGCAGGCGCAGCCGGACGGCTACACGATCATGATCCACTCGTCGTCGCACACGGTCAGCCCGCACACCTTCGCCAAGCTGCCGTTCGACACCGAGAAGGACTTCGCCGGCATCACGCCGATCTCCAGCACGCCCAACGTGCTGGTGATCTCCCCCTCCAAGAACATCAAGGCGCTGGGCGAGCTGCTGAGCGCCGCGCGCGCCAAGCCGGGCAGCATGAACTTCGCTTCCGCCGGCCAGGGCAGCGCCACCCACCTGAACGCCGAGAAGTTCAAGCTGGCCGCGAAGATCGACGCCGTCAACGTGCCGTTCAAGGGCTCCGCCGAAGCCGTTACCGAAGTGATGGCCGGCCGCGTGGACTACTACTTCTCGCCGATCGCGCCGGTGATCGGCCAGATCCGCAACGGCCAGCTGGTGCCGCTGGCGGTGGGTTCGCCCAAGCGAGCCGCCGCCCTGCCCCAGGTGCCGACCACCGCCGAAGCCGGCGTGCCCGGCTCCGAGTTCAACTTCTGGATCGGCATGATGGCGCCGGCCAAGACGCCGCGCGACATCGTCAACCGCCTGCACGGCGAAGTGGTGAAGGCGCTCGGCACGCCGGAGGTGAAGGAACGCTTCACCTCGCTCGGCGCCGATGCCTGGACGCTCTCGCCCGAGCAGTTCGACGGCTACATCCGCGACGAGATCAAGAGCAACGCCGCACTCGTGAAGGCCGCCGGCCTGGAAGTGCACAAGCAGTAACCCCACCTGAAGGATTGAAGCCATGGCCACCCAGCGCCTCGGAATCATCATGCACGGCGTCACCGGACGCATGGGCATGAACCAGCACCTGATCCGCTCCATCGTCGCCATCCGCAACCAGGGCGGCGTGACGCTGTCCAACGGCGACAAGGTGATGCCGGACCCGATCCTGATCGGCCGCAACGCCGAGAAGATCGAGGCCCTCGCGCGCACCCACAAGATCGAGCGCTGGGGCACCGACCTCGACAAGGCCCTGGCCAATCCGCAGGACTCGGTGTTCTTCGACGCCGGCACCACGCAGATGCGGCCCACCCTGCTGGCCAAGGCGCTGCGCGCCGGCAAGCACGTGTACTGCGAGAAGCCGATCGCCACCACGCTGGCCGAGGCGATGGACATCGCCCAGACCGCGCAGAAGTCGGGCCTGAAGCACGGCGCGGTGCAGGACAAGCTGTTCCTGCCCGGCCTGCGCAAGCTGGACATGCTGCGGCGCTCCGGCTTCTTCGGCCGCATGCTGTCGCTGCGCCTGGAATTCGGCTACTGGGTCTTCGAAGGCGACCTGCAGCCGATCCAGCGACCGAGCTGGAACTACCGCACCGAAGACGGCGGCGGGATGATCCTGGACATGATGTGCCACTGGCGCTACGTGCTGGACAACCTGTTCGGCCAGGTCAAGTCGATCAGCTGCCTGGGCGCGACGCACATCCCCGAGCGCTGGGACGAACAGGGCAACAAGTACAAGGCCACGGCCGACGACGCGGCCTACGCCATCGCCGAGCTCACCGGCCATGACGGCGAGCCCATCATCGCGCAGCTGAACATGTCGTGGGCCACGCGCGTGCGCCGCGACGACCTGGTGACCTTCCACGTGGACGGCACGCACGGTTCGGCCGTCGCCACGCTGACCGAGTGCCGCGCCCAGAGCCGCGTGAACACGCCGCGCCCGGTGTGGAACCCCGAGGTCAAGCAGCCGATGGACTTCTTCGACCAGTGGCAGGAAGTGCCGGACACGGAGTTCTACGACAACGGCTTCAAGATCCAGTGGGAGCACTTCATCCGCCACGTCGTGGAAGACGCGCCCTACAAGTGGACCCTGCCGGAAGGCGCGAAGGGCGTGCAGCTGGTCGAAGCCGCGCTGCAAAGCTGGAAGGAACGCCGCTTCGTCGACGTGCCGCCGCTGAATATCTGAGGGAAGCGAAGCGATGGCCCTCACCCTGAAGCTGCCCACGCGTTCCGGCGCGCTGGAGGACTACACGCTGCGCGGCGCCACCCCGGTGCAGCCCGCCAAGGGCGTGAAGTTCAACCGCATCGCCTACTCGGCCGCCCACGTGGTGGCCGACCCGCTGGCCGCGGTCGATCCCTGGCTGACCGCCGCGGTCGACTGGGACACCACCATCGCCTACCGCCAGCGCCTGTGGTCGCTCGGCCTGGGCGTGGCCGAGGCGATGGACACCGCGCAGCGCGGCATGGGCCTGGACTGGCCCACCTCGCTGGAGCTGATCCGCCGCTCGCTGGACGCTGCGCGCGACTACCCGGGCGCGCTGGTCGCTTCCGGCTGCGGCACCGACCACCTGGCGCTCGACGAAGTGAAGACCGTCGACGACGTGATCCGCGGCTACGAAGAGCAGATGGAGGCCATCGAGAAGCTCGGCGGCCGGCTGATCCTGATGGCCAGCCGCGCGCTGGCCCGCGTCGCCAAGGGCCCGGCCGACTACGAAAAGGTCTACGGCCGAATCCTGTCGCAGGCGAAGGAGCCGGTGATCCTGCACTGGCTGGGCGAGATGTTCGATCCCGCGCTGGCCGGCTACTGGGGCACCCGCGACGTCGAGGCCGCGATGACCACGGCGCTGGGCATCATCACGGCCCGCGCCTCCAAGGTGGACGGCATCAAGATCTCGCTGCTGGACAAGGACAAGGAGATCGCCATGCGCCGCCGCCTGCCGCCGGGCGTACGCATGTACACGGGCGACGACTTCAACTACGCCGAGCTGATCGCGGGCGACGGCTTCGGCGCCGAGCCCACGCACGGCAAGAGCGACGCGCTGCTGGGCATCTTCGACGCCATCGCGCCGGCGGCCAGCGCCGCGCTGGGCGAACTGGCGCAGGGCAACCTCGATCGCTTCCACGCGATCCTCGGCCCAACCGTGCCGCTGTCGCGCCACATCTTCGCGGCGCCCACGCGCTTCTACAAAACGGGCGTGGTGTTCATGGCCTGGCTCAACGGCCACCAGAAGCACTTCACCATGGTCGGCGGCCAACAGAGCACGCGCAGCCTGCCGCACCTGGCCGAGCTGTTCCGCCTGGCCGACGCGGCCCACCTACTGGAGCAGCCCGAGCTGGCGGCGCGCCGCATGAACTCCCTGCTGGCCGTGCACGGCGTCGGGTCCTGAGGCGATGCGCGACTTCTCGCAGGACCATCGCTGGCTGTCGATCAACACCGCCACGGTGCGCAAGAGCCGCGGCCAGGACCTGCCGCTGCCGGACATCCTGGACGCGTGCGGCCGGCGCGGCATCCGCGCCGTGTCGCCGTGGCGCGACCAGGTGGCGGCGGCCGGCCTGGCCAACGTGTCGCGCCAAATCAAGTCGCTCGGCCTGGAGCTCTCGGGCTACTGCCGCGGCGGCATGTTCACCGCGACGGATGACGCCGGACTGAAGGCAGCGGACGATGACAACCGGCGCGCGCTGGACGAGGCGCGCGAGCTGAACGCCGCCTGCCTGGTGCTGGTGGTCGGCGCCCTGCCCGGCGCACTGGGTGGCCGCGCGGCGCACAAGGACATCGCGTTGTCGCGCCAGCAGGTGCACGACGGCATCGGCCGGCTGCTGGAGCACTCGCGCGCGGCCGGCATGCCGCTGGCCATCGAGCCGCTGCATCCCATGTACGCGGCCGACCGCGCGTGCATCAACACGATGGAGCAGGCGCTGGATGTTTGCGACGCGCTCGACCCTCGGCCACGCAGCGGCGAGAAATCGGAAGGGCCACCGCAAGCGGCGGCCCTGGGCGTCGCGGTGGACGTCTACCACGTGTGGTGGGACCCGAAGCTGCGCGAGCAGATCGAGCGCGCGGGCCGCGAGCGGCTGCTCGCGTTCCACGTCTGCGACTGGCTCACTCCGACGCGCGACCTGCTGAACGACCGCGGGATGATGGGCGACGGCGTCATCGACATCCGGCGCATCCGCGGCTGGGTCGAAGGCCAGGGCTTCGCCGGCTACAGCGAGGTGGAGATCTTCTCCACCCAGGACTGGTGGCAGCGCGAGGCCGGCGAGGTGTTGGACACCTGCGTCGATCGGCATCGCAGCGCGGTCTGAGAAACGCGGCGCCCAAGAAAAAAGCGCGGCATCCGCCGCGCTTTTTCATTGTCGATTCGCTCGAAGCTCAGGCGACCTGCAGCTTGGGCGTGGCGGGACGGGCGGTGCTGGTGGTGGCGGGGGACGCGGAAGCGCCGAACTCGATCTCGCCGGAGAGCTGGCCGCCCTCTTCGATCACGACCTTGCCGTAACGGATGCGGCCGGTGACCTTGCCGGTCGAGTAGATCACCAGCTTCTGGCGGACGGTCAGGTTGCCGTCGAACGAGCCGCGGATCTCGGCCACGTCGATCTCGGCGGAGCCCTTGAACGAGCCGCGCTCGGAGATCTGGATCATGCGCGAGTCCATGGTGGCCTCGACCGAACCCTCGACCACCAGCGTGTCGCAGTCCGTGATCTCCACGCCCTTGAGCTTGATGTTCGGGCCGACGGTCAGCTTGGCCTCGCCCTCTTGAGCCGGGGCACTGTTCACGGCGGGGACGATGGTGGTGGCGGCAGCGGCGGTGTTCAGGGCAGCGCCGTTGGGCGTGTTGGGACGGATGTCTTCACGCTTGCCGTTGTTGAAGAAGGGGGACTGCAGTGCCATCGGGAGTACCTCTGAAGTGGGGTGGTTGAGCCTCGCATGCTAGGGATGAGCTCGCTTACAACCATGCCTGGCTCAGCAAGTTCCGTAACCGTTTACGTTGCACGCCAAAGCAGCTCATCCGCCACACATCGTGTAACACGGGTTGCCGCTCTTGTCGGCGCGTTGCACGATGCGTTGAACCACAGGAGAACAGGGATGAAGAGGGTTCTGGCCGTGATCGCGACGGCGCTCGCGATGTGCGGCGTGCACGCGCAGGAGACATTCGACACGGAGGCGGGCAACCTGCTCGCCGTGCTGCGCGAGTCGGCCGGCATCAGCCAGGAAAGCGAGACGCTGCAACCCTACGGCACGCTGCGCGCGCAGCTGCCCGACGGCAGCGAGGTGGAACTGGAGACGAGCTGGTTCCGCTACGTCGGCGACATGCACATCCGCCTGGTGTTCGACGGCAAGGCGCATCTGCAGAGCGCTTCGTCCGAAGACCTGGACCGCCTGCACCTGGAACCCGACCAGGCACTCGACCTCGCAGTGCGCAACATGCGCCGCACCTACGGCGAGCCGACGGTGCGTCCCTGGCGCGGCGGGCTGATGCAGGTGCTGGGCCGCGCCGACGACCTGAACAGCAGCTACTTCCTCGACCGGCCGTTCTGGCGATCGCTGGAGGCGCGCCATGCACAGGGGCTGGTGGTGGCGGTGCCGCAACGCGGCGGCCTGCTGTACGCGCCGGCGGACGACGAGGAGGCGGTGGCGGCGCTGCGCTTCAGCGCGGCGGCGATCTATGCGGCATCGAACCGCAGCCGCGTGTCGTCGGCGCTGTACCTGTTCCGCGAAGGCCGCTGGTCGGTGTTCCAGCCGCCGATGACGCGCTGAGCGCGTTCAGTACGGCAGCGTGAAGCGCTGCCCGCCGAAATTCAGCACGGCCTTCTTGTCGGCGCGCACTTCTTCCAGCCGCACGCCGCGCGCCACTTCGCTGCCTTCGTTGAAGACCATGCCGTTGACGATCAGCATGCGCTGCGCCGGGTTCTGCGAATAGACGCCGCCGCTCACCGCGAGCTGCGGCAGGCCGGGCGGAGGGGCGTTGGCGATCGCCGGAGCCGCGGCTGCGGCGGGCACCGCGGACGCGGGAGGCACGGTGATCGGAGCCTGAGCTGCGGCGGCCGGTGCCTTCGCTTCGCGCACGGGTTGCGGCGGCAACGGCGGCGGTGCAGCGGGCACGATGGCGGTCGCGGGCGCGGGTGCCGCCGCGACGGGCGCGGCCGGCGGGGGCTCCTGGACCACAGCGGGTGCCGGCGCGACACGCTCGGGAGCCGGCACCACCGGCGCCGCGCCCGGGGTCGCCAGCCGCCAAGTGATCGCGATCGCCGCCACCACGCCCACGGCCGCCAGCGCGGCCATCACCGACCCGCCCCAACGCTGGGCGGGCACCGGCGCTTCAGCGGCGAGCGGATGCGCATGCAGTCCGGGCACGCGGTTGCGTTCGCGTTGGGCGTCCGCCTTGCGCAGGGCTTCGAGGATGTACGACATGGTCAGGGCGCATGGCGCAGGCGCGGCTCGTCCATTCCCGCGCTGCGATTGAGTTGCATGAAGGTGAGCGGGCCCAGCACGCCGTCGGGGGACAGGCCCTGAGCCAGCTGGAAGTTGCGCAGGCGCGCGCGCACGGAGCCGCTCTCGCGGTCCGCGCCGGCTTTGGCGAGCTGCTCGTCCAGCCAGCCGGCCAGCTTGCCCTCGCGCTCCGGCGTGCGCGGATCGAAACCCGCCGGCGCGCGCCACAGCGTGGACCATTCGCCGTTCCAGCGCGCGGCCAGCGCGGCCAGCGTCACGGTCTGCTCGCTGCCGCCGGCCACGAGCGTGGCCGACTTGTCGTTCAGCCCGGTGAGCAGCGCGTAGGAAGGCCGGCCCGTGTTCTGGTCGAGCGCGACGATGCCCGGCCGATCGAGCTGGCGGATCAGCACCAGCGGCAGCACCTTGGAGAAGCAATGCACCGACTCGCGCGCCAGCGCGGCGCAGGGATCGCCCTCGCCCGCGTCCAGCTTCCAGAGGCCGGCCAGTTCGCGCCACGCCTGGCGCTCGTCGCGCAGCAGCGTGGGCGGCGTGGCGTTCGCCGTGGCGGCCGCGGGTGCCGGAGCCGCCGGTTCGGCGACCACGGGCTTCACGGCTTCGCTGTCCACGGCGGCCGGCGACGGCGTCTCCGCGGCGGCAGGCGCGGCCGCGGCGACCGGCTGCTCGGCCGGCGGCGGCGCCTCGGTCCACCAGCGCGCAGCGGCCACGAGGCCGGCGCCCGCGAGCAGGCCCACGGCGAGCACCGCCGCCTGGCGCGGCCAGCCGCTGGCCGGCGCCGGGGCGGGATCGCCGAACACCTCGCGCGCGGCCTGGTCCACGATCGCCCGCGTGACCACGGGCTCGCTCTGGCCGAAAGCGCCCAGCATCGCGCGGTCGCACAGCAGGTTGATGCGGCGCGGCACGCCGCCGCTCTTCTTGTGGATGCGCTCCAGCGCGCCGCGGTCGAACGGCATCGCCCGCACCAGGCCGGCGACTTCCAGCCGGTGCCGCACGTACTGCTGGGTCTCGGTGCGCGTCAGCGCGTCGAGGTGGTAGCGCGCGATCACGCGCTGCGCCAGCTGCTCCAGGCTGGGCTGGGCGAGCAGCTCGCGCAGCTCGGGCTGGCCGATCAGCACGATCTGCAGCAGCTTGCGCTCGGAGGTTTCGAGATTGGTCAGCAGGCGCAGCTGCTCCAGCACGTCGGCCGAGAGGTTCTGCGCCTCGTCGATGATCAGCACGCTGTTGCGGCCTTCCGCGTGCGATCGCAGCAGGAAGGCGTTGAGCGGATCGAGGTAGTCCTTGACGGTGGGAGCGACGCCTTCGGCGCGGCGCGGCACCTCGATGCGGAACTCCTCGCACACCGACTGCAGCAGCTCGATGACCGTCAGCTTGGGATTGAAGATGTAGGCGACGTTGCAGTTGTCCGGGATCTGTTCCAGGAAACCGCGGCAGACGGTGGTCTTGCCGGTGCCGATCTCGCCGGTGAGCAGCACGAAGCCGCCCCCGCCGCCCAGGCCGTAGAGCAGGTGCGCGAGCGCCTCGCGGTGGCGCTCGCTCATGAACAGGTAGCGCGGGTCCGGCGCGATCGAGAACGGCTCGTGCGACAGCCCGAAATACGGCGCGTACATGGCCGGAAGGATACCCGCGCCGAGGCGGGTACGACTCAGGCGGGCGCGAGGACGGTGCGGCGGGCGCGCCGCACGTTGAACGCGCTGGCGATCAGCAGCGCCTGCATCGCCACCAGGCCGAGCCAGACGCCGGTGTAGTGGCCGCGGTCCATCAGGCTGCCGAACACCAGCGGCGCCGCTGCCTGGCCGATGTCCAGGCCCGAGTAGACGATGCCGAACACCCGGCCGCTGGCGTTCTCGGGGGTCGAGCGCTTGACCAGCAGGTCGCGCGAGGGACCGGCGATGCCGCTGGCGAAGCCCATGGCCCCGAACAGCGCGGGGATCGCCAGCGCCGGCACCGGCGCCAGCCCGATGGCCAGGGCCACCAGCGCAGCCATGCCGAAGCCCATGGCCACCACGCGCTCGCAGCGGGCCGGGTCGGACGCCAGGAAGCCGCCCACCACCATGCCGCCCGCGCTGCAGACCATGTAGATGGTCAGGCAGGCCGCCACCAGCCCCACCGGCACGCCGTGCAGCTGGCGCGCGGCTTCCGGCGCGAAGGCCTGGATCACGCTCAGCACGCCGGCGTAAACGAAGAAGAACGCGAAGCACATCCACACCGCCGGGATGCGCAGGAAGTCGAACGTGGCGTCGGCGGCCTTGGCCGCGCCGGCGGCCGGCGCCGGGACGCGCGGCAGGTCGAGCCGCGAGCGCTTCAGCCACAACACCAGCAGCACGCCCCAGGCCAGCGCGCCGGCGGCGGCCAGCGCGACGCGCCAGGAGAACGCGATGGCCAGCGGCACCAGCAGGGCCGGCGCCAGCGCCCAACCCAGGCTGCCGGTGATGCCGTGGAAGCTGTACGCGTGGCCCAGGCGCGGCGCGCTCACCTTGCGGTTGAGCAGCGTGTAGTCGACCGGATGGAACACGCCGTTGCCCACGCCGGCGACCACCGCGAACGCGGCCATCATCCAGTAGCTGGTGCTGCTGGCGAAGCCGAAGGCCGCCGCGCCCACCAGCGCCAGGCCGCCGAACAGCACCGGCCGGGGACCGTGCCGGTCGACCAGGAAGCCCGACGCCGCCTGCACCGCGCAGGAGACGACGAAGAAGATCGTCATCAGGAAACCCAGCTCGACGTAGCTGACCGCGAAGGCTTCCTTCAGCCAGGGAAACAGGGGCGCCAGCAGGAGCTGGCTGAAGTGGCTGATCAGGTGCGCCAGGCCCACGAGGCCGATGACGCCGGCGTCCTGTCGAAGGGGAGGAAGCGGCACGGAGCCGGCGGTGCTGGTAGCCATGGCGGCGATCGTAGCCATCGGCGTCGATTACCGGAATGCGACGGTTCGCCAGCTTTCTGCGGATTCCCGCCAAAATGCGGCCATGCCCCGCCCTGCCCCTTCGACCGCCCTGAGCGCCACCGACGGCGACGCCTTCCGGCCGACGCCGGCGCGCCCGGTGCGGCTGCGGTCGCGCTCGCTGCCCGCGGACACCCACTTCGAGCCGCACCACCATGCGTGGGCGCAGCTCGCCTACTGCTCGACCGGCGTGCTGCAGGTCAGCGCCGAGCAGGACCGCGGCGCCGCCGACGAGGTCACCTACATCGTCCCGCCCTCGCGCGCGGTGTGGATCGCGCCCGGCGCCCGCCACTACGTGCACGTGCTGGAGACCGCGCAGTTCCGCACCCTGTACCTGCATGCCTCGGTCACGCCGGCGGGCTGGAGCGGCTGCCGCGTGCTGCGGGTGTCGGCGCTGCTGCGCGAGCTGGTCGAGGCGCTGGAGGCGCCCACCCTGCCCCGCGAGCGCGAGCGCCTGGTCGGCGAGCTGGTGCTGGACGAACTGCGCCATGCCGACCCGCAGGCGCTGGGTGTGCCGCTGCCCGCCCCCGGCGGCGACAAGCGCCTGCGCGCGCTGTGCGAGGCGGTGCTGCGGGCGCCCGGCCAGCGTGGCAGCCTGGCCGAGTGGGCGGCCGACGTGGGCGCCAGCGAGCGCACCCTGGCGCGCCTGTTCCGCGCCGAGCTGCGCACCGGCTACCAGCAATGGCGCCAGCAGGCCGTGCTGGCCCACGCGCTGCCGTTGCTGGCCCGCGGCGTCCCCGTGCAGCAAGTCGCGGCCGCCACCGGCTATGCCAGCGAGAGCGCCTTCAGCGCGATGTTCAAGGCCGCCATGGGCCAGCCGCCGCGCCATTTCCAGAGCCGCGCCGCTGCTTGACCCGGCGATTACATGGCTCAGCCGTTGTCCTACAGGACGGTTGGGCTTGGACCGACTGCTGAGCTCCCGGCCCAGCGCTTCAATGGACCTGCGCGCGCCCATCCATGCGAGCGCATGCAGGAAGGACCATGGAGATGAGCCAATCCCAGGAACGCAAGGAGCAGACCTCCCCTGCGGGCCCCGCGCCCGCGGACCAGGCGCCGGGCCGCCGTTCCGGCGAGGGCGCGGCCAGCGCGATGGAGCAGCTGATCACGCAGGATCGGCAGCGCCAGCAGGAAGGCCGCATCCCGCCGGACGGGGAGCGCTGAAAGCACTGGACTCCCGCCTTCGCGGGAATGACGAGAATCCGGCGATGCGTAGCGCCGGCCTCCTCCTGTTCCGCCGCGCCGGCGGCGGCCTCGAGCTGCTGCTGGCCCACCCCGGCGGCCCGTTCTGGGCCCGCAAGGACGAAGGCGCCTGGTCCCTCCCCAAAGGCGAACTGCTCGAATCCGAAGACCCCCTGGCCGCGGCCTGCCGCGAGTTCGAGGAGGAAACCGGCTGCGTGCCGGCCGGCCCCTTTATCGACCTCGGCGAAGTGCGAATGAAGAGCGGCAAGCGCGTGCAGGCCTGGGCCTTCGAAGGCGACTTCGATCCCGCGCAGCTGCGCTGCAACCTGTTCGAGATGGAATGGCCGCCGCGCTCGGGCCAGCTGAAGCAGTTCCCGGAAGTCGATCGCGTGGAGTGGTTCGACCCGGACACCGCGCGGCGCAAGCTGCTGCCGGCGCAGGCGCCGTTCGTCGATAGTCTTCAGCGCGTCGTCGACACCGTCTGACGCAGCAGCGGCTCCAGCGCCGCGTAGTCCACCGGCTTGGTCAGGTGGTGGTCGAAGCCCGATTCCTGCGACCGGCGCCGGTCCTGCTCGGTGCCCCACCCGGTGATCGCCACCAGCAGGGTCCGCGCGAACCGCGGCTCCTGCCGCAGGCGCTGCGCGACCTCGTAGCCGCTCATGCCCGGCAGTCCGATGTCCAGCAGGATGACGTCGGGCCCGAAGTCCAGCGCGCCCGCCAGCACGTGCGAGCCCTCGTGCAGCATGCGCGTGCTGCAGCCGGCCATCTCCAGCACCAGCGACAGCGTCTCGGCCGCGTCCACGTTGTCGTCCACCACCAGCACCTTCAGGCCCGCCGTGGGCGCGCCTGAGGACCCGGTGTCCGGCTTGGCCTCCGGCAGCGCCGTGGCCGGCAGGCAGGGCAATCGCATCGTGAAGCGGCTGCCCAGGCCGGCACCGGCGCTCTCGGCCACCACCGTGCCGCCGTGCAGCTCGACCAGGCTGCGCACCAGGTACAGGCCGATGCCCAGGCCGCCCTGCGCGCGGTCCAGCGTGCTGCGCACCTGCGCGAACAGCGAGAAGATGTTCTCCAGCATCTCGCGCGGGATGCCCTCGCCGTTGTCCTCGATCTCGATCACGGCTTCGTCGCGCTCGCGCCTCACGCGCAGGCCGACCTTGCCGCCCGGCGGCGTGTACTTGGCCGCGTTGTTCAGCAGGTTGCCCAGGGCCTGCGCGAGCCGGGTGGGATCGCCCATCAGCTCGATGTCCTCGTCGGGCAGGTCCACCGTCAGCGCGTGGCCGCCGGTGGCGACGGCCGGGCGGCTGATCTCGATGGCGCTGTCCAGCACCGGGCGCAGGTGAATGCGCGAGACCTCCAGCCGGATCTTTCCGCTGTTGATGCGAGAGATGTCCAGCAGGTCGTCGATCAGCCGGATCATGTGCACCAGCTGGCGTTCCATCATGGTGCGGGCGCGCTCGGAAGGCGGGCCGTTGGCCTGGTCCTTCTTCAGGATTTCCAGGCCGGTGCGGATCGGCGCGAGCGGGTTGCGCAGTTCGTGGGCCAGCGTGGCCAGGAATTCGTCCTTCGCGCGGTTGGCCTCCTGCAGCACGCGCTCGGCCTCCTTGCGCTCGGTCACCTCCACCACCGAGCCGGCCATGCGGAACGGCTGGCCGGTCGGGTCCCACAGCGCCGCGCCGGCCACGAAGAACCAGCGCCAGCGGCCGCCGCGGTCGCGCAGCCGGCATTCGACTTGGTACGGCGCACGCTGGCGCAGGTGGGCGCGCATCGTCTCGGCGACCACCGCGCGGTCGTGGGGATGCAGCACCGAGCGGATCGACTCGGGCTTGTCGGGGAACTCCTCGTCGGTGTAGCCCAGCAGCGCCTTGAAGCGCGGCGAATAGAACATGGTGCCGGACGGCATGTCCCAGTCCCACAGGCCCGCGCTGGAGCCGCGCACCGCCAGCTGGTAGCGCGCCTCGCTCGAGCGCAGCGCCTGGTTGGCCGCCTCCAGGGTCTGCGAGCGGCGCTGCAGCTCGTCGAGCATGGCGTTGAAGGCGTCGACCAGCTCGCCCACCTCGTCGTCGCTGCTGCGGGTGGCGCGCAGGTCGCCGGTTTCGCCGCGCAGGATCTTGCGGGCCACCTCGCTGATGCCCAGGATCGGCGCGATCAGGCCACGTTGCAGCCGGTTGGACAGCAACAGGGCCGCCGCCAGGCTGCCGCCCATGATCAGCGCCAGCACGCCCAGGTACTCCAGCGCCTGCCGCAGCCGCTCGTGCCGCATCTGGAGCCAGACGGTGCCGACCCGCTCGCGATTGAGCGTCACCGGCTGCCAGGTGGTCGCCCAGTCGCCGTCGACCGACAGGCCGAACCCGTGGGGCCGCGTCGGGATCTCCACGGGGAGCGCGTCGGGATTGCGGTAGCTCGCGAACAGCGCGCCGCGCTCGTCGTACAGCGCCCCCGCCACCACGCTCGGCTTGGCACGCAGCACCGCCAGGTTCTCGGTCGCCACGCGCGCGTCGGCGAAGGCCAGTGCCGGCGCGGTGGTCAGGGCGACCACGTCGGCCTGCGTGACCAGGTCCTCGCGGATGTCCTCCAGCTCGCGCCGCAGGTCCACCACCACCAGCGCGATCGCGGCCAGCACCAGGGCCAACAGCGTGGTGGTCGCGAGGATGGCGTTGAACTTGCTGCGGATGGAGCGGCGCGAGGTCGTCTTCATCGGCTGCGTCCTTCCACCGCCTGCGCCACCTCGAGCAGGCGCGCGCTCAGGCGCAGGCCGCGCGCATCGGCCTGCGGCAGCGAGGCCGTGAACCGCACGCGGCCGCCCACGATGACGAAATTGAGCACGCCGCCGAGGCGGTGGCCGTTCTCCTGCTCGGTGACCACCAGCAGCGGCCCGGAGGACGACGCCAGCTCGCGCACGCGCGACTCGCGGTCCGCGCCCACCAGCAGCACGTGGGCGCCCATCGGCGCGTCACCTTCGCGAAGACGGCGCACGACGAGGGGACGGCCCCTGACGCCACGGCCGGTCGCGGCGAACTGCTCCAGGTCGTCCGCCACCGCTTCGTTGCCGGCCACCGCGATCACCAGCGGGGCGTCCGGCGCCTGGAAGCTGCCGGGGGGCCACTCCACCAGTCCGACGATGCGATGCAGGTAGGCCGCCTTGACCGCGCTCTCGCTTTCGGGGGACGGCGCGGCCGCCGCGGCCAGTCCCTGCCACGCGCAACAGGCGAGCAGCAGCCACAGCTTCCGGTACGTGAGCAGGATGTGCCGCAGCGCCACGGCCGGCGATGTGGCAAGGATCGTTTCCATGGTCCCCTCGAAAGCGGCGATATTAGGCGCCGCGTTTCACGCCCTCGTTGCCAGCCCAGCAAATGTCGGCGCCGTCCTACGTCGCCGCGCCGCGCAAAGGTCGCCGTGCGGTCACGCGAGTGTTGTAAACGCGCCGCCGCGAGGCGGGCAGCGACTGCTTCACGCTTTCCTCCGCGTGGTGCTCACAGCTACACTTTCAGGAGCAGCGGCACACGCCGCGAAGCGCCGCGCGACATCGATGGCCAGAACCGCCGAACCCAGCCACTACGACCTCCTCGGGATCCCCAGCAGCGCGGAGGACGAAGCGCTGCGCCAGGCCTATCGCCGCGCCGCGCGCCGCCACCATCCGGACCTGATGCCGCAGGACGCGGGCGCCCAGCAACGCATGGCGGCCATCAACGAGGCCTACGCGGTGCTCTCGCATCCGCAGCGTCGCGCCAGCTACGACCAGTGGCTGCGAGCGCGCGACGCGCGCAGCCGCGCGGAGGAAGCGGTCGCCGCGGCGCAGCCGACCCGCTTCGCTTCCGGATGGCCCTGGGGCCTGGTGGCGGCGACCATGGCGATCGCTCTGGGGACGGTGGGCGCGGTGTTGTATCGCACGGCACACCCGACGCTGGCGGTGGCGGCGCAGGCGTCACCCACCGCCAAGTTCAGCGGCCGTTAACCGAAGAAGCCGCGCGCGAGATGGCGCGCGAAGTTTTCCGTCCACCGCTCTCCATTGCTGGCGTCGTACTGGGCGGCGGCGCGGCGCGTGACCACGTGCACCCGGCGCAGCGGCGTGGACTCGTCGTCGTTGGCCGCGGCTTCGAACACCTGGGCCTTGAAGGCTTCCGGGTCGCGGCCGCTGGCGCGGATGGCGGCTTCGAAGGCCTGGGCTTCGGGCGGCGACATGGGCATGCGTTGGACGAGCATCAGAACTACACCTGCCTTTCCACTGCCACAACGCGACCGGAGCGGCGCCCGCGCACAGGGTTTACGCGCGCGAGCCCGGCTCGGCCATCACCCGCCCGTGTTGACGACCAGCCGGCCGCGCACCTGCCCCGCGATCAGCCGCTGCGCGTGCTCGATCGCCTGGTCCAGCGAGATCTCGCTGGTGATCACTTCGAGCCGCGCCGGGTCGAGGTCGCGCGCCAGACGCGACCAGGCCTCTTCGCGCAGCGGCATCGGCGCCATCACGCTCTCCACGCCCAGCAGGCTGATGCCGCGCAGGATGAATGGCGCCACCGTGGCCGGCAGGTCCATGCCCTGGGCCAGGCCGCAGGCGGCCACCGCGCCGTAGTAGCGCGTCTGCGCGCAGGCATTGGCCAGCGTGTGGCTGCCGACCGCGTCGACCACGGCGGCCCAGCGCTCCTTCTGCAGCGGCTTGCCGGGCGAAGCGAGTTCGGCGCGATCGATGACGGCGCTGGCGCCCAGGTCGCGCAGGAATTTCTCTTCGGTCGCCTTGCCGGTGGCTGCGGTGACGCGATGGCCCAGCCGGGACAGCACGGACACCGCGATGGAACCCACGCCGCCAGTCGCGCCCGTCACGAGCACGTCGCCGTCGCCGGGCTTCAGGCCATGTCGCTCGAGCGCCAGCACGCACAGCATGGCCGTGTAGCCCGCCGTGCCGATGGCCATCGCCTGCCGCGGGGTGAACTGCTCGGGCAGACGGACCAGCCAGTCGCCCTTGAGCCGCGCGCGGCCGGCCAGGCAGCCCTTGTGTGCCTCGCCGACGCCGAAGCCGTTGAGCACGACCTGGTCCCCGGGCTTCCACTTCGGTGACGAGCTTTCGACGACGCGTCCCGCGCCGTCGATGCCGGCCACCATCGGCCAGTTGCGCGCGATGGGCGAGCGATTGGTGATCGCCAGCGCGTCCTTGTAGTTGAGCGTGGAATACGCCACCTCGAGGGTGACGTCGCCTTCCGGCAGGAAGTCGTCGCCGACCTCGCGCAGCGACGCACTGAATTCGGGCGCCTTGTCCAGCACGAGGGCCTTGAACATGGCGCCCGGCCTCACTTGGGGTCGACGTCGCTGACGTCACGCACCGGCACGCGCACGCGCCGGGGCACGAAGCCGGGTGCCGGGCGCACGCGTTCGGCGGTGGAAGCCCAGCCGCGACGTCGCGCGGCCAGCAGGAACGACCACACGGGCCGGCCGCCCAGGCGGACCCAGCCGCTGTGCAGCAGGAACAGCACGGCGCCGATGAAGCCGACGAGCAGCACGCCGGCGGCGGCGACCAGGCCGGCCGCCAGGGCCAGCAGGCGCAACAGGAAAGCGATCAAAGCGGGCATTCGCGTTTCGAGGAGTGAATGGAAGTGAACCGAAGCCCAGTTTCGCCCGGGTGGGGAACAGGGGCAAGCGGCGGGCCGCTTGCCCCTTCCGGTCGTCGGAATCCCGCGATCAGGCGGCGGTTTCCTCGCGTGGCTCGGCCTTGGCCGCGCCGAAGTGGAACACGCCGGGCTCGCGCACCGGGTCCACCTCCACCGGGATCACGCTCTTGGGCGGGAACCGGCCCTCGAGGATGAGCCGCGACAACGGGTTCTCGATGCGCTGCTGGATCGCGCGCTTGAGCGGCCGCGCGCCGAACACCGGATCGAAGCCGACCTTGGCCAGCTCCTCCAGCGCCGCCGGCGACACCTGCAGCGTGAGGTCCATCTTCGCCAGCCGCTGCTCCAGCACCTTGAGCTGGATCTGCGCGATGCGGGCGATGTGGTCCGCGCCCAGGCCGTGGAACACCACCGTCTCGTCGATGCGGTTGAGGAACTCGGGCCGGAAGTGGTTCTTCAGCTCGTCCCAGATCGCGTCCTTGACGTCCTCGTACGGCCGCCCGGCCATCGCCTGGATCATGTGCGAACCGATGTTGCTGGTCATCACGATGACCGTGTTCTTGAAGTCGACGGTGCGGCCCTGCCCGTCGGTCAGGCGGCCATCGTCCAGCACCTGCAGCAGCACGTTGAACACGTCGTGGTG
>Ga0247819_10000862_pt1 | contig 16991 bp, 20 predicted proteins | sample 13C_Xylose_Day6_FD_193428 | JGI IMG/M metagenome (GOLD analysis project Ga0247819, IMG submission 193428) | Soil microbial communities from agricultural site in Penn Yan, New York, United States - 13C_Xylose_Day6 | ecosystem: Environmental > Terrestrial > Soil > Agricultural land | place: USA...
TGCCGCGTTGGGCTTACTCAAAAAGTACATGCCCGACCTCAAGAGCATTGAACTGACTGGCAATCCCGATCACCCGGTGGTGCATGAGATCAGGAGGGTGATCATTGACAGTCCTCATACTGCCGACGGCGCGGGTGTTCCAGCCACTGCTGGAACCGAGCCGGTATAAGGGCGCCTGGGGCGGGCGCGGGTCGGGGAAATCGCACTACTTCGCAGAAGGGTTAGTCGAGCGGGCGCTGCTGCAACCTGGGCATTTGGCGGTGTGTATCCGTGAAGTGCAGAACACCCTGGCCGAGTCGAGCAAGCGCCTGATCGAGAACAAGATCCAGGCCATGCGCCTGACTGAGCGCGACGGCTTCAAAATCTTTTCTGACTGCATTCAAACCCCCGGCGACGGCATCGTGACCTTTCGCGGGATGCAGGACAGCAACGCCGAGTCGATCAAGTCGCTTGAGGGCTACCACACCGCCTGGACCGAGGAAGCGCAGACGCTTTCGGCGCGCTCGCTGATGCTGCTGCGCCCGACGATCCGCGCCAAGGATAGTGAGCTGTGGTTTTCCTGGAACGCTCGGCGCAAGTCCGATCCGGTTGACGCCTTGCTGCGCGGGATTACGCCACCGACCGGTAGCGTGGTGGTCAAAGCCAACTGGCGGGACAACCCGCACTTTCCCGCGGTCCTGGAGCAAGAGCGCCTGGACTGTCTCAAAAACGAACCAGACCAATACCAACACATTTGGGAGGGTGGCTATGCGACCTTGCTCGTCGGAGCTTATTACGCGGCTGTGCTTACTGCTGCTAACGCAGGTGGTCGGGTGGGTCGTGTTGCTGCTGATCCTCTCCTACCAATTCAGCTATTTGCCGACATAGGCGGCACCGGGGCCAGGGCTGACGCCTTCTGCCTGTGGGTGGCGCAATTCGTTGGCCGTGAGATCCGCGTCCTGGACTATTACGAGCAGCAGGGCCAACCGCTGGGCACACACCTGGAGTGGCTGCGCGAGAACCGCTACACACCGAACCGCGCCCGGCTGTACCTGCCGCACGACGGTGTGCAGCAGGACAAAGTGTTTTCCGTTAGTTACGAAAGCGCATTTCAAGACGCCGGCTATGATGTAACTGTTATAAAGAACCAAGGGCCGGGCGCGGCCTTGGCGCGGGTGGCGGCGGCGCGGCGGATCTTTCCGGCGTGTTGGTTTCACCAAGAGACCACGCAACCAGGGCTTGAGGCGCTGGGGTGGTACCACGAAAAACGCGACGACGTGCGCCAAATCGGCCTGGGGCCGGAACACGACTGGGCCAGCCACGGCGCTGATGCGTTTGGTTTGCTGGCGATCGTGGCCGAGGACACGTTTAAGGGCGACCCGTGGAAAACCGGCGCACTTGACTACAGCAGGGTTGACCGATCATGCGTTTAAGTAACAGTGAGTTGGCCACGGTGGTGCGGTATGAGATCCAGCAGGCGCAGGGTTACGACGCCGACGTGCTGGCGACCAAGCGGGCCAAGGCGCTCGACTATTACAACGGTGTCATGACGGCACCGGCCGAGGGCCGCTCGGCGATCGTCTCGACCGACGTGGCCGACTCGCTCCATGCGCTGATGGGTCAGCTCGACCCGATCATTAAAACCACGCTGATCGAGATCAAACCCAACGGCGAAGAAGACGAGCCGCAAGCGCAAGCGGAGTCGGACTTTGTGCGCGATGCGATCGAGCAGGCCGGCGGCTGGCGCACCATCTTCGAAGGCGTGTTTGACGCGCTGCTGATCGCCAACGGCTGGCTCAAGATCCAGACCGAAGACGTGACCAGCGTGACCACGCAGACTTTCCCGCCGAACCTGCCTGACGAGGCCTATTTTGTCCTCGGCCAGCCGACCGCACCGCGCCAGGACGTCCAGATCAGGGCCAGCAGTCTGAAAACGACGGTCAAGCGCACCACCACCAAAACTAAACTTTCGTTTGAGTGCATACCGCCCGAGGACATGCTGTTCAGTGAAGGCGCCGGCCAGGAGGATCTGCAGAAGCTGCGCTTTGTCGCACAGCGCAAGCTGTATACCGACGCGCAGCTCGCCGAGCTGTCGATCAGCCAAGAGACCATCGACCAGATCCCGCTGGCCAACAACACGCAATGGCCGGCGGCCAACGCGCGCCAGGGCATCTATCAGAACCAGAGCGACAACGACCCGGCGCAGGACAGCCAACGGCTGCGCGAGGTCTATTGCTGTTACATCTTGCTCAGTAGTGCCGATAGTAATAAGACCGAGCGCCGTTATGTCTGGATTGGTGGAAACGAGATCCTCAAGAATGAATCGGCCGAGTCGGTGCCGTACCTGACCGGCTCGCCTATCCCCATGCCGCACCGGGTCCAGGGCATTGGCTTGTATGAGCTGCTGCAGAGTATCCAGTCGGGCAAAACTCACATCCTGCGCAACTACCTGGACAACTTGGCGGCCGCTAACGGGTCGCGTGTTGGCGCGGTGGAAGGGCGGGTAAACATGGACGATCTGACCAATGGGCGAATTAACGGCGTCGTGCGGATCAAAGATCCGACGGCACTTGTTCCTTTACCTGCGGCCGATATTGGGCCGCAAGCGATGGCGGGGCTGTCGTACCTGGATCACGTCCGTGTCGCCCGGGTCGGATCGAGCGTGGACATTAACGAGCTGCAGGCGCAGATCATGAAGTCGAGCGCCACGGCCGCGGCGGGCCAGCTGGCGCAGGTGGAACAAATGGCCGGATGGTTCGCCGGTAATCTGGTGGAAACCCTACTCAAGCCGGCGTTTCTGCGCGTGCATATGCTGCTGCGCACCGATCTGGCGGGTCCGGCCAACGCCAAGATCCGCGGCAAGTGGCAACAGACCGACACCGGGCAATGGCCGGTGCGCGAGAACCTGGAAATCACCATGGGCATGACCAGTGCGCAGAAGGCCGCCCGGGTCGGCGCGCTCAACCAGGTCATCAGCAAACAGACCGAGATCATCATGCAGGGCGGCGAGGGCATCCTGACCAGCCGCGCCAAGTTGTACAACGCCATGTGTGATTGGTGCCGGGCGAGCGACCTGCAGACGCCGGAACAATACCTGATCGATCCCAACAGTCCCGAGGCGCAGCAGGCGGCCAATCAGCAGGCGCAGCAGGCGCAGCAGCAAATGCAGCAGCAGCAGCAGCAGATCGAGAAGCTGCAGGCGCAGATCCAGGCTTTCGAGCTGGAGAAACAGCGCCGCGACCTGGACTACAAAGTCTGGAGCGACCAGCTCGACGCCGAAGTCAAGGAAGCGCAGATCACCGCGGACAACGTGGTGAAGATGAAACAGATCAACAAGCCGGCGCAGGGTGATGACCATGCTCAGTCCTGACGAGGCGCGCGAGCTGCAGCTGTTACTGGATGGCGCGCTCGATGACGCCGACGCCGAGATTATTCACCGCCTGCGGACCAGCAGGGGGCACGACGGGGTACGAGAGTCCCTACTTAGCCAACTGGACGCACTAGAGATAGTGCGGGAGCGCTTAAATGTCCGAATTGACCGCATCGTTAGACCAGACCACACCTGAGTCACTGCCTGAGCAAGCGCCTGACACGCGCACAGACGAACAAAAAGTTGAAGCCTTGCTGAGAGGCGAGGATCCTAGCAAAACGCCGGAGACGGCACCGGAGACCGCGACGGGGGGAGACCCAAAGGCGGGTGAGGAAAGTGAGGAAGGCGACCCGGACGAACCGGAGACGGAAGACCCCGAGGAAGCGAAACGGTTTTACGCGCAAGAAGTGAAGCTGAGCAATGGCGAGACGATGACCATAGGCGCCTTGAAGGACTTGGCGCAGGACTTCCAAACGCAAACGGCCAGCCTGATCGAGCGCGAAAACCGCGTGATGACGCAATACAACGACCTGCAGGAAATGGCGCAATACATGAACTTGCCCGCTGAGAAGCAGCAAGAGATCGCCCAACGCCAGATTCAACACCTGCGCGAGCAACACGCCGCCATGCTGGAAGTGATTCCAGAGTTCAAGGATCGGGCCGCCTTTGAGAAAGGGCGCGCTGCGATGTTTGACCTGGGCAAAGAGTACGGCGTGGATTTGTCCAAGGTCGCTGACCATCGTGTCGTCAAGATGCTGCATGACTTCTGCCGGCTGAAAGCGGGGATCCGCTCGGCCAAAGAGAACGTGAAGCAGATCCGCACACCGGAGCCCAAGGCCCAACAGCGACAGCTGAATGGCAAGGGCACGGACCTTACCAATGCCATATCCAGGGCGAAGGCGAGCGGCAATCAGGCCGACCAGCAAAGAGCCGTGGAATTACTCCTGAAGGGGTGAGCTATGTCTACCACTAACCTCGACCACCAAGACGCGAGCGCCGTCCTCGTCGGTGGTGTCATCCGTGAAGACGTGATGAACAAAATTTGGGATATCTCCTCGATCCCGCTGCCGCTGACCGACATGATCAGCAAGGGCACGCACAGCAACCGCAAGGCGGAATGGGTCGAGGACAAACTCGCTGACCCCAACACCGCCAACGCCGTCGTCGACGGTGCCGACATTGCGCAGAATGACACCCGGCTGGGTGCGCGGCTGGCCAACTACACGCAGATCAGCGTCAAGGAAGTGCAGATCAGCCACTCGGCCGAGGCGGCTAACAGCGTGGGCAACTTGGCGAGCATGTCCAGCCAAGTCATGAAGCGCCAGAAGGAATTGCGCCGTGACGTCGAGGCGATCCAGCTGACCCACCAAGCCAGCGTCGCCGGTGACGGCAACACCATCGCCGGCAAGTCCGCCGGGTTTGGCGCGCAGCTGAAAACCAATATCAGCCTGGGCGCTACCGGCGTGGCCGGCGGGTTTAACACCGGTACCGGGCTGTTTGTCGCCCCGACCCCGGGCACCAAGCGTGCGCTGAGCGAGACCACCATCCGCGACGTGCTGCAGTCGATCTATCAGAACGGCGGCAACACGACGACGCTGATGGCGCGGCCGCCGGTGGTGCGCAAGCTCAGTGAATACCTGTTCACCGCGACCGCCCGAGTCGCCACGATGCAGGCCACGCAGACCCAAAGCGAGCCCAAGAGCCTGACCGCGTACGGTTCGGTCAACGTGTTTGTCACCGACTTCGGGCAGACGATCCAGATCCGCGACAACCGCCTGCAACCCACCGACGCCGCGGCGACGTCGACCGCCTACCTGATCGACCCGGCGCACCTGCGCCAGTCGTTCCTGCGCGGGTACCAGACCGAGCCACTCGGCAAGACCGGCCTGAGCGACAAAAACCTCATGTCCGGGGAATGGTCGTTCCTGGTGTTGAACGAACTGAGCCAGGGCGCGATTTACGCGATCGATGAGGCGTTGGCGGTGGTCGCATGACCCGCGTGAAGTTGGTCAATATCAGCGACCGGCTCTTAGGCACCGAGCGCGGCAACCTTGCGCCCGGTGACTTTATCGAGCTGGAACTGTCCGACGCCGAACTAGAGCTGTGGGAGAAGACCCCCTATGCCGAAGTACAACACCTGGATCGACCCGCGGGCCGAGGTAACAAGAAGCCAGCTGCGCCGGATTGATATCCGCGACTTTGCCGAGAAGTCGGCGCGCTGGGCCTTGCACTTGAGCGAGGAAGAGATGGCTTACCTGGAGCGATACAACCCGGACTCGCTGGGCTGTATCGCTGACCCGGCGCTGTACAAAGCCGAGTGGGCCAAGTTTATCAACCATCCCGAAAGCAAGCCTTTCAAGGTGGCCTTCTGATGATCCGTTTCGGTAAGTCGGTGTTTGGGCGCGTGGTCAAGCCGGGGGAGCCTATCAGCCTGCCGGCAAAGGTCTATTCCAAACCGCGCAACACGGTACCGCCAAGCATTGGCGGGGCGACCGCGACCCCGGGCAGTGTCATGACCGGCGACCCGGGCCAGTGGGTCGACGTTGGTCCGCTGGTGTTTACCTGGAAGTTGGCCGGTGTCCAGGTGGGCACCGGCGTTTCTTATACGGTGCAGGCGGCCGACGTCGGCAAGACCCTGTATCTGACGGTGGGATCAATCAACGACAGCGGCGGCGCGTCTGCGACGTCGGCGGGGAGGCTCTTGGGATGAACTACGCCGAGCTGCAGGCCAAGATCATTGCGCAGAGTCACCGTAAGGACATGGCCAGCCGGGTGCCGGGGTTTATCGACGATGCGCGGACCATGCTCAACTACCGCTTGAGCCTGGAGCTGGCGCCATTCACCGCGGACACGGACACAAACGACATACTGGACGAAAACCCACTACTGTATTTTTATCCAGCGATGAAAGCGCTGTATGAATTCATTTTTGAGTTCGAAACGGCCAACTACTTCGACGGCCAGTATCAGCAGCAAGTGAGCGCCTATTACACGACCAGGGCCGGGACTGAGCCGCTGTCGATCACACCGGAGATCCCCGCGCCATGAGCCTTGAAACCGGTAATTTCATCAAAAATCTGATCGACACCAACCCCGAGGGCACCGACCCCAAGAGCCAGGGCGACGACCACCTGCGCTTGATTAAGCACGTCCTCAAAACGCAATTCAGTGGCTTGACGGTGGGAATCCCGATCGTCGGCACCGAAGACGATTTTAACGCGATCACCGGGATCGCCGGCGGCCGTCCGCTGGGCAATATTGACGCCGGTTCGCAACAGTTCCGCATTGCTGGCGTGGTGGCCGGTTCGACCGGTCAACTGCCGCCAGGGTGGACACCGGGTGACGTGGTGGTGACGATCCCATGGGACGGCAACCGCCAGTATCAACTGTATTTCTGCAACGCCGGCCAGCGGATGCTGTGGCGGATGTACAGCGTGCCAACCTGGGGGCCGTGGAACACTGCCAAGGGTATTGGCGTGGGCCAGCTGTGGCAGAACGTCGCGGCGCAACGCGCCTTTACCACGCAATACATCAACGACAGCAACCAGACCATACAAGTCAGCGTCACCGCCGTGGCGGCCACGGCCAACCAGACCTATATGGTCGGGTTTGTCCGGGGCAGCATCATTGCCCGCGCGCTGATCAGTGAGGCCGGTACCGGCGTGTTTGGCAATATCCAGTTGATTGTGCCGCCTGGGCATGAATACCAGATCAACTTGACCGGCGGGGCGTCGGCCACGGTGACGGAATGGATGGAGCTGCGCCAATGAAGCAGGCCGAGTTCCTACCCGCCAAGCACAGCGGCATTGTCCTGGATCTGCCACCGGAGGAAGTCAACCCGGAGACCTGGACCGGTGGCAGTAACACGGTGTTTCGTGACGGCATCACTGAGCGCGTCGGCGGATATGCGCGTTATGCCGATCCCCTGCCAGCCGGCCAGGGTCCGCTGTACGCCGGTAACGTGGTGATCGGCGCCGAGTCATATTGGATCTATTTCAGTGCCAATAAGCTCTATGTCACCGACGGGACCACGCATTTTGATATAACGCCGGCGGCCGGGCTGGCGACCAGTGAGGCCGGCGATATCAGCATGTGTGTGTTGAACGGCATTCCCTGCTTTAACAATTCGCATGACGCGCCGATGTATTGGGACCGCGACACGACCCACAAGGCCGCGGTGTTGCCGGGCTGGCCGGCGACGGCACGCTGCAAGGCCTTGCGCGCGACCAAGTACCACCTGTTCGCCTTGAACATCACTGACGCCGGGATCAACTACGGCAATCAATTCTGGTGGTCGAGCGGGGCGCAGGCCGGCGCGATCCCGCAAGAGTGGACACCGACGGCCACCAACGACGCCGGTGACGGCTTGTGTGCGGACTCGCCGGGCTCGATCGTCGACGGTGCCGGCCTGCGCGACACGTTCGTGATTTACAAGGAGACCTCGACCTATGTGGCGCAGTACGTCGCCGGGCAGTACGTCTTCACCACCCGCAAGATATTTCAGACCACGGGCGTCGTCGCGCTCAATTGCGTCGTCGAGGCCAACGGCTTCCATTGGGTGTTGACTGGTACCGACGTGATCCGCCACGACGGCCAGAACTTTTCCAGCGTGGTCGACGAGAAGGTCCAGAAAACCTTGATTCACTCGATCGAACCGCTCAAGCGCAAGATGTGTAACGTGGTCGCGCGCATCGTTTCCAATCAGGTGTGGATCTGCATTCCCGAGGGTGGCCAGTCCTGGCTGAATAAAGCCTATGTACTTGACGTCAAGACCGGCGATATCGGCGTGCGCACGCTGCCGCAAGTGGCCAGCGTCTGCCGCGGCATTGTCTCGCTGACCGGCGCCGGTACCGGCAACAGCTGGAACACTGACCCCAACGCATGGGAGACGGACGTAACGTTTTGGGATCAGCAGAGTTTTGACCCCACCGAAGATAGCCTGCTGATGTGTGATCGGGTGCGTGAACACCTGTACAACGTCGACGTCATTGGCACCGCCGACGGCGCCCCGGTCTATTCGTCGATCGAGCGCCTGGGGGGTCCGATCGGCGACTTTCGCGCGCATAAGCTGGTGACGGCCGTGGTCCCACGGATCGAGGGCGAACCGGGCGACGTGCTGACCTTCACGCTCGGCGGTCAAGCGTGGTTTGACCAGCCGATTACCTGGGGCGAGCCGCAGGAATTTGTCATTGGTACCGATGTGGGCGTCACCGATATCGTCGAGGGCCGGCTGCTGTCGCTGCGCATCGAGGGTAATACGGTGAACGTGTGGCGCCTGTACAAGTACGCCATTAAAGCGGCCGAAGTGGGCGAGGTGTGACATGCCACGCATGGACAACAACCGCTCGCTGCCGCAACCCTACCGACCTGCCAACCCACCGGCACCCGGCAACGATCCCGGCGACGTGATCCGCGCGGTGTGGGATGAATTCAACCGCATTGCCTCGGCGATGGCCGACCTGGACCGGCCGTTATCGGTGAGCGTGCGCAACACCGACACGATCACCGTGGGCGCGACGGCCAGTTACAGCACCATGCTCAACGCCGCGCCGGTGATCGATTGGGAGCAACCCGGGGGCAGCTTCAACAGCAGCACCGGCGTGTGGACCTGCGCGCAGGAGGGCCTGTATCAGATCAGCGCGGCGGTGGTGTCCGACCCGTTCCCAGCACCGGCGACCAAGAGCTACAGCGTGAGCCTGCGCCTGACCCGCACACCGCTGGGGGCTGGCGCGATCGACTACCTGTTTGGCGGCGGCGGCCTGGACGATCAGTTTGTCACCGCGTCGGCGCTGATCCTGCTGCCGCTGACGCAGGGTGACACCATCGTGTTAAGTGCGGCGGGGGTGCACCCGACCAAGACGGGCACCAATACTGTACGGGCATCCATGTCTATCGTGCGGGTGTCGGGGGTGGCCAATGCAAATTAACGTCGTGCAACCGTTTCAAGTCGATTTTTTCTGGCCAACGATCGCCAAGCATATCGAGGCGAGCCAGAGCCGCGGGCCGGTGGACATGCGCCTGGACGAGATCCAGGACAATTGCCGCGCCGACGAGCGCTGGCGCCTGCTGATCTTTGACCACTTCGAAGGCGCCGCGGTGATCCGTGTGTGGGATGACTGGCTGCATGTCGTGGCGATCGGCGGGCACTTCCAAAAGGGGTGGGAATGGGAATTTTTCGACTACCTGAAACGCCTGGGGCGGTTTATCGGCGCCAAGTATGTGACGCTCGGCGGGCGCAAGGGATGGGATCGCAAGCTGGCGCCGCTGGGCTTTAAACACCTGGACCCGGTGTTTTTAGGGGTGGAAATTGAGCGGGAGCTAGAGCCATGAGCATTGGCGGAAGCAAGAGCAGCGGCAAGACGACCTCGACCAGCAACAGCAGCACGCAGGGCGAAGGCTACGACTACGGGACCGGCATGTGGTCGCAACAGTCGCCGTACCTGCAGCAGATGTACCAAATGGGCAGCAATGCCGCGGGCGCGGGCCAGGATCAGAACGCGCAGAACTTCCTGGCGCGCAGCACCTGGGGCGACACGCAGGGCATGGAGTCATTGCAGCGCGGCAATGCGCAGCTGAGCGACACGCGCAATATGATCAACGGCGGGATCGGCCAGCTGGGTTATACGCAGGGCGCCATGCAAGGCAGCATGAATCTTATGGATCAAAGCGCGGCCGGGCTGCGCACCATGCTCAACCCCGAGATCGATCCGGCGATGGCGGCCTATTCGAAGCGCATGGGCCAAGCCTTCAATGAGCAGCTGTTACCTGGGCTCAAGGGTGACGCCATGCTGGCCGGCGGCCTGGGGGGCAGTCGACAACAGATCGGCGCCGCGCTGGGCGCGGATCGCGCCATGCAAGCGATGTCGGACTTTACGGCCAACACCTATAGCGGCCAGCAGGATCGACGGCTGGCGGCCGCGCAGGGCCTGGGCAACCTGGGGCAGCTGTATCAGGGCCTGGGCGACCTGAGCAACCAAACGGCGGGCATGTATGGCCAGTTCGGCGACCTGAGCAACCAGACCGCGGCCGGCTTCGGCAATCTGGCGCAGGGCTGGCAACAGTCGGCCGGTACCAACTTGGCGCAGGGTGATTTTGCGCGCTCGATGCCTTGGTACAACGTCAACCAATACGCCGGGATCCTGGGCATGCCGGTCACGCTCGATCAGGGCGGGTTCAACTGGAACAACAGCAGCTCGACCAGCAGCAGCAGCGGCAAAAACAGCAGCATTGGCGGTAGCTTCGGGCTCAAGTGAGGTGACGTATGGCAATGGAAGGTTTGCTGCGCTTCCTGACCGACAATCAGGGCTATTGGCAGCAGAAGGACCAGGAGCGCAACGCCGAACAGTTCGGCGGCCTGCTGGGCAGCCTGGAGCAGCAAGGGCCGGTGCAACCCGGCCAGGGCTTGCTGGGGGCGCGCGAGCCGGATCAGCAATTTTGGCTCAAGGCCGCGCAGATCCCCGGCTATCAGAATCTGGCCGGGCAACAGCTGGGTTATGAGGCCGCCGGCAACCAAGCCATGCAACGGCAAGTCCAGGGCCAGGACTTCGCGGTGAATAACATGACGCTGGCGCAGAAGGCGGCGCAGCAGCTGGACGAGCTGAAAGCGATTCAGGCCCACGCGATTAACCAGGCGGACCTGGCGCGCAAGTGGTTCGGTACCCAAGCCAGTGCCGGCGCCAGTAATGCCAGCGCCGCGGCCAGCAACGCGAGCCGGCAACTGACCGGGCTCAAGACCCAAGAGCAGGGCTACAAAAACAGCCTGTTAGGTTCCGACGTGCCGTTATTCCAGACCCTGCCACCGGCCGAGAAGGTCAAGGCGAACAAGGATATGGCGCAGGCGGATATGTGGGAAGCGAGCGTTAACGACGTCGAGGATTGGGTCGAGAACCGCGCCAAGGGTGCGGCGATTAAGGGCCTGGGCACGGGCGAGGCGGCCAGCTACGCCATGGAGTGGAATAGTTCCGTGCGGCCCATGCTGCAAGTCCTGCAGAACACCGGGGCGCCGTCTGAGAGCGAGAAGGAAGCGATCGACAAAATGATTCGTGCGCCTGACGACTATGTGATGACCACCACCGATATCAAGACGATCCAGTCGCTGGCGCAGAAGACCCGCGACCTGCGCCAGAACACCTATCGAGGCTACGGGATCCAGCCGCAACCGATCGGCGTCGGCCAATCGTCATCGAGCAAGGCCTTGACCAAGGGCAAGCCGAAAGGCGGCCTGAGCGACGTTACAGAGCGTCCAGGCGGATCGACCAACTACAGCGGCACCATCGACCGGAGGTAAGCCATGCCAAGCCTCAAGCGCGACGAGAGCGGCGCCTATTTCCTCGACACCGGTGGCGGTGTGCTGGAGCCGCTGAGCGAAGAACAGGCGCAGGCCGTTTTTGACAATCCAGGCGCTGGCGCCGGTACCGGTGCGGCGCTCAATCAGGGCATCGACAACCTGATCACCGGCGCCGGCTCGCTGCTGAGCGACAACCCGTATTGGCAGCAGGCCAACCAGCAAGGCCGGGCGGCCAGTGACGCGCTGAGCCAATCGGCCGGGCCATTGGCCGACGCCGCGCAGTACGCGCCGCAAGTCGGCGCCGGTATTGCCTTGGCTGGCGCGGGTCTGCCGGCGGTGATGGGTATGGAGGGCGCATTGGGCGCGGCGACAACCCCGGAAAGCCCGTGGATGGGTGCAGCGATCGGGGCGGGATCGGCCGGCGTGGCCGAGCTGATCCCTGGCGCGACGTCCTGGGCTTTTGGCAAGGGCCGGCAAGCGCTGGAACGTCTGCCCGGGTTCGGCCGGGCCGCGTCACCGTATGACGAGATCCCGATCAACCCCGGCGGCATGATGCCCGGTGAGCGGCCGCCTGTGGACGCCGCCAGGGCGCAGGCCGCGGACTTTCCCGAGGTACCGCCGGACCCCATGGAGCTGCTGCGCGCACGGGCGGCCGAGTTGGACGCGCAGGAGGCGGCCGCGCGCGGGGGTCGCACTGCAGCAGCCGCACCGCGGCGACCAAGAGGGGGCAACAACGGCTTTGTCGAGGGCGAGCCGCTGAGCCCGTCCGCCAATCCGCCCGGGTCGGCGCCGGATCCCGCGCCGCGCATGGCCGAGCGCGTCACCGACACGATCGAGGCGGCCGACGGTGGTTCGCCGGCGACGCTGCGCGTCATGGAGGGCACGATGACGCCGGATGAACTGTACGTTCGCGGTGTGCCGACCACGGCCGGCGATCGGGCGATTCTGACCGCCCGGGCCGGCGACGAGATCGGCGGCGCGGCCGCGCGTGAGCTGCAGCGCAACGAGGACCGGTTGACCTCACACCCGGTGTTTGGCGGCGGCATTCGAAACATCCGTGACGCGCAGCAGCAGGCCGCCACTAACTTCCTGGGGCGTGAGCTGGACGTGCCGTTTGGCGTCAACCTGACGGACCCGATGGTGTCCGATATCAAACAAAACATTGGTGGGCGCCTGGACGAGATCGCGGCCGACATGGGCAACGTCGCCATTGACGACCAGATCAAGAACCAGTTTGCGACGGTCCTGGAGCAAACCACCGGCGCACACAAAGCCGCGCTCAAGCGCTTGACCGACGAGATCGAGGCCATGGCCAGCCTCAACGGCGGCGCGCTCGATGGCCAGCAATGGCAGATCATGCGCACCAAGTTCAGCGACATGATCGACAGCGGCATAGGCCAGAGCAAACCGGACAAGGTGTTTGACGCGGAAAAAATGATGAAGGTGATGGTTGACGCCATGGAGAAGAACCTCCCGGACGCGACGCGGGCCGAGCTGCGCAAGCTGCGCAAGCAATACCTGATCGCCTCGACGCTGCAGAAGCCAGGGGCGCGCAACGCCGACGGCCAGCTCAACCCGACCAGCTTTTACAGCAACTGGAAGCGCGGCCAGTGGGGCAAGCAACACGGGCAAGACGATATCGGCCGTTACATGAACACCATCGTCACGCTGACGCAGAAGCGCACGCCGGACAGCGGCACGGCCGGGCGGTTCTTCGCGGGCAAGGCGGCGGACATTGCGACCGACCTGATCCCGGGTGGTCGCACCGCACGCAATATGCTGGGCCTATGATCAGGGTCGTCGGCTGGCTGCTGTTTTGTACAGCCATAATGTACGCACTATTTGGGTGTACAGTTTGGGTGAACACGGGTATGATGCCCACTCAACCCAAACCACCGGTGATCACCAATGAAAACACGACGATCGGGGCGGCTGTCGGTACGCCTGACCCCGGATTTTCTGGATGCCTGCGCCCAAGCAGCAGCGGATCGGGATCAGACCCTGACGGAATTCGTCCAGATCGCCATGGCGGTGAATCTGGCACGACCCCCCCTGAAACTGACCCGAGAGGCTGAAAAATGGATGAAACAGTGATGAACAACAACGAATTAACGACGTGGCGCATGATCGGCGCCGATATGGGTTTTGAGTTCGACGAGCTGGGCCACCCATACCGCACCGTCAACGACTTGCCCTATATGCGCGACTGGCGCCCCCTGGACGATGACAGCGATTGCATTGACTTGCTGATGCATTACCACTTGAGCGCGCAATGCGAGCTTGAGGGCGTGATTGTGCGCGACCAGTACGGGCCGATTATGGCGATGACGTTTTACGAAACCGAGGGTGGCAAGCGTGAAGCGCTGCGCAAAGCGGTGTTTGAGGCGGCCGCCAAAGTAGTGCGGGCTAAGTTGCAACTACTGGATAAAGAAACAGCGTGTGTAAAAGCACAGTAACAAGTTCCGTTGACTTACTTGGATCCGATAACTACCTTTGCCAGCAGCAGAAACAACAAAGCCCCACAAGTGGGGCTTAGTTGCGTACCAGTTGACCCGGCAAGGTCTCTGATACATCGGTCTCAGATACTTCGCTTTAGCGGGCGGGGATGAGACGGCAAGCGAATTCTAACGGCTCAATGCCACCTTCGCAAACCCTCCTATCTGATTCCCCTTTTTCTGCCGGCCTGTGCGTGGTCGGCTCAAACACGACAGCGCGCGCCGGTCCAAAACTGCCAAGCCGATACTGTGGGTGACCCGCATCGGCGCAGGTGAAGGGATAGGGAGAGCAGGGCGTGTATTGGGGGATTCCCTTGCACTGCGAGCGACACCGATCCGCCGGACCTGGGGGAGCGCCTTATGGGGCGATAAAGCCGGTGTGTGTGGGGGCCATAACAGACCCGCGCCCCGTAACGCGACGGCCGAGAGGTGACGGAGTGATACGGTTAACCTTCCCTCTATCGTGCTCGCTGAAATCACTGCGAGGGTAGGGGGAAGGTTTGCCCGCTGTGCTCAAGCCTCCAGGCTCCGAAGTGCCGCGGCACGGCTTTAGATTTGTACTGTATCTGCAACAAACAACAACAAACGAATATAACTGATGGGGATTAGAGGGCATGAACATGGCGCAAATGGATCTATTGATTGAGGCAAACGTCGAAGAAATCACACCGCAACAGGCCGCGCTGTGGCTTGAGGTGAACCTGCATAACCGGCCTTTGCAGTATCAGCGGGCGCAGGCCTTGGCGGGTGCGATTGGCCGCGGGGAGTGGGCGTTGAACGGGGATGCGATCCGGTTCGCCACCAATGGCCAATTGATCGACGGCCAACACCGCCTGCAGGCGATTGTGATCGCCGGTAAAACGGTTCGATCGTTGGTCGTGCGTGGGCTGGCGCCCGATAGCTTTGCGACCATCGACACCAACCGCAACGTGCGCAACGCGCGGGATGTGATGGCGCTGGCGGGGATCACCAATTACAACGTGGTCGCGCCTATGGCGCGGCTGATGTTCTATTACGAGCAGTGCGGCAACCCGTATGACTCGACGATCGAGAAGAACCCGTCGGCCGAGCAATTGCTCAAGGTGGCGCAACGGCCGCGGTTTAACGAGTGTGCGAATCGGGTGATCGCGGCGCGCTGGTGTCGCAAGTTTGTCGGTGCGGGCCTGACCGGGTTTGCCATGTATGTGTTTGGTCAGCACCGCCAGGAACACGCGCTCGACTTTTTCCGCAAGCTGGAGACCGGCATAGGCCTGGAGGAAGGTTCCCCGCTGCTGCTGCTGCGCGATCGCCTGACCAGTGCGGCGACGTCGAGTCACGACCGCCTGCGCCCGATCGCCAAAGGTGCGTATCTGTTCAAGGCGTGGCGCCTGTATCTGGCTGGCGCTGACGTCAAGCAGCTGAAACTGGTGTTTGCCAAACACATACCGCTCAAGGAGCATTTTGTAATGGACACGCGCCCGGCCAAGTCGCTGATCCTGGGGAGTGAGAACGATGTGGATCATTGAGATCGCGGCCGGCGTGTGGCTGGCCATGCAACTGTTCAAGCTGTGGGCGTGGTGGGCGATCAATGCGCCGGCGCCACGGCCGCGGGTGGCCAAGCGGCCGTCGCAGCATTGGCTGGCGCGCTGGGTGCGCTGGATGAATCAGGTATAGGGGTGGACATGAATCTGACCGACCTTGAGTTTGACGAGGGGATGCAATTCAAGCTGGAAAGCGAATTGATCCTGACCACCATCAACGGGTTTATCGACGAGGCGCGCGGGATGGGCACGCCGAACATGACGCAGCTAGTGAGCGGGCTGATTGAGTCGCTGGTGGCGACGATGGCGGACAACACGGACGCGGACACGGCACTGTATGTCTTGAGCCAGATCATGCTGCGCCTGGGGCCGCGCTGCAGCGCTGGCACCGTGACGGTGATGGCGGATCCGGGGCGCAGCAAACACTGATCATCGTCTACACTGAGCCTGTATCGCAGCAACTGATAGTTGCTGCGGTGCGGCGATACTCTAGTACGCATAACGTCTATTATGTTAAACGTGAGCCTGCTAACGATGATCGATCAAGCGCTTGTGATCCCCCTGGCATGGCCTTCGGCGCATTTGAGCCCCAACGCTCGGGTGCACTGGAGCAAGCGCGCCAAGGCGGTACGGGAAGCGCGCCGGGCGGCCTTTCTGGCGTTACGGCTGGCGGCACCGACGTTAATCAAGGTGCCGGCCGGTCACGTCGTCGAGATCGAGTTTGTGTTTGTCCCCCCCAACAAACGCCGATTCGATGACGACGGGCTGGCGTCCAGGATGAAAGCGACCCGCGACGGGATCGCCGATTACCTGGGCTGTGACGACAACTGTTTTGTTCAGACGCACCGCGTCGCCAAAGTCCCGACCCCCGGCGGCGAAGTCCTGGCCAAATTGAAAATTTCTCCTGCTGCTGAAATTCCAGTCTAATCAAACACTTGCACGGAAAACGCGCCGGGAATTCTTACCGGTGCGTTTTTCGTGTGCTTGACTGAGGGTCGAGTGCTGGCGAGGGCTGGCGCCGATCGACGCCCGAGGGGGTGCGGCATGGCAAGCAGGCGGACACCAATCAGGCAGTGGGAAGTTGACCGGCGCTGTGCGTCGCAACTGATCAACCGCCTGAAAAAACACATCATGGCCGAGGGCTTCCCGGGGGAGCCGGAGCCGCTGCAACCGGGGGAGAAGCGCGCCAAGTCCGCGCTGATGAATGACAGCCAAGTGCGTGCCGCGTTGGGCTTACTCAAAAAGTACATGCCCGACCTCAAGAGCATTGAACTGACTGGCAATCCCGATCACCCGGTGGTGCATGAGATCAGGAGGGTGATCATTGACAGTCCTCATAC
>Ga0247819_10000864_pt1 | contig 16977 bp, 17 predicted proteins | sample 13C_Xylose_Day6_FD_193428 | JGI IMG/M metagenome (GOLD analysis project Ga0247819, IMG submission 193428) | Soil microbial communities from agricultural site in Penn Yan, New York, United States - 13C_Xylose_Day6 | ecosystem: Environmental > Terrestrial > Soil > Agricultural land | place: USA...
TCCGCCGTCACGGTGTCGGGGAGCGAGGTCTCCGCCGGAGCGATGGCGACGAAGCGCTCGTCGAAAAGCGGGGTGACTTCGAACATGCGGCCGGAGACGGGGAGGCTGACCAGCCCGATGTCGAGCAGATTGTCGTCGACAGCCCTGACAATGTCGGCGCTGTTGCCCGTCGCCACGGTGATGTCGAGATCGGGAAAGCGGCAATTGAGATCGGCGAGAAGCGGCGGCAGCATGAAGGCGCAAGGGGTGGCGCCGGTGCCGAGCCGCACGCGGCCGAGAACGCCCTTGGAGTGGCGTGCCACCGCGTCGACAGCCTCGTTTGTCGCGGCCTCGATGCGGCCAACATGCGCAAGCAGTTCGGCGCCGGCGGCACTTGGCCTTGCAGTGCGGCCGACGCGCTCGACGAGGCGCACGCCGAGCTGCTTTTCCAGCGCGCGCACCTGCAGGCTGATGGCCGGCTGCGTCAGCCCCAGGCGCTCCGCGGCGGCGGAGAAGCTGCCGAGTTCGGCGACCAGCGCGAAGGTTTTGAGGTAGTCCAGGTTGAGGGTTGCCATACCAAAGAAATCCTTATGCATTGCATAGAACATCCAAGCTTCATTTATAGATCGATGCCTTGCACAATGCGAGCATGATCAGCAGCAAAACATGGGTGTTCGACATGCTCAGGGAACTTGGCCTCTTTCTCGCCGCTTCGCCGCGCTCGCGGCTCTGGCAGTTGCAAAATCTGCGCGAACTGGACGCGGAGCGTCTGGACGACATCGGCGTCACACCTGCCGAAGCGTGGCAGGGAAGGCGCACCGAAAGCGCGCCGGCGTCGTCGCGAGGAACCGCAGCGACTGCGCGATATTCCGAAGCCGCGCGTGCGGGGGCGATGTAGACGACGAAAGGCATCTGCGACGGCCTCGTCGGCGCGAAAACGCGCCGCGATCTCAGGATCTTCTTGCCGCGCTCGCGGCTCTTGTTTTTTCGCTGTTCAGTTTTGCGCGGCATGCCGTAGCGCCAGCGCGAGTGCCGCGAACTGAGGGCTACGCTATCGAAAAGCCGCCAAGCTCGATTTCGCCTGGCGCGCGTACGGCGCCACCGGAGATCCACAGCGGATTTCCCACGCACTCAATCTTTCCACCCGCAACAACGACACCGTCGCCATCGTTGCATGCTACGATCGGCCTCGCCGTGCCGGTGCTGTAACGCAGCAGGTCGGGCAGGTAGGTGTCCTCGTCACTAAGATGCGGGAAGAACTCGAATGGCATGAGGTCGAGGGCATTGCCGTCCGTTATCTCCTCCGGTCTGCGGCCGATGAAGAGCGCGTCGGTGGCGATCGTCGGGCCCATGAGAATGGCGCCGGCGCTGACGCCGATGAGGATGCCGCCGGAGGGCGCCCAATTGCGGAGCGGCCCGAGCATCCCGCTTCGTTTCAGCCGTTGCAGAAATTCACCGGTGTGGCCGCCCGCGAGGTGAATGGCGTCTGAGGCGAAGAGCCCGGCGATATCTTCGGCGGGATGCGGCTCGTCGAGATCGTAGAACAGCGCGAGATCGAGATCGTGTCTGCCATAATAGGATTGGCCGGCCAGAAAGAAGCTGCGGTCCGGTTCCGGGCCGGAGGCGACATAGGCGATGCGGTTTCCGCCGCCGCGGGCCTTCAGCAAGTCCACGAGCCGGAGGTCGATTGCCGAACATTCGGGGAAAAGCTGGTTGCTGTAGAATATGAGGTTGAGCAAGTAATCCTCTTGGTTTGTCAAGCGATCCGGTCAGAATGCAAAGATTGGCAAAGTCTCGGTGGCTACATGATGCCGCTTCAACTCTCGTCATACGGCTGTGTGAAGCGTTCCCCGTTGAAAGTGTGTGTACAGCATCTGCAAGTGGGCTTCATATTGTCGACGGTGAGCGTCGGGTCCACCAATGCCAGGTGCTTGTTCTCATCAACATATAGGCCGCTGTAGTATGAGCTCTCGCCGAGGCGCACATACGGCTGTCGTTCATCTTCGCTTCGGGCGACCAGCCAAAAGATGGGATCAGAGCGATCAATCCGAGCGACGGCTTCGCTGTAGGTTTCGTTCCAATCGTTGCCAACGCGTGAAAGGAGAAACCGGAACAGCGGTGTGTAGTCCAATCCATGCCGGTGGTGAGAGTGCATCGAGCCGTTATGAGACAGATCCAGTTTGACGGCCTTTGTGCCTCGTGACTCTCGCCACTCGCCGCCGTCACCGTGCCGCACACCGTGCGTTCGGGTGTTCACCTTGCGATAAAGCGGTTTCTTGCGTTGCATGCCGAGTGCTAAATGCGCCTGATAAGGGATTTCGCGTTGTTGTTGCATGACACAAGAGTGTCGGCAATGGGCGGATTTCGTTGAAAAATCTCCGCTTGCCTCAATCGGCACTGAGTGCCACCGCCGGCTGCAGGCGGGAAGCATTGCGGGCGGGGAGGAAGCCGAAGACGAGGCCAGTCAAAAAGGCGCAGGCGAAGGCGAGTGCGACGGGGCCGAGCGTGAACGAAACGGGCATGCCGAACTGGCCGGCGAGCGCTCCGGTGCCGAGACCGAGGACGACGCCGAGCGTGCCGCCGATCGCCGAGACGACCAGCGCCTCGATGATGAACTGCAGGAGGATGTCACGCTGGCGCGCGCCGGTTGCCATGCGCACGCCGATTTCGCGGGTGCGCTCGCTGACCGAGACCAGCATGATATTCATCACGCCGATGCCGCCGACGAGCAGCGAGATGGCGGCGACCGAGCCGAGAAACAGCTTCATCGTATTGGAGGTTTCGGTGAAGGCTTCGCGCACCGACGACATGTTGGTGATCTGGGTGTCCTCGCGCTTGTGCCGCTGGTTGAGAAGCGCCTGGATGGTCTGCTGCGTGATGTCGATGGCGGCCGCGTCCTTCACCTGCACGGTGATGGTGCGCACGTTGCGCTGGCCGAAGAGGCGCATGCTGCCCGTCGTCAGCGGCACGAGCACGACGTCGTCCTGGTCGTTGCCGAAGGAGGTGGCGCCCATTTCCGCCATCACGCCGATGACCTGGAAGGGGATCTTGTTGACGAGCACATACTGCCCGAGCGGATTGTCTCCTTCAGGAAACAGCGTCTTGACCACGGTCTGACCGAGGACCGCCACCGGCGCATAGGTGTCCATGTCGTCCTGGGTGAGGAATTCGCCCTGCTGTATCTTCCAGGATTTGGCGGTGGTGAACTGCGGCACCGTGCCGTTGGCACTGGTCTGGTAGTCGACATTGCCGCGCCGGACCGTGACGGTGCTGGTCAACTCGGGCACGGCGAAGGCGACATTCGGTACCTCGAGGATGGCGTCGGCATCGGCAGGAACAAGGGTGACATTGCTGCCGCCGGCGCTGCCGCGGAAATTGGCCATGCTCGGCCTGACCACCAGGAGGTCGGAGCCCATGGAGGAAATGCGGCTGAGCACGGAATCCTGCGCGCCGGTGCCGATCGCCAGCATGGCGACGACCGAGCCGACGCCGATGACGATGCCGAGCAAAGTGAGGATGGTGCGGAAGAGATTGGCGCGCAACGCCCGGAACGCCATCTTCACCGCTTCGGTGACGTCGGCGATCGCAGCCGAGCCCTCGCTCACCGTCCGGCTGAGCGCATGGGCTGCGTCCGGATTGCTGCGGCTCTTCTTGGTGCGGTCGGCGACGATGCGGCCGTCATGGATCTCGATCAGCCGGTCGGCCTGTTCGGCGACCTCGCGTGAGTGGGTGATGACGATGACCGTATGGCCATTGTCGTTCATGTCGCGCAAGAGCGCCATGACGTCGGAGCCGCTCTGGCTGTCGAGCGCGCCGGTCGGTTCGTCCGCCAGCACCACGCGGCCGCCGTTCATCAGCGCGCGGGCGATCGATACCCGCTGCTGCTGGCCGCCGGAAAGCTGGTTTGGGCGGTGGTCGAGCCGCTCGCCGAGCTTCAGCTGATGCAGCAGGGCGCCTGCGCGATCGTGACGGTCTCGTGCCGACATGCCGGCATAGACGGCCGGCACCTCGACGTTTTCCTGTGCGCTTGCGGTGGGGATGAGATTGTAGCTCTGGAAGACGAAGCCGAAGGTGCGCCGCCTGAGCGCCGCCAGTTCGTCGGTGTCGAAGCCCGACACCCGCTCGCCGTCGATGAGATAGTCGCCCTCGGTCGGCTGGTCGAGGCAGCCGAGAATGTTCATCAGCGTCGACTTGCCCGAGCCGGACTGGCCGATGATCGCGACGAACTCGCCGGCCTCGATGTCGAGCGAGACGCCATGCAGCACCTCGACGGCGAGATCGCCGTTGAAATAGGTCTTGCTGACGTGCCGGAGCGAGAGGAGCGGGGTCATGGCCGGTCTCAGAACATCGGCGGCATGCGCATGCCGCGCTGGCTGCCACGGGTGCTCGCCGCCGGGGTATCGGTGCCGGTGGCGACGACGACGGTGTCGCCTTCATTGAGGCCGCTCGTGATCTCGGCGTTGACGCGGTTGCGGATGCCGACGTCGACGGCGCGGGTTTCGGGCGCGCCCGAGGGTGTGACCACGGTGAGCTCGGCGCTGCCGCCGGCAGCGCCTGCCTTGCCACCGGCGGCGTTCGCATTGCCGCCACGCTTGCCGGCCGCTTGGCCGCCATCCTTCTCGCCGGTCATGCGCAGCGCAGCACTCGGCACGATCAGCACGTCCTTGGCTGATGACTGAACGAAGAACACCTGGGCGCTCATCGACATCATCAACTCGCCATCAGGATTGGGAACGTCGAACAGGGCGTAATAAAGCACGACGTTGTTTGCCGTGTCCGGCATCGGCTGGATCTGGCGCAGCTTGCCTTCGAAGCGTTTTCCCGGCTGGCCGAGCAGGGTGAAATAGGCGTCCATGCCGACCTTGAGCTTGCCGACATCGGCCTCAGACACCTGCGCCTTGACGGTCATGGTCGAGAGATCGGCAATGGTGACGATGGTCGGCGTCGTCTGGTTGGCGTTCAGCGTCTGGCCTTCCTTGGCCGGGTTGGCGACGATGGTGCCGCCCATCGGCGCGAAGATCTTGGTGTAGCCGAGATCGACCTTGTCGCCGGCAAGGGTCGCCTGCTGCTTGCGGATCTGCGCTTCGATGGCGTTGACGTCGGCCTCGGCGGCGGCAAGATCGGCGATTGCCTGGTCGAGCGTCGACTGGGCGATGCTGTTGGCGGCGACCAGATTGCGCTGGCGATCGATATTGGCCTGTTTCAACACGAGCTGGGCCTTCTTCGACACGAGCTGCGCCTGGAGATTGGCAAGCTCGGCCTGGTCGATCTCGATCCGGTTTTCGATGGTGGCGGGGTCGATTTCGGCAACGAGCTGGTTCTGCTCGACCTTGTCGCCGATATCGAAATGCAGGGCCTTCAACTGGCCGGAGACCTGGGCGCCGGCATCGACCGATTTGACCGCATCAAGTGTGCCGACGGCGGTGACGCTGTTTTCGATGTCGCCGCGCATAACGGCCTGGGTGACCATGGCAGCCCCGGTCGGATTGGTCGCATAGCGCGTCCAGCCATAATAGCCGGCGCCGAGGACGGCGAGGACGACGGGGATCCACAGCCAGGTGCGCGTGCGTCGCTTGCGCCGGATGGGGGTGGCACCGGGAATGAAGGTGACGTTGGGCGTCGCTTCCTCGCGTGCGGTGGTCTCGGTGCGTGCCGTCTTGCCTGTCTTGTTCATGCCCATACCCGGCCCCATACCTGGCCTTGCCAGCGCCATCGTTCCAGGCGCGATTCATCCTAGCAGCAAATAGGCACAAACGGCCGGAGCGGGAAGCATTGAGATCATTATATTATTGTAATGTTTTGGCTGCGGGGAGGCGGAGTGCTCCCCGCAACCAGGATGCCCCTGGTGTTACCCCTTCAGCCCCGAGACCGTCAGATGCGGGATTGGAACGCCGGCGAGGCGGCGGCCTGGCTCGAGATCGTCGGCGCCAGCCACCGCAGCGAGCGGATTGCAGCGATCTTCTCCGCCCGGCTGGCGCGGGGGACCGAGGCGCTCGCGGCAGTTTTGCAGCGGTTGGGTGGCGATGGCGTGAGCGAGGGCGGGGCGCGCGTCCACGCGCAAGCCTTGCTCGCCGGTTTGGAGGGGCTATCGCTGGTTCAGCTTCTGGAGCGTTCAGCGGATGATGCTGGCCGGGCGCAGGCGGTACGCATTCTGGTGCGCGGCATCCTTGGCGGCGTCATTCCAGCCCACCGGCGCACCGGCGCCTGAGGCGCGGGCGCGCTTCAAAAGCCTTGCGAGATTTGCGCTGGCCTCAGGCGGGAAGAGGGGACGCGGCTGTCCTCTGCGCTCAGGTTGCGAGGATCTGGCGACAAGCTCGCCACACTCGTTGTAGAAGATGCCGGCAGGCGGATCAGGGGTACAAACGCCGAGCCCCAGGCGCATGAATGCGGTCCTGCCTGGCAAATGCCTCCAATGACCGTTGACGGCCTGAAGGAGACTTCTTTCGTTGTTCCCGACCAATGAATATGGTTGCCTCATAGCCGAGGATATCGACCGTCATGAAACTTGCCCACATCAACTTGGTAGCCCGAAATGCGGAAGTGCTCGCAGCGTTCTACATGAATGTCATGAAATGCGAATCCCTTCGTGAACCCAAGATGGTGTCCGGGGAAAAAGTGTCGCGCGGCAATGGTATTTCGAACTCTGAGATATATACGATCTGGCTGACATTCCCCGAACTCGAACGCCCATTCTTGGAGATACATGAGCACAAGGTCACTCATGATCGAGACCAGCCAAGGGTGAATGAGCCCGGTTTCGGGCACCTGTCATTCCAGATGGAAGATATCAGCGTGGTGCTCGCGGAAATCATCCAAGCCGGCGGGGCGCAGATCGGCGAAATCACGGACTTTGGGACGCCGGATAAGCCATTTCTTATTGCTTATGCGCGCGATCCGGAGGGAAACGTCCTTGAGCTTGAGCAGATAGGTAATCGACCGAGATGCTGACGACCGCTTGTGGAGCCCAAACCGGTCATTGGGCTGCCGCAAAAATCAGTCTCGAAGCACAGGCCTCTGCGGCAGATAAATCTTGATTTCTCCCGACGTTTTCGCCCTATTGCGCAAGCAATGCGAGGTGCCGTGTTGCGAGTCTGGGGGAAGGCTCTGAAGGTGCCCCGCGAAACTGGAAGGTCTTTTCCTCTCGAAGGCCCCTTGAAACAGGATCGCGCTGATGAAGCTGGTGACCGGTAACTCGAACCGCGCCCTGGCCCAGGCTATTGCCAGCCACCTGGAACTTCCCCTCATAGACTGTACGGTCAAGCGTTTCGCCGACCAGGAAATCTACGTTCAAATCCATGAGAATGTGCGCGGCGAGGACGTGTACATTCTCCAGTCAACGAGCGCCCCCGCCGACGGCAATCTGATGGAGTTGCTGATCCTGACCGATGCACTGCGCCGCTCGTCTGCCCGCCGGATCACGGCCGTGATCCCGTATTTCGGCTATGCTCGCCAGGATCGCCGCGCCACCGGCCGCACTCCGATCTCGGCCAAGCTGGTCGCCAATATGATTGCCGGTGCAGGTGTTAACCGCGTCATCACCGTCGATCTCCATACCGACCAGATTCAGGGCTTTTTCGATATACCGACCGATAATCTTTATTCAGCGCCGGTGATGACCCGCGATATTGAAAAGCACTACGACACCAAGAACTTGACGATCGTTTCGCCCGACGTGGGCGGCGTGGCGCGGGCTCGCGCCATCGCCAAGCGCATTGGTGCCGATCTTGCCATTGTCGATAAACGGCGACCCCGCGCCGGTGTCTCGGAAGTGATGGGCATCATTGGCGATGTGTCCGGGCAAAGTTGTCTTCTGATCGACGACATCGCAGATAGCGGCGGCACGCTGATCAATGCGGCGGAAGCCCTGCTGGAGGCTGGTGCCAAGGAGGTTTCTGCCTACATCACCCATGGTGTGCTTTCCGAAGGCGCCTGTGAACGCATTGGCGCCAGCAACCTCAAGGAATTGGTCGTGACCGATTCCATTCAGGAAACCGAAGCTCACCGCCAGACCGCCAATATCCGACGCGTCACAATTGCGCCGCTGATCGGCGAAGCCCTCGCTCGCACCGCCAGGGAGCAAAGCGTTTCAACCCTTTTCAACTGATCCGGCTCATGGCGCGATTGCAACCGTCAGCCAAGATCACGCTCGTTTTCCGGGCATGCAGTGCGCAGCGTTCCCACGCGGCCCGGCTTGGCCCGTCCGTTGCAATTGGCGCTCACGCGACTATTTTCGTATGCTTCGCCACCCTCCTGTCAGTGACACGCCCGGGAGCAAGTCATGTGCCGGAATATCAAACCCTTGTTCAATTTTGATCCGCCTGCGACGAACGAGGAGATTCGTGACGCCGCGCTACAGTTCGTGCGCAAGGTGAGCGGCACGAACAAACCATCGAAACGCAATGAGGCTGCGTTCGAGCGCGCGGTCAATTCAGTCGCGGCATGCGCCCGCGAGCTGCTGGATTCGCTGGAGACTTCTCAACCCCCTCGCGATCGCGAGGAAGTCGCGGCAAGGGCGCGCGCGAGAACAGCGGCCCGGTTCGCGTAAGGGGAGTCCTGTCACGCACCGGAGATCGACGGGAGCTCTTTCACAGTCACCGCACCAGCGACGAAGCGATCTGCTTCGCATCAGGCGGGATCGCCTTGCGGTCTGGCGAGAGGGCCGCGAACCGGAATGCGAACGGCCAGCCGCGCGGAAATCGGCGGTGCTGGACTCGTTGCCGTCGACAGGGCTTAATGCTGCGCGGGGATGGCGGGATTGCCGGGGGCGATTATGGGATCACCGCAGCAGATGACTGATGACGGCGATGTTCTCGATGCTGTCGTCATCGGGGCCGGCTGGGCCGGCCTGGGTGTCAGCTATTGGCTGGCACGACGGGGCCTGCGCCACAGTGTCTTGGAGCGGGGCCGCATCGGAGAGACCTGGCGCACACAGCGATGGGACTGCTTTCGGATGAATACTCCCAATGTGCAGACCGTCATGCCGGGCGACTGCTATGACGGTCCGGATCCGGATGGTGCCATGACGGGCGAGCAGTTCGTCGCTCTGCTTGAGGATTTCGCCCGGCGCAACACGCTGCCGATCGAACCGGATACCGCGGTAAGCGAACTCGCGCACGAGAATGGCGCCTATCGGCTCACCACTTCACACGGCACGCTTTGGGCGCACAACGTTATCGTCGCAAGCGGCTGCTTGAATTGCCCGGTGCGCCCGGTCTGGGCGCCCGCGTTGTCGCCGGCTCTCCATCAGATCGACGCTTCCGGCTACCGCAGCACTGCTGATTTGCCAGATGGATCGGTACTGGTGGTCGGAAGCGGCCAATCGGGTGCTCAGATCGCCGAGGAATTGGCGGAAGCGGGCCGAAAGGTCTTCCTTGCGACCAGTCGTGTCGGGCGGCTCCCGCGGCGCTACCGGGGTCGCGACATCATGGTCTGGCTGCTCGAAAGCGGGTTTCTCGACGTGCGGCGAGAGGAGGTCATTCGACTTGCGGGACGCATCCCGCCGCGCGGTGTGCTCGGCTCGGTGCATACGATAAGCCTTCAGGCGCTGAGCGCCCAAGGTGTCGCGCTTCTTGGGCGTCTCACCGGCATCGAGGATGGCGGCAACCTCTCGTTTGCCGACGATCTCGAAGCGAATGTCCGCTTTGCGGATGAAGCCTCCGACACTGTCAAACGCCATGTCGACGACTATATCAGCCGCGCCGGGATCGATGCGCCCCCTGCCGAGCCCGACCCGGCGGAGACGGTCGCGCTGCGTCGACAGAACCCGCCGATCGGTTCGCTCGATCTCTCCCGCTCCGGCATAGCGAGCGTGGTGTGGTGCACCGGGTTCAAGGGCGATTTCAGCTGGATGAGGCTTCCCGGTGTGCTCGACAGCGCGGGACAGCCTGTTCATGAGGATGGCGTGGCCGCCCTGCCGGGCCTCTATTTCGCAGGGCTGGACTTCGCCTCCACACGCAAGTCAGGCATCATCCTGGCGATCGCCGAGGAAGCGCCTCGCCTTGTCGACCATATCGCGGGGCATTCGTGACCGCCTTCGGCATGGTCAAGAAGTTCCTGACGGTCAGGGCCGGGATCAGAGGCCGACAGATTGTCAGCCGCTGTTTTGCGCCGCCACCACCAGTGTCACGTCTCGCCCCTTGGCGACGTTCCGACTGGGCGAAGGCAATGGTCTCCAGGGATCAGCCAAGGACTTCGCTTCTGCGCGGGAATGTCTGCCATCGATTACCGCTGGAAGCAGTGCGTCCACTTCCGGCCCGAGCCAGTCGAAGATAAGCGAGGACCTGAATGTCTGCTGGTGGCGCATGGTTGCCATCGCACCAACGCCGGCAAGCGCGCAGCGGCATGCAGAGATTGCGTCGCTGTCGTGCCGGAAATAGCGGGTGTCCCTGAAACTCGGAGCGTTGGTTAAGCACAAGATCACGACGACATCCTTCTATCCCGCGGGGCGTCGAGCTCTTCCAGTTTTGCATCCTCAGCCCATGAGGATCCACATCCGCTGCCGCTGTCGAAATTTCGCCCACTCGACAAAATCGCCTTGACGCTTCCGTCGCGCTTGATTAGAACACTGCGAACCGTACCGTACGGTACTCAAATGGGTGGAGCCAGGTGCAAAGCGTTGCTGCGACAAAAGAGGCGAATGCCGGGAGCGGCCTGACCGAGCGTCAGGGTGTCGTCCTCGAAGAGGCGTTGCGTCTGCTTGTTGACGGCGGCGAGAAGGCGCTGACGACCGCCGGTGTCGCGCGGGCTGCCAACTGTTCGAAGGAAAGCCTCTACAAGTGGTTCGGCGATCGCGACGGGCTGTTATCGGCGATGATCGGTTTCCAGGCGAGCAAGGTGCGCACGCTGGATGTCGCCGCGAGCGCGCTCGACGCCGAAAGCCTGAGCCGGCATCTGGTTGTCTTCGCCAAGGATCTGCTCGAGGTTCTTGCCGGCGACGTGTCGCTGGCGCTGAACCGGCTGGCGATCGGCCAGGCGAGCCGCGAAGGCTCCAAGCTCGGCCACATGCTGCAGGAGCGCGGACGCCGGCAGATCGGGCGGCGTGCTGCCGCTCTGCTGGAGGCCGGCCGCAAGGCGGGGCTGCTCGCGTTTGACGATGCCGACGAAGCCTATGGCGCGCTTTACGGGCTGGTCGTTTCCGACTGGCACCTGAAGATGCTGCTCGGCGAAGAGGCCGGCGAGATGAAAAAGAGTTTCGGCCGCAAGGCGGAGCAGGCGGTCAGCGCCTTTCTCACGCTCTACGGCCGGAAGGTTTAACGGCGGGGGAGATCTCCGCCTGCAGCGCCGCGTGTCGAAGACACGCAAAGGTCGCTGCGGAACTGAAATTGCAGCGGCGCGTGTCGAAGACACGCAAAGGCCGCTGCAGAACTGAATTGCAGCGCCGCGTGTTGAAGACGCGCAAAGGCCGCTGCAGAAACGGAATTGCTGCATGGCGCCTGGATCGATCCCGGTTCAGGCATCGTGCAGCGGAAATACAACTGATAGCAACGGGAAGGACCATTCAAATGCGCGTCTATTACGATCGTGATGCCGACATCAACCTCATCAAGTCCAAGAAGGTCGCCATCGTCGGCTACGGCAGCCAGGGCCGCGCCCACGCGCTGAACCTGAAGGATTCCGGCGCCAAGGAAATCCGCGTCGCGCTGAAGCCGGGTTCGCCAACGGCTGCCAAGGTCGAGGCCGATGGCCTCCAGGTTCTTTCGGTCGCCGAAGCTGCCAAGTGGGCCGACCTGATCATGATGGCAACGCCGGACGAACTGCAGGCCGAAATCTACACGGCTGACATCGCCGGCAACATCCGTGACGGTGCTGCCATCGCATTCGCACACGGCCTCAACGTTCACTTCGGCCTGATCGAGCCGAAGGCGACGCTCGACGTCGTCATGATCGCACCGAAGGGCCCGGGCCACACGGTTCGCGGCGAATACCAGAAGGGCGGCGGCGTTCCCTGCCTCGTTGCCGTTCACCAGGACGCTTCGGGCAACGCCCTTGACCTCGCGCTCTCCTACGCCTGCGGCGTCGGCGGCGGCCGTTCGGGCATCATCGAAACCAACTTCAAGGAAGAGTGCGAAACCGACCTCTTCGGCGAACAGGCAGTTCTGTGCGGCGGTCTCGTCGAGCTCATCCGCGCCGGCTTCGAAACGCTGGTCGAAGGCGGCTACGCGCCGGAAATGGCCTATTTCGAGTGCCTGCACGAAGTCAAGCTGATCGTCGACCTGATCTATGAAGGCGGCATCGCCAACATGAACTACTCGATCTCGAACACGGCAGAGTGGGGCGAATACGTCACCGGCCCGCGGATCATCACGGCAGAAACCAAGGCCGAGATGAAGCGCGTTCTCACCGACATCCAGACCGGCAAGTTCACCTCGGAATGGATGCAGGAATACAAGTCGGGTGCGGCCCGCTTCAAGGGCATCCGCCGGGTCAACGACAACCACCAGATCGAAGAAGTCGGCGCCAAGCTGCGCGGCATGATGCCGTGGATCGGCAAGAACAAGCTGGTCGACAAGGCGAAGAACTAAGTTTTAGCGATCAAATGCATAGGAAAGGCCGGGGCGCATGCTCCGGCTTTTTTCGTTGCTGCAGCAAGCGATCGTCGCCGCGCCGCCGCAGGCGGGCTCGACCATTGCGCGGCGTGCTGTCGAGGAAACGGATGCCAGGATCGACGTCGGGCGCGACCACGCCTCATGGAGGCACTTGCCTAATTCGTCCCGGTGTTCGACATTGGCCCGCTACCTCATGGAAAGCGCCCCGATGAGCCCGATGAGATCGTATCTGGCGGAACTGCGCGGTTTGATCGGAAACCGCTTGCTCCTGCTTCCCTCCGTCGCCGCCGTCATCCATGACCACGCGGGCAATCTGCTGCTGCAGGAGAAATCTTCGGGCGAGGGGTGGAGCCTGCCTGCCGGCGCTATCGAGCCCGGCGAAACGCCGCAGGAGGCCGTCATTCGCGAGGTGGTGGAGGAGACCGGCCTTACGGTTGTGCCTGCAACCATTCTCGGCGTCTTCGGTGGGCGGGAATTTCGCTACACCTATCCGAATGGCGATCACGTCGAATACATCGTCACACTGTTCGGGTGCCGGATCGTTGACGACTGCGGGGAGTGGACAGACAGCGAGACAAGATCGCTTCGATATTTCGGGCCGGACGAGATGCCGCCACTCGCATTGCCTTATCCGGTTTCCACGTTTTTCTCCCAGGGATCCAATCGCCTTGTCCGTTCACCGGGACGGTGAGGAGAGCACTGATCGACGTCACGGGAGGCAAAACATTGCGGTGAGCATGACGGTGGGTCCGTTGCGGCAATGAACGTCTTTGCGGAAGAGCTTTCCAAAAACGAAGGAAGCCGGGGCGAAAACCCCGGCTTTCCCTTTTTGAGCCAATGGCCGCTGGGCCAGATTTCAGTCCAGACTCTCGGCTTGAAGCAGCGGCGGTTGAGCCTTGCTGCAAGAGAATGGTCTATCGTAGGTCGCATTTCGGGGTGGGCATGTGCCCGGCCCGGACACTATGTGCCCGGCACCGCCGTTAGTGTGTGGCGGTGAAGGTGGTAGGCGAGACTTGCAGGGCGGCAGCGATGCGCTGCAGCTTGACGGGATCGGTATCGGCACCAAGTTCGACCTTGGAGATTTCCGTTTCCGTCAGGCCTGTGGTTACCGACATATCATCGACGGTGTAGCCGTGGGATTCACGCGAACGCTTTACAGCGGCTCCGATGCTGACACGCGAAACAGTGGCGTCGGAAGCCTTATTCAGATTTTTCTTAAAGGACATGAAGTGTCTCCTTCGTTCGTCCACCGACAAGGAGTTTCGTCGGGTGAAGGGGGCCCGAAAATATCGTGCAACTCGAATAATGAGAGGCGTTCAGGCCTCGCTAATATAGTCAGGGCGATCGCCAAGGCAAGCTGGTCCCGGCATTTTTGAGTGGACAGAGCCGCTGGGCCCTTTGGCAGGCAAGCGTCTGCCGCAATGAAAAATCGTTTGGAAACCTTATGATATAGTGCCTGAGGCGACGGGTGTGCCCGCTCAAAAAAACTGGTGCGGGCATGACTTTTGCGGTGAAAGGAACATCGCCGGTGGCTGGCTTTGCGTCGTCACTGTCTGCGGAGGGTACTGCCGGGCAATCCTGCAGCAGACCCGCGCCCAGAGCAGGGAGCAGGCCTGCCCCGTGTCGGTCAGCGAAGGGGCGTGCAGCCCTTGACGTGAGGCGCCTTGACGCGGCCGGCCTGAAGGTCGCTCCAGAGGGGCAGGGACGGATCAGGCCCACCCAATGTCGCTTCGAAGGTGGCGCGGTTCAGCTTGACCAGGTTACCGGCCGAGGTGATGCTGACCAGCTCTTTCTTGCTGACAACGGCTATGCTGACATTCATGCGGCAGAAGAAGCGCTTGTCGCCGTTCGATGCGACCCAGCCATGCAGGCCGGCCTTGTTCTTGGTGAGTTTGCTGACCTTATAGCCCTGCTTTTCGAGCTGGGCCAAGGATTCCGCGTGGGCCAGACCCGGCATGAGGGTAAAGCCGATCAGCGTGGCTGCGAGCAATCGCTTGAATGAAATGGTCATTAAGTTTCAACCCCTGATTACAATATGACAACGTCTCCTACGGTCAAATCATGTCGAATACAACTTGGATCTGTCTTGTTGTCGAATGCCGAAATCCGCATTGGTTCTTCGCGCGGCAAGCAAGCGTCCAAGTGATGGGCGAACGGCGATCATCAGCCTTGCGCCCGATATTCCACAATGCTGGCACTTGAGCTCGCAACCGCATGATGCACCCGCTTTTGCCGACCCCGCATCCCCACAGGCCGTAAGGCGGCTTTCACGCCGGCCTTGCCATTCCCACGAATCCGGCTAAACCGAAATTCCGGCCACCTCAAAGGAAGATGTCATGCCGGATTTTTCCACACTTGCACTTTTTGCCGCCGCGTCGCTGGTGCTAACCGCCACGCCCGGTCCCGATATGCTGCTGATCGCTTCACGCAGCGTCAGCCAGGGGCAGGGGGCGGGGTTCCTCACCTATGCCGGAATCGCGCTCGGCACCTATTGCCATGCGCTTGCCGCCGCCCTCGGACTGTCGCAGCTGATCGCCACCGTGCCGATCGCCTATGAGATCGTGCGCTGGGTCGGCTGCGCCTATCTGCTCTATCTCGCCTTCAAGACCCTGCGCTCGCAGGCGATCGACTTTTCGCCGTCCGCGTCGCTGAAGCGGCTGTCACTCCGGCGGATTTTTGGCGAGGGGTTGCTCACCAACCTGCTCAACCCGAAGATGGCGCTGTTCGTGCTGGCGCTGTTTCCGCAGTTCATTCGGCCCGAAAACGGCGCGATGATCGTGCAGACGCTGGTGCTGGCGACGGTGCTGAACGGCATCGGCTTTCTCGTCAATGGCGCGGTGATCCTGCTTGGCGGCCGGATCCGCAGCCGGCTCACGTCGCCCACCCGCTTCAAGAAGCTGCCGCAATATCTGCTCGCCACCGTCTTTGCTGGCCTTGCCTGCCGGCTGGCGCTCGGGGCCAGGAACTAATACGCCTCGACCGATTGCCATTTTATGTTGACTCAATCAACAAACCGTTGTTGATTGAGTCAACTCATGCTGGATCATTTCCCATGGCACTCACCAACGATCACCCTGATGTGGCGGCGCTGCGCGCCTTCAACCGTCTCTACACCAACCGTCTGGGCCTGTTGAACGCCCATCTCGACCAGAGCCCGTTCACGCTCACCGAAGCGCGTATCCTCTACGAGCTTGCCCATCGGCAAGAGACGACGGCGGCCGAGCTGATGCGGACGCTTCAAGTCGACCGTGCCCAGCTCAGCCGCACGCTAAAGCGGTTCTCCGATCGCGGGCTGGTCGAGAAGTCGGACCATCCGGAGGGTGGCCGCCGCCAGCCGATTTCGCTCACCCCTGCCGGGCGCAAGGCGTTCACCGCCCTGGAGCAGAACACCCGCGAGGCGATCGGCAAGCTGCTGGATACATTGCCATCGACCGAGCGCAAGCGGTTGATCGCGGCCACCAGCACCATCAGCGAGATCCTTGAGGACAAGGCAGGCGGGGACTTAATGCTGCGCGATCTGAAGCCGGGCGATCTCGGCTGGATCATCCATCGCCAGACCGTGCTGTATGTTCAGGAATATGGCTGGAACCAGGAGTATGAGGCGCTGGCTGCGGGCATCCTCGCGGATTTCGTAAAATCCTTCGACCCGGCCCGCGAGGCCGCCTGGATCGCCGAAATCGACGGCCGCGTCGTCGGCTCGATCTTCCTCGTGGCCGGCGACAAGCCTGATGTGGCCAAGCTGCGGCTGCTCTATGTCGAGCCGGATGCGCGCGGACGCGGCGTCGGGGCGGCGCTGGTTGCCGCCTGCATCGAGCGCGCCCGCACTGTCGGCTATCACACGCTGGTGCTGTGGACCAACAGCGTGCTGACCTCGGCCCGGCGCATCTACGAGCGCGCCGGCTTCACGCTCACCGAGGAGGCGCCGCACCATTCCTTCGGCAAGGACCTGGTGGGCCAGACCTGGTCGCTCGATCTCGGGCAGGGGGTGAAACGGAAAGTGGCCGGCGAGCGATAAGAGGCACAGGTCTTCTGTCCGCGCCGCGTGGTTCCCATCCATCGTCCCGCATAGCGGGGCAACGGCGCGGGGCTGCGCCCCGGCGGCAGATCCGTTGTGGGTTGACGGCGGCCTATCCGCGTGCGGCGAAATCCTCCGGATCGGGCCGCCGCTTGGTGTTCCGGGCCGGAACCGAAAGCACCTCCGTCTGAAACGCAAGGCCGTGCCGGATGAGGGCGCGAACCCCGGAATAAGCGATCAGAGGGTTGAGATGGCGTCTGGCAAAGGCTATCTGGTGCCATCGCAAACGCCCCTCGGGCGAACTTTCTTCAGAAAACCACAAGGCGTATCCCGGCATGAGCCCAGAATTCCTCGTCACCCATTCCGGTGGCTTCCATGCCGATGAGCTCATGTCGAGCGTCATCCTGACCCGGCTGCGCACGATCTTCGCCTCAGGGA
>Ga0247819_10000865_pt1 | contig 16963 bp, 9 predicted proteins | sample 13C_Xylose_Day6_FD_193428 | JGI IMG/M metagenome (GOLD analysis project Ga0247819, IMG submission 193428) | Soil microbial communities from agricultural site in Penn Yan, New York, United States - 13C_Xylose_Day6 | ecosystem: Environmental > Terrestrial > Soil > Agricultural land | place: USA...
CTATCCTCCATGGCGCTGAGAAACGCATGGCGCAGGAACGGTTGGCCGGCCGGCACCAGGGCATCCCAGGTGGCCGCCGGAAGATCACGCAAATGGGCAAGGCTGTACAGGCTGGTCACGGTTCTGGCTCGCTGTTTCAAGGTACCCAGTATCCCCAAGGAAGGCCCGCCACTCAAATCACGATAGCCGGGACAGATCCTTTCATTCTCAATTACTTAACAGCAGTGCCACTAATTCGACATTAATCTGTCACTCGCCCCCGCAATACTTGCGCCTGTTTTCCGGAACCCCAGAACCTGTCTATTCAGGCCCTTTCCGAAGACATGCCAATACAGGGGCGGGCGCTTGAGCCTCCCCCATCTTATTCAACAGGGAGAACCTTATGCGTCTTGTTTCTACACTTACCGGAGTGAGCCTCACCGGCATGATGCTGGCTCTGAGTACTCCGGCCAGTGCAGCTGTCGACGCCAAGCTGCTCGAAATGCTCCGCGCCAACGGCTCGATCAACCAGGCGCAGTACAACGAACTGCAGGCGGACCTGGCTCAAGAAACCAAGGAAAAGGCCGCTCAGAAAGCTCAGTCCGACCGGATGAGCTCCTTTGAACAGAAAGTGGCATGGGCCGCCAAGACCCAGGTCAAGGGTGATGTGCGCCTGCGTTACGAAGACGTCAACGTCGACGACCCGAACAGCAGCAGCGGCAACCAGGACCGCCAGCGCGTGCGTGCCCGTGTCGGCTTCTACAGCGAAATCAACCCGCAGGTCGACGCCGGCATCCGTATCGCCACTGGCAGCAGCGCCGATCGCCGCTCGACCAACCAGAGCTTCGACAACTACTTCGACAAGAAGTCACTGTGGGTCGACCAGGCCTACCTCGACTGGCACCCGACCGCCGTTCCCAACCTGCACCTGATTGGCGGCAAGATGGCGCAGCCATGGGTGAGCATGGGCGACATCATCTGGGACAGCGACATCAACCCGGAAGGCGTGGCAGCCACCTACAAGACCGACCTGGGCGGGGCCGAAGTGTTCGCCAGCGCCGGTCAGTACACCCTCAAGGACAACGTCGATGGCGACGGTGTGCAATACAAGCATGACGCACAGGTCTATCACGGCCAGCTGGGCGCCAAGTTCGCACCGGCAGATGTGCTCAAGCTGACCGTCGGTGCCAGTATCTATGGCTACGACAACGACAAGGAAGCAACCATTCTGCAGTCGTTCGGCAACACCACCAACGAGTTCAACCTGGTGGAAGGCTTCGGCCAGCTGGACTTCACCGGCTTTGCCATCCCGCTGTCTGCGTATGGCCAGTACGTGAAGAACACCGAAAGCACCGATGGCGAAGACCAGGCCTGGCTGGCGGGCCTGAAAACCAAGGTCGGCGCCTGGAGCCTGGACTACAACTACCGCGACGTGCAGCGTAACGCGGTGGTCAGCCTGTTCACCGACTCCGACTTTGGCAACGGCTTTACCGGTTCGCGCGGGCACAAGTTCAAGGTCGGCTATGAAATCGACAAGAACTTCTCCCTGGGCGCGGCCTACCTGATGGCCAAGACCGATCTGTCGCAATTGCCCAACAGCGATGCCGATGTAGATACCCTGCAGGTAGACCTGGAAGCCAAGTTCTAAGCGATACCCTGCGCTGCGTCACCTGAAGCGGGAAATGCCGACCCCATCCGGCGTTTCCCGCTTTTTTTGCCTGGCAGAAATGCGCCGGCCTCTTCGCGGGTAAACCCGCTCCCACAGGGGATATCACAGTTTCGAATGCTGTGGTGTCCCTGTGGGAGCGGGCAAGCCCGCGAAGAGGCCGGTACAGGCGCCAGATAAATCAGCGCTTGCGCAGAATCACGCTACCAATCGAATACCCCGCACCAAACGAGCTCAACACCCCCAGCGAGCCCTTGGGCAGGTCGTCCTGGTACAGGTGGAAGGCAATCACCGAACCCGCCGAACTGGTGTTGGCGTAACGGTCGAGAATCACCGGTGCATCCTCCTCGGCCACTTCACGTCCCAGCAACTTCTTGACGATCAGGTGGTTCATGCTGAGGTTGGCCTGGTGCAGCCAGAAGCGTTTCACATCGCTGGGCTGCAGCCCGTTTTCCTGCAGGTGCTCACCGATCAGTTCGGCCACCTTCGGGCACACTTCGCGGAACACCTTGCGGCCTTCCTGGATGAACAGCTTGTCCGCTGCACCCTCGCCCTCTTCCGCCGCGCGGTTGAGGAAGCCGAAGTTGTTGCGGATGTTGTTGGAGAACTCGGTCCACAACTTGCTGCTGACGATGTCGAACTGGTGCGCCGAAGTGGCCTTGTCGGCACGTTCGAGCAATACCGCAGTGGCAGCATCGCCAAAGATGAAATGGCTGTCGCGGTCACGGAAGTTCAGGTGGCCGGTGCACACCTCCGGGTTGACCATCAGCACCGCACGCGCCTGGCCCAGGGCCACGCTGTTGGCGGCGGTCTGGATGCCGAAAGTGGCCGACGAGCAGGCCACGTTCATGTCGAAGGCAAAGCCCTGGATGCCCAGCGCCTGCTGCACTTCGATGGCAATGGCCGGGTACGGGCGCTGCAGGTTGGAGCAGGCGACGATCACCCCATCGACATCGGCGGCGGTGCGACCGGCGCGCTCCAGGGCCTGGCGGGCGGCAGCCACGGCCATTTCGCAAAGCACCGACGGCTCGTCGTTGGAGCGCTCTGGCAGGCGTGGCTTCATGCGCTGCGGGTCGAGGATGCCAGCCTTGTCCATGACGAAGCGGCTCTTGATGCCCGAGGCCTTTTCGATGAACGCCGCGTCGGACAGCGGCGCTGCTTCGACTTCAGCGCGCTCGATGGCAGCAGCGTTGTCCTGGTTGAACTGCTGCGACCAGGCGTTGAAGGAAGCCACCAGTTCTTCGTTGGAAATGCTCTGGGCCGGGGTGTACAGGCCGGTGCCGCTGATCACGACGTTATGCACGGTCGTTCCTCTGGTCAAAGGCCATCGCCACGGGGCGCTGGCTGGGAAACATGACAGGTTAATGGCACTTTAGTGCCAATTTAAGGGCGAGGGCTGCGCCCTCGTTCGCGGGCACGCCCGCTCCCACAGGGATCGCGTTGCTCCTGAGAACACTGTGGTACCCGCGAAGGGCCGCCAAGCAGCCCCAAATTGCATCAATATTGCCACAACTGTGGAAGTTTAGCCCTCCACCTGGCTCCATTGCTTGCTCAATCGCTTGTCGGAAATCGGCACCTTGGTCCCCAACTGCTGGGCAAACAGCGAAACCCGGTATTCCTCCAGCCACCAGCGATACAGGGTCAGCTGCTCATCACGCTTGCCTTCCTGGGCATGCTTGTCGGCACGGGCCTTGTACTGCGCCCACAGGTTGGCCAGTTCACCACTCCACACCCGGTCCTTCTGCACCTGCGAACCCAGCTTCTCCAGGCGCAGCTCCACCGCCTTGAGGTAACGCGGCAGCTCCTTGAACCAGCTCCCCGGGGTTTCGCGGACGAAGCCCGGGTACACCAGGTTGCCGAGCTGTTGCTTGATATCGTTCAACGCCACCGCCTGGCTCAGGTCGATCTTGCCCTTGAAGCGCTTCTGCAGCCCATGCCACAGCTTCAGCACTTCCAACGTCTGCCGTGCCAGGCGCTCGGCATGCTCGGCCCAGCTGCCGCGCTTGCGTTCGGCCAGGCCAGCCAGGGCCGCACCATCACGTGGCAACGGCTGTTCGCCTTCAAGGATGCAGCTGTCCAGGCTGGCCAGCAGAATATCCTCGACCAGCGCCTCGACCCGGCCCATTTCACGGTACAGCAGGCCCAGTTCGGTAAGCCCTGGCAGCTTGCCGCGCAGGTACTTGGCCGGCTCGGCCAGCTGCTGCAGCAACAGGCGCTGCAAGGCGCGGCGGTGCTGGAACTCGGCTTCGGCCTGGGTCGAGAAGCGCCCTTCGCGCACGGTGCCGCCCTCTTCCACCAGCGCCGGGTACACGGTCATCGACAGGCCGGCGATCTTCTGCTGCGCGGTCTGCTTGACCTCGCTGAAGGCCTTGGCCTGCACCGGCTGCTCGCTCTTGGCGTCACGCGGCACGGCCAGCGCTGCCTGGCTGGCGGCGGCAAAGCGCGCGGTCAGCTCGGCCAGGTCGCGGCCTTCACCGAGGAACTTGCCCTGGCCATCGACCACTTCGATGTTCATGCGCAGGTGGCCTTCGACCAGGTTGACCGACTCGTCCCAGGCCTCATCGGGCACACGGGCACCGGTCATGCGCAGCAGCTCCTGCCCCAGGGCCTGCGGCAATGCGCCCTGGCCGAAGGTCATGCGCGCCAGCGAGGCCTTGACGAAGTCCGGCACCGGCACGAAGTTCTTGCGCAAGGCCTTGGGCAGGTTGCGCACCAGCGCCACGCACTTGGCTTCCAACAGGCCTGGCACCAGCCACTCCAGGCGCTCGCCCGGCAGGCTCGGCAACAGCGGCGCTGGCACCCGCACGGTCACGCCGTCACGCGGGTGGCCGGGCTCGAAGTGGTAGCTCAGCGGCAGGCGCAATTCACCCACTTGCAGGCTGTCGGGGTACTGCGCAGCGGTCACTTCGCTGGCCTCACGCGCCAGAACGTCTTCCTCGCGCATGATCAGCAGGTTGGCGTCCTTCTGGCTGCCCATGCGGTACCAGGCGTCGAAGGTCGCGGTCTGGTGGATTTCCGCTGGCAGGCGCGCTTCGTAGAAGGCGTACAGCGTTTCTTCGTCAGCCAGGATGTCGCGCCGACGGGCCTTGGCTTCGAGTTCGTCGAGGGTTTCCAGCAGTCGCTTGTTGGCCGCCAGGCACTTGGCCCGCGACTGGATTTCGCCACCCACCAGGCCTTCGCGGATGAACAGCTCGCGTGAGGTGACCGGGTCGATCGGGCCGAAATGCACCGGGCGGCGACCAACCAGGATCAGGCCGTACAGGGTGATCTGTTCATAGGCCACCACTTGCCCGCGCTTCTTCTCCCAGTGCGGCTCGAAGTGGTTCTTCTTGACCAGGTGGCCGGCCAGCGGTTCGATCCAGTCCGGTTCGATCTTGGCCACCATGCGTGCGTACAGCTTGGTGGTCTCGACCAGTTCGGCGGCCATCACCCACTGCGGGCGCTTGCGCCCCAGGCCAGACGACGGGTGTACCCAGAAGCGCCGCTGCCGCGCCCCCTGGTAGTCGCCTTCTTCGGTCTTCTGGCCGATCTGGCTGAGCAGACCACTGAGAATGGCCTTGTGCATCTTCTGGTAGTCGCACGGTTCTTTGTTCACCGTCAACTGCAGGTCACGGCAGATCAGCGCAAGCTGGCGATGGGCATCGCGCCATTCGCGCAGGCGCAGGTAGTTCAGGAAGTTCTTGCGGCACCAGTTGCGCAGTGGGTTGGCGGTCAGCGCCTGACGTTGCTCCTCGAAGCCACGCCACAGGTTGACCAGCGCGGCGAAGTCGGAGTCCACATCCTTCCATTGCGCGTGTGCCTGGTCAGCGGCCTGCTGGCGCTCCGGCGGGCGTTCGCGCGGGTCTTGCACCGACAGCGCACTGGTGACGATCAGCACTTCCTGCAGGCTGCCCAGGCGGGCGCCTTCGAGCAGCATGCGGCCCAGCCGCGGGTCGATCGGCAGGCGCGCCAGCTGGCGACCGATCGGCGTCAGCTGGTTCTCGCGGTTGACCGCCGACAGCTCCTGCAACAGGTTGAACCCGTCGCTGATGGCCTTGCCATCCGGCGGCTCGATGAACGGGAAGGCGTCGATTGCGCCCAGGCGCAGGTGCAGCATCTGCAGAATCACTGCCGCCAGGTTGGTGCGCAGGATTTCCGGGTCGGTGAACGCCGGCCGGCTGTTGAAATCCTCTTCGCTGTACAGGCGCACGCAGATGCCCGGCTCGACCCGGCCACAGCGGCCTTTACGCTGGTTGGCGCTGGCCTGCGACACCGCCTCGATGGGCAGGCGCTGGACCTTGGCGCGGTAGCTGTAGCGGCTGATGCGCGCGGTACCGGTGTCGATCACATAGCGGATGCCCGGCACGGTCAGCGAGGTTTCCGCAACGTTGGTGGCCAGCACCACACGGCGCCCGGTGTGCGGCTGGAAGATGCGCTGCTGCTCGGCCGGCGACAGGCGTGCGTACAGCGGCAGGATCTCGGTGTGGCGCAGTTGCGCCTTGCGCAGGATCTCGGCGGCATCGCGGATCTCGCGCTCGCCCGGGAGGAAGATCAGCACATCGCCGGGGCCCTTGCCCTCGCTGCGCTCGTGCTGCGACAGTTCGTCCAGGGTCGCGACAATGGCCTGATCGACGGTGAGGTCGTCCTCGATCTGGTTGCCCTCCTCGTCCTGCTCGCTGGTCAGCGGGCGGTACCAGGTTTCCACCGGGAAGGTACGCCCGGACACCTCGATGATAGGCGCACCGTCGAAGTGTTGGGAGAAACGCTCAAGGTCGATGGTCGCCGAGGTGATGATCAGTTTCAGGTCCGGGCGACGGTGCAGCAGGGTCTTCAGGTAACCGAGCAGGAAGTCGATGTTGAGGCTGCGTTCGTGGGCTTCGTCGACGATGATCGTGTCGTAGCGCTCGAGGAAGCGGTCGTGCTGGGTTTCGGCCAGCAGGATACCGTCGGTCATCAGCTTGACCAGGGTATTGGCGTCGCTCTGGTCCTCGAAGCGCACCTGGTAGCCGACCAGCCCGCCCAGGGGCGTACCCAGCTCTTCGGCAACCCGCGCGGCAACACTGCGCGCGGCGATGCGGCGGGGCTGGGTGTGGGCGATCAGGCCATGGCTGCCACGGCCCAGTTCCAGGCAGATCTTCGGCAGCTGGGTGGTCTTGCCAGAACCGGTTTCGCCGGCGATCACCAGCACCTGGTGCTCGGCCAGGGCCTTCTTGATTTCGTCACGCTTGGCAGCGATCGGCAGGCTGTCGTCGTAGCGCACGGTCGGCACGCTCTGCTGGCGCGCAGTGACCTGGGCACAGGACGCCTGGACCTTTTCCACCCACTGCGCCAGCTTGGCCTCGTCGGGGCGCTTGCGCAGTTCGTGCAATTGCCGGCGCAGGCGATGGCGGTCGGCGATCATGGCGTGGTCGAGGTTTTGCAGCAGTTTGTCGATGGCGTGGTCAGTCATGGGGCTTTTTAGTGATGCAGGTGGGCCTGCTTTTTCATGATCGGCATTCGAAGGATGCGCGATTGTCGCAGATTTGCCGGGTTTCTGCTGCCTGTGCCGGCCTCTTCGCGGGTAAACCCGCTCCCACAGGTACCCCACAGCTCTCAGCCTCGATGCGATCCTGTGGGAGCGGGTTCACCCGCGAAGAGGCCAGTTGCAACAGCACATATGTTTAGCCAAATGCGATGTAAAGGTTGCCATTCACTGCTTTAATCAACCTTACGCCGCATGTGAGTATCAAAGGCATGACTCCCGTCCAGCCCATCGCCCCACCGTCGTCCCGCCCTTCGCAAGCGAAGGCCAGGCGCCGTGCCGGTGAAAATCCGCTGGTCCACATCATCCTCGCCTTCTGGGCCCTGTGGCACTGCCGTCACGCACGCCCACCGGATTTCCCACTCTCGCCTTTGTGACCAAACCCGGCCATCGTCTGGCCGTTTGACTCAGCCGGGCCGCCTGCATGCGCGGTGGCCCGTGCATCCGCGAGCGAATCCAACATGCACTTTGCACCCGTAGAGCAGGCCAGCCGTTTTCTGGCCGACAACCCCGATATCGAGCTGTTCGAACTGTTCATCCTCGACGCCAACGGCGTACCGCGCGGCAAGCTGCTACACCGCGAGGAACTGCTGGCCGTGTATCAGACCGGCCGGCCGCTGCCCAGCACCATTCTCGGCCTGACCCTGAACGGCGACGACGTGGAAAACTCCGGCCTGGTGTGGGACGTGGGCGATATCGACTGCCGCGCCTACCCGCTTGAAGGCAGCCTGGTGCGCCTGCCCTGGCGCCGGGTGCCGACTGCCGCAGTGCAGGTGAGCATGCACCCGAACGAAGGCCTGCCGGCCAGCGTCGCCGACCCGCGCCACGTGCTGCTGCGTACCATCGAAGCATTGAAGGCCGACGGCTACCATCCGGTGATGGCGTGCGAGCTGGAGTTCTACCTGCTCGACCAGAAACCTGATGCCCAAGGCCGCCCGCAACCGGCACTGGACAACGACGGCGGCCGCCCACGCACCACCCAGGTATATGGCCTGCGCGAACTGGAGCAGATCGAGCCGTTCCTCGCCGACCTCTACGCCGCCTGCAAGGCCCAGGGCATCCCGGCGCGCACGGCGATTTCGGAATACGCCCCCGGCCAGGTGGAAATCACCCTTGAGCACGGCGACGCCCTGCAGGCGATGGACCAGGCCGTGCGCTACAAACGCCTGGTCAAAGGTATTGCCCACGCCCATGGCATGCAGGCCTGCTTCATGGCCAAGCCGTTCGCGCAACTGGCCGGTACCGGCATGCACATGCACCTGAGCCTTGCCGACAGCGCCGGCAACAACCTGTTCGCCAGTGAAGACAAGGCCGGCACCCCGCTGCTGCGCCAGGCCGTGGCCGGCATGCTGCGCCACCTGCGCGACTCGCTGCTGCTGTTCTGCCCCAACGCCAACTCGTTCCGCCGCTTCCAGGCCAACAGCTATGCCCCGCTGGCGCCAACCTGGGGCGTCGACAACCGCACCGTGAGCCTGCGCATACCTGGCGGCCCGGCCAACAGCCGGCATGTGGAGCACCGCATCTGCGGCGCCGATGCCAACCCCTACCTGGCCGCTGCGGCGATCCTTGCCGCCAGCCACCGGGGCATCCGCGAACAGCTGGACCCGGGGGCACCGGTGGAAGGCAACGGCTATGCCCAGGCCACCGAACACCTGCCCACCGACTGGCTGACTGCACTCGACGCACTGCAGCACTCCAGCTGGGCTCGCGAAGCACTGGGCGAGGACTTCCTTGGCGTGTACCTGAAGGTCAAGCGCGCCGAGTACCGCCAGTTCATGGCCGAAGTCAGCGAGCAGGACTGGCGCTGGTACCTGCACCAGGCCTGAGCCCCAGATTACAAGGAACCCTCATGAATGCAGCATTGAACAAGGGCCCGGCGCAGCGCGCGCCGTCCTACTACAGCGCCACCCTCAACGACCACACCGAGTACCCGCAGCTCAAGGGCACGGTACAGGTGGATGTGGCGATCATCGGCGGCGGCTTCACCGGCGTCGCCACGGCGGTGGAACTGGCCGAGCGCGGCCTGAAGGTGGCCATCGTCGAAACCAACCGTATCGGCTGGGGTGCCAGCGGGCGCAACGGTGGCCAGGTTACCGGCAGCCTGTCGGGCGATGAAGCCATGCGCTCGCAGATGCGCAACCGCCTGGGTGCCGAGGTCGATGACTTCATCTGGCACTTGCGTTGGCGCGGCCACCAGGTGATCGAGCAGCGCGTGGCGCGCTACGGCATCGACTGCGACCTCAAGCGCGGCCACCTGCATGCGGCGATGAAGCCCTCGCACATGGACGAGCTGCGCGCATTCGAAGCCGAGGCCCAGCGCCGGGGCATGAGCGAGGAGGTGCAACTGCTGGACCGCGCCGGCATGGCCGAGCACCTGCAAAGCCCGTTGTACCTGGGCGCGCTGAAGAACCTGCGCAACCTGCACCTGCACCCGCTCAACCTGTGCCTGGGCGAGGCCCGTGCTGCCCATGGCCTGGGGGCGCTGATTTTCGAGAACTCCGAAGTGCTGGAGATCGTCCACGGCCCGCGCCCGGCGGTGGTCACCGCGCACGGGCGGGTCGAGGCGCGCCAGGTGATGCTGGCCGGCGATGTGTACCACAAACTGGAAAAGCGCCAGCTCAAGGGCAAGATATTCCCGGCCATGGGCGGCATCGTCACCACCGCACCGCTGGGGGAGCTGGCCGACCAGATCAACCCGCAGGACCTGGCGGTATACGACTGCCGCTTCGTGCTCGACTACTACCGCCTGACCGCCGACAAGCGCCTGCTGTTCGGCGGTGGCGCCAACTATTCCGGCCGTGATTCACGGGATATCGAAGGCGAACTGCGCCCGTGCATCGAGCGCACCTTCCCGGCATTGAAAGGGGTGCCGATCGAGTTCCAGTGGAGCTGCGCCATGGGCATCGTGGTCAACCGCATCCCGCAGCTGGGCAAGCTGTCGGAGAACGTGTGGTATTGCCAGGGTTATTCGGGGCACGGGATTGCCACCAGCCACATCATGGGCGAGATCATGGCCGAGGCGTTGACCGGGACGCTGGAGAAGTTCGACACCTTTGCCCAGTGCAAGCATGTGCGGGTGCCGATGGGGGACTTGCTGGGGAATCCGCTGCTGGCGGCGGGGATGTGGTACTACCAGATGCTCGAGAAATTGCGCTGATTTTGCCGGCCTCTTCGCGGGTGAACCCGCTCCCACAGGTATTGCGTAACCCTTGAGAGTTGCACAGAACCTGTGGGAGCGGGTTCACCCGCGAAGAGGCCGGTAATTCAGAAGATCAGGCGATCTTCTTCAAGCCCTGCTTCTTCAGCTCTTCATCGCGCAGCTCACGGCGCAGGATCTTGCCAACGTTGGTGGTCGGCAACGCGTCGCGGAACTCGATCTGGCGCGGGACCTTGTAGCCGGTGACGTTGGCACGCATGTGCTCCATCACCTGCTCCTTGGTCACGGTCATGCCCGGCTTGACCACGATGAACACCTTGATCACTTCACCGGACTTCTCGTCCGGTACGCCGATGGCCGCGCACTGCAGCACGCCTGGCAGGGCCGCCAGCACATCTTCCAGCTCGTTGGGGTACACGTTGAAGCCCGAGACCAGGATCATGTCCTTCTTGCGGTCGACAATGCGCATGTAGCCATCCGCCTGGATCACCGCGATGTCACCGGTCTTCAGCCAGCCATTGCTGTCGAGGATCTCCGCAGTGGCATCCTCGCGCTGCCAGTAGCCCTTCATCACCTGAGGGCCCTTGATGCACAGCTCACCAACTTCGCCCAGCGGCAGTTCGTTGCCGGCGTCGTCGATCACCTTGCACAGGGTCGAGGGTACCGGAATACCGATAGTGCCAACCTGGTTGGCCTCCGACGGGTTCACCGCGGCCACCGGGCTGGTCTCGGTCATGCCATAGCCTTCGCAGATGGCGCAACCGGTCACGGCCTTCCAGCGCTCGGCCACGCTCAGCTGCAGGGCCATGCCGCCGGACAGGGTGATCTTCAGCGCCGAGAAGTCCAGGGCCCGGAACGCCTCGTTGTTGCACAAGGCAACGAACAAGGTATTGAGGCCGACGAAGCCACTGAACTTCCACTTGCCCAGCTCCTTGACCATGGCCGGCAGGTCACGCGGGTTGCTGATCAGCACGTTGTGGTTGCCGATCAGCATCATCGCCATGCAATGGAAGGTAAAGGCATAGATGTGGTACAGCGGCAGCGGCGTGATGAGGATTTCGCAGCCTTCGTGCAGGTTGGAGCCCATCAGCGCCCGGCACTGCAGCATGTTGGCCACCAGGTTGCGGTGGGTCAGCATCGCGCCCTTGGCCACGCCGGTGGTGCCACCGGTGTATTGCAGCACCGCCACGTCATTGGCCTGTGGGTTGGCCTCGGTCACCGGCTGGCCCTTGCCCAACGCCAACGCGTCGTTGAAGCGCACGGCCTGCGGCAGGTTGTAGGCCGGCACCATCTTCTTCACGTACTTGATCACGCTGTTGATCAGCAGGCGCTTGAGCGGCGGCAGCAGGTCGGCCACTTCGGTGACGATGACATGCCTGACCTGAGTCTTGGGCACCACCTTCTCGGCCAGGTGGGCCATGTTGGCCAGGCACACCAGCGCCTTGGCGCCCGAGTCGTTGAACTGATGTTCCATTTCCCGTGCGGTGTACAGCGGGTTGGTATTGACCACGATCAGCCCGGCACGCATGGCACCGAATACCGCCACCGGGTATTGCAATACGTTAGGCAGTTGCACGGCAATGCGGTCACCTGGCTTGAGGTCGGTATGCTGCTGCAGCCAGGCGGCAAACGCCCCCGACAGCGCATACAGCTCGCCATAAGTGATAGTCTTGCCCAGGTTGCTAAAGGCCGGTTTGTCGGCAAAGCGTTGGCAGGATTGCTTGAGTACCGCCTGGATATTGGGGAATTCGTCAGGATTGATTTCCGCCGTAATCCCGGCTGGGTACTTATCCTTCCAAAAATGTTCGATCATGGAAGCCCACTCCTTCAGCAACAGCGAAGTTCGATTCACGCGTCGATGCGCTTATTATTGATATGTGATGACGGCTCATTGCAAACCGGATCATCTGAAAGCGGGCCGAGAGTAACAGCTTTGCCAGGGGTCGCCTAGAGGCCAAAACAGGCCTCACGGTCACAAAAATGACTCAATGAACAATACAGGTCATTTTTAGAGTATTTATCCAAAATGTCGCAGATCGGGCTGTAAATAGCCTGTTAGAGCGGTTTGAAAGCATTCGCGGGTGAACCCGCTCCCACACAGGTACTGCACAGGCCTTGAGAACTGCAAGCCCCTGTGGGAGCGGGTTCACCCGCGAAGAATCCAACTCGGTCTCAAGCTATGTCGCGCAGCTCCCGCCGCAGGATCTTGCCCACCGGCGTCATTGGCAACGACTCACGCAGCACGATGTGCTTGGGCACCTTGTAGCCGGTGAAGTTGGCCTTGCAGTAGGCCTTCAGCTCATCCACGCTCAGCCCGCCCTCACGCGGTACCACGAACAACTTGACCGCCTCGCCGGAACGCTCGTCCGGCACGCCGATGGCCGCACAGTTGGCAACCTTGGGGTGCCCCATCACTACATCCTCGATCTCGTTGGGGTACACGTTGAAACCCGAGACGATGATCATGTCCTTCTTGCGGTCGACGATGCGGGTAAAGCCGTCCGGGTCGATCACTGCGATGTCGCCGGTCTTGAACCAGCCCTCCGCATCCAGGGCCTGGGCCGTGGCCTCGGGCTGCTGCCAGTAGCCTTTCATCACCTGCGGGCCCTTGATGCACAGCTCGCCCCGCTCGCCCAGCGGTAGCTCGTTGCCGTCATCGTCGATCACCTTGAAGGCGGTGCCCGCCACCGGGATACCCACCGTGCCCAGGCGCGCCAGCTGGCCATAGGGGTTGGTGCTGGCCACCGGCGAGGTTTCGGTCAGGCCGTAGCCTTCGACGATGCGGCAACCGGTAAGCGCCTCCCAGCGCTCGGCCGTAGCCTTGACCAGCGCGGTGCCGCCAGAGTTGGTGACCTTCAGCGCCGAAAAGTCGAGCTGGCGGAAGCCCGGGTGGTCCATCAGTGCGACGAATAGCGTGTTCAGGCCCAGCAAGGCGGAGAAACGCCATTTGCCCAGCTCCTTGATGAAGCCGGAGATATCCCGCGGGTTGGTGATCAGCACGTTGTGGTTGCCGGTGACCATCATGCACATGCAGTTCGCGGTAAAGGCATAGATATGGTAAAGCGGCAGCGGCGCGATCATCACCTCCTGGCCGTCCTTGATCAGCTTCTGCCCGTCCGGCCCGTGCTGCGAGAAGCAGGCCAGCACCTGCAGCATGTTGGCCACCAGGTTGCCGTGGGTGAGCATGGCGCCCTTGGCCAGGCCGGTGGTGCCACCGGTGTATTGCAGCACGGCAGTGTCGTCCAGGCTGAGCGGCACCGGCTTGTGCGACAGCTCGCGGCCCTGACGCAGTACCTGCTTGAACGACACCGCCTGGGGCAGCTGATAGGCCGGGACCATCTTCTTCACTTTGTCGACCACGGTGTTGACCAGCCAGCCCTTGGCGGTGGGCAGCAGGTCGCCCATCCTGGCCTCGATCAGGTACTCGATGCCGGTATCGGGCAACACCTCCTGCACGCGCTTGCCGAACATGTTCAGGTACACCAGCGCACGCGCGCCGCTGTCCTTGAACTGGTGGCGCATCTCGCGCTCGGTATACAGCGGGTTGGTGTTGACCACGATCAGGCCTGCGCGCAGGGCACCGAACACGGCGATGGGGTATTGCAGCACGTTGGGCATCTGCACCGCGATGCGGTCGCCCGGCTTGAGGTCGGTGTGCTGCTGCAGCCAGGCGGCGAAGGCCGCCGATTGGCGCTCCAGCTCTGCGTAGGTCAGGGTCACGCCCAGGTTGCTGAAGGCCGGGCGGTCGGCGAAACGTTTGCAGGAGCGCTCGAACACCTCGACGACCGAGGTGTAGGCATTGATGTCGATGGTGGAGGGCACGCCCGCCGGGCGCTTGTCATTCCAGAAGTCGGCTTGCATTTATTATTGTTCCTCTGCCTGGACTGCTGCGAGTCCTGTAGTCCTTTCACCTGCCCGCCCGAAAGCGAAAAGGCGTTGACCCGACGTTAGCAGGTAAGCCCAAGGCGGCATATACGCCAAGTGCCGCCATTAACATTGTGAATCTTATTTGTGCCCTTCCTGCAATCCGGTCGGTTGTGCATACACTGTTCGGGAACCTGTGCGCACAAGGACCCACCATGCCTCACGACGCCTTCTGGTTGCCCGCCAGCGAGCACTGCAGCCTGTATGTGCACCAATGGTTGCCGGCCAAACCGGTAAAAGCCGTGGTCCTGCTGGCCCACGGCATGGCCGAGCATGCCGGGCGCTACCAGCACCTGGGCCATGCCCTGAGCGAGGCCGGCTTCGCCCTGTTCGCCGCCGACCAGCGCGGCCATGGGCGCACCGCCGAACTGGGCAGCCTCGGCCTGTTCGCCCGCCATCATGGCTGGAATGCCGTAGTCAACGACCTCGGGCTGCTGGCCCAGCACATCGGCCAGCAATACCCGGGCACGCCGCTGTTCCTGTTCGGCCACAGCATGGGCAGCTACATCGCCCAGGCCTACCTGCTGCACCACAGTGGCAGCCTGCAGGGGGCGATCCTCAGCGGCTCCAACTACCAGCCGGCGGCGCTGTACCGCGTGGCGCGGCTGATTGCCCGGCTGGAGGCCTGGCGCCAGGGGCCGCTGGGCAAGAGCGCGTTGATAGAGTGGTTGTCGTTCGGCTCGTTCAACAAGGCTTTCAAGCCCAACCGCACGGCGTTCGACTGGCTCAGCCGCGACCCGGCGCAGGTCGACCTGTACGTCAACGACCCGTTGTGCGGCTTTCGCTGCAGCAATCAATTGTGGCTCGACCTGCTGCAAGGCTTGGCGCAGATCAGCCAGCCGAGTAACCTCGCGCAGATCGATCCGAACCTGCCACTGCTGGTAATCGGTGGTGAATGTGATCCGGTCAGTGCCGGCAAGCGTCTCACCCTTCTGGCCGACGCCCTGCGCGCGACCGGCAATCGACATGTACAGCTGCGCGTCTATCCTGAGGCGCGGCACGAAGTACTCAACGAAACCAACCGTGACGAGGTCACCGCCGATATCCTCGGCTGGCTCGAACAGGCACTGGCCCTAGGCCGCCCTGTGCGCAGTGAATGATAGCCGCCCTCGCCTACCGCTTAAGGAAGCCCCGATGTCCCAGGTCACCAACACGCCTTACGAAGCCCTCGAAGTCGGCGACAAGGCCGAGTACAAGAAGTCCGTCGAAGAACGCGACATCCAGTTGTTCGCCGCGATGTCCGGTGACCACAACCCGGTACACCTGGACGCCGAGTTCGCTGCCAAGAGCATGTTCCGCGAGCGCATTGCCCACGGCATGTTCAGCGGCGCGCTGATCAGTGCTGCAGTGGCCTGCACCCTGCCTGGCCCTGGCACTATCTACCTGGGCCAGCAGATGAGCTTCCAGAAGCCGGTGAAAATTGGCGATACCCTGACCGTGCGCCTGGAAATCCTGGAGAAGCTGCCCAAGTTCAAGGTGCGCATCGCCACCAATGTGTACAACCAGAATGATGAGCTGGTGGTTGCCGGTGAGGCCGAGATCCTTGCACCGCGCAAGCAGCAGACCGTCGAGCTGGTGTCGCCGCCGAATTTTGTGGCTAGCTGAAGATTGATGCAGGCAGTACCGGCCCTTTCGCGGGTAAACCCGCTCCCACATGGACCTCACAGCATCAAGCCGTGACGCAATCCTGTGGGAGCGGGTTTACCCGCGAAGAGGCCGGCGCAGCCAACATCATTCGATCGCCTGCAACCGCCGCTCGATATGCCTGCGCTCCGGCTCCTGCCGGGTCAGCGCCAGCGCCTGCCGCCAGGCCGCACGGGCCTCTTCAATATGCCCCAGCTGGTAATGCAGCTCGCCCCGCGTCGCATGTGCCAGGTGATAGTCCAGCAACTCCCCCCTCGCCAGAATACCGTCGACTTCCCGCAGGCCAACCTCCGGCCCATCCCGCTTGGCCAACGCAACAGCCCTGTTCAGTTCCACCACCGCCGACGGCCAATGCCGCTGGAGCACGTCATACAGCCCGACAATTTCCACCCAGTCGGTCTCTTCCGCCGTCGCCGCTTCGGCATGCACCGCCGCTATCGCCGCCTGCACGGTATACGCACCGAACGCGCGGCTTTGCAGGGCCTGGCGCACCAGCTCGCAACCTTCGTCAATGCGTCGCCGGTCCCACAGGCTACGGTCCTGCTGCTCGAGCAATACCAGGTTGCCCTGGCCATCGGTACGCGCCCGCTGCCGGGATGCCTGCAGCAACATCAGGGCCAGCAGGCCGACCGCCTCCGGGTCGGGCAACAATTGCACCAGCAGCCGCGCCAGGCGAATGGCTTCATCGCTCAGTTCCTGCTGCAACAGCGCCTCGCCTGACGACGCCGAATAGCCCTCGTTGAACACCAGGTAGATCACCCGCAGCACGCTCTCCAGGCGCTCGGGCAGTTCGCTGAGCTCCGGCACCTGATAAGGGATGCCCGCATCACGGATCTTGGCCTTGGCACGCACGATACGCTGGGCGATGGTGGCCGGGCTCTGCAGGAAAGCGCGAGCGATCTGCTCGGTGGTCAGGTCGCAGACTTCACGCAGGGTCAGCGGTACCTGGGCATCGGCGGACAACGCCGGGTGGCAGCAGGTGAAGATCAGCCGCAGACGGTCGTCGGCCAACAGCTCTTCTTCGCTTGGGTCCTGCGCGTGGCCGTCGAGCTGCATGCTCAGGTCCGCCTGGGAACGGTCGAAACGGGCGCGC
>Ga0247819_10000866_pt1 | contig 16943 bp, 14 predicted proteins | sample 13C_Xylose_Day6_FD_193428 | JGI IMG/M metagenome (GOLD analysis project Ga0247819, IMG submission 193428) | Soil microbial communities from agricultural site in Penn Yan, New York, United States - 13C_Xylose_Day6 | ecosystem: Environmental > Terrestrial > Soil > Agricultural land | place: USA...
TTCCTGGGGGATCAGGAGACGGCGCTTGCCGTCCAGCTGCTTCTCGTAGGTCGAGAGAAACACGCCCTGCCCCAATCGAGCCCCTCGGCCCGTCCCTGAAATCCGTTGATGACACCACGCGTCGGGCGACAGCCCTACTCATGAGGCTGTGGGATAGCATGGGATCAGATGGGCCTCAATGGGATTAGTTGACACCCTTTAACCAAATTTGCAGTTCGCCGAACATCTCAGCAAGTGCAAAAAGAGAACATACAAGCAACATCGAGAGTATTCACAGCCTGTGGACGGCTTTTTCCGCCATATTTTCAACGCAGGGGTTAATGGCGCGACGCCTCTTCCCTTCTCCCGATGGGAGAAGGTGGTCCGCAGGACCGGATGAGGGTTTCCCGGCTGCCGTCGGCGTGAGCCGTGGCGCTACGGCTAACGCCGAATGACAACCTAGCCCCTCACCCTTTCGCCTTTCCAATCGCTGCGCTCTTGGAGGCTCAAACCCTCTCCCGCCGGGAGAGGGAGAAGCTTAACCGGCCTCAAGCAGCGCGAAGCGCGGTAGGCCAAACAACATGGGCCTCAAGTAGGCCGAAGGCCGATAGGCCCAAGAAAAACGCCAGACGGCCTGTAAGCCGGGTTCTGTTCCGCCCGAAGGCGGCGACGATCATTCCTCTGGACCGCCCATTGCTGAGCGGTTCTCGCGACCTACCCGGACGCCTCGGGCGGTGAACCCTGCGGTCGAAACCGCGCGACGTCCCTATTCGGTCTTGCTCCAGGCGGGGCTTGCCATGCCGCCGACGTTGCCGCCGACGCGGTGGGCTCTTACCCCACCCTTTCACCCTTCCCCGGGCCGGAGCCCAGGCGGTTTGCTTTCTGTGGCGCTATCCCTCGGGTCGCCCCGGGCGGGAGTTACCCGCCGCCTCTTCACCGTGGAGCCCGGACTTTCCTCGACAAGAGCAAGCTCTCGCCGCGACCGCCCGGCCGTCTGGCGGGGGCTAAGTGCGCGTTTCGGACGGCGGCGTCAATGTCGCCGGATCGGCGGAAGCGTAGCCGTAAAGCCAGAAGGTGCGTTCGCGATCCTCCCGAAAGGGAATGTTCAGCCGCTCCAGAATAGCGCGCAACTGGTCGGTGCAATCGCCCGCGACCCGATACGGCGTCAGAGCGCCGGTGAACTCGTGATAGCGAGGAATGAGCCGCAACCATTCGATCGAGTAAAAGGGCTGGATCGTCTCGTGATCCCAATGATGGCCCCGCCAGCAGTCATGAACGCCAGCGAGACGTTCCGGCGGTTTGAGCACGTCCTGGCGTTGAGCGGCGGGAACAAAGGGCAGTTCCACCATGACCGCCCGCTTCAGTTCGGCCCATTTCGTCGCATTCATGAAGGAGGCCAGGCCGCGCCGCTCGACTTCGGCCCGCACCGCCGCCTTGTGCGCCGCGACCGGGTCCAGCGCGCCGCTCAATCCAGCACGCCGGTGACGCTCTCGGCCGAGGCCAGTTGCAACAGCCCCACCAGGCGGGCTCGGGTCTCGCCGTCGGCGACTCCATCGATGCGGTCGGGCCGCCAGTGACGCTGGAAGGCCTCGACGGTCAGGCGGGTTTCGTCGTCGTAGTCGCCGCCCGGCTTCAGGCCGTAGCCCAGCCGGTGCAGGCCGGAACGCAGGACGATGACGCCCAGCCCCTCGTCGCCCGGCGACAGGTCGGCGCCGAGGGCGGCGACGCGTTCGGGCGCGGGGTCGAACCACAGGCCGTGCCCGGCTTCGGCCAGACGCTTCCAGGGGAAGAGTTCGCCCGGATCCTGCTTGCGATCCGGGGCGGTGTCGGAATGGCCCACGATGCGAACATCGGGGATGGTCCAGCGCGAGCGAATGTCGGCGACCAGGGCGATCACCGCCTGAACCTGCGCCTCAGGAAAAGCGCGATAGCCGAACTCGTGGCCCGGATTGACGATCTCGACGCCGATCGAGGCGGCGTTGACGTCGGTCTCGCCCTGCCAGGCCCCGCGACCGGCATGCCAGGCGCGGCGCTCTTCCGGCACAAGCCGCAGGATGACGCCGTTCTCGTTGACGACATAGTGGGCCGAGACCTCGGCCGCCGGATCGCGCAGCCGGGCGACGGCTTCGTCAGCCGTCTTCATCCCGGTGTAGTGCAGCACCAGCATGTCCGGCGGGCCGCGCCGGGCGTTGAAATTAGGCGACGGGGCGTCGATGAAGCTGAGCATGGCGCCCGATCAGCGCCCTTCGCGTTCCCAGCCGTAGGCGACCCAGGTGTCGCCGACCTTCTGGGCGTCGATCACGCCCTCGTCGCGGCGGGCCGTGGCGGCGCGGGCGCGACGGGCGCGGAAGGCGAAGCCGGCGAAGAAGACCACCACCCCGGCGATCAGGGCGATCACGGCCACGGCGGCCGCGGTCAGGACGGCCAGAACGGCGCCCACGGTCACGGCCAGAGCCGTGGCGATCAACCCGCCGAGCCAGACGAAGGGCGCCAGCAGGCCGCCGCCGGTGCGACGTCGGGCGTTGAGGCCGATCTGAACAAAGGGGTCGGACTGGATCATGGAACTGCCTTTCGCGGCGCGCCGATGAAGGAACGCCTGAAACCCAATGTCGGTCCATCGACCTGAACGGTCAATGGACTGCGACATCACGCATCAGTCAGGGTCTTTTTGCGGTTGCGGCCATCAAAACGCCGGCTGGTCGGCCAGCACCACCGCGCCGCGGCTGCGCAGGCGCTCGGCCTCGACCCGATTCAGCATGGCCTGAGCCGCCGGATCACCCACGACGCGTCCGACCGAAATCATGGCGTCAGCCGCCTGCCCCGAAGCGCCGAAGGCGCTGGCCAGAGCCTCCCACGGCGACTGCGGCGCGGGGAAGCGCTTGAAGCGCACCGACTCGCTGGTGGGGATATTGGCCAGCTTGCGGGCCTTGACGATGGCCTCATTCAGACCGCCGAGCTCATCGACCAGACCCAGGCCCTTGGCCTGGGCGCCGGTCCAGACGCGCCCCCTGGCGATCTCGCGCACGCGCTCGACCGGCAGTTTGCGCCCCGTCGAGACGCGCGCCACGAACTCTTCGTAGACCCGATCCATCGAGGCGGCGAAGGCCGCGCGCTGGGCCTGATCGAAGCCCTGCACCGGCGAGAAGGCGTCAGCGTAGTCGCCGCCGACCGACAGGCCGCGCATGTCCAGGCCGAAACGACCCAGGGCGTCAGCCAGGACGAACTTGCCGCCGAAGACGCCGATGGAGCCTGTCAGGGTCGAGGGCTGGGCCACGATCCAGTCGGCTTCCGAACTGATCCAGTAACCGCCCGAGGCCGCATAGGCGCCCATGGACACCACCACCGGCTTGCCCGCCGCCTTGGCCGCACGCACGGCGGCCAGGATCTGTTCAGAGGCTTCCGGCGAGCCGCCCGGCGACGAGACGCGGAAGACGATGGCCTTCACCGCCTTGTCCTCGATGGCGTCATAGATGGCCTTGGCCGTGTCATCCGAGCGGATGTCCGAACCCGAGCCGAAGGGCGAGGCGCTCTGGCCGCGCCCGGTCATGATCGCGCCCTCGCCGCCGACGATGGCGATGGCCGACTTGCCCGAACCGTTACGCGCGCCCTGCATGGAGGCGTAGTCGCCGAAACTGAGGATTGTGGCGTCCTTGCCTGCCTTGGTCTTGGCGGCGGCCTCGGCTTCCTCGACCTGGCCGATCTTGTCGACCAGCTTCAGCGACAGGGCCTGCTCCGCCGAATAGGGACCGGCCTCGATAGTCGCCTTGAGCGCCTCGAGCGTGGTCTTGCGGTCGCGCGCCACATTGGCCAGGGCGCTGTCGTAGATGGAGGTCATCCAGGCCGTCATCGCCTCGCGGTGCGGGCCGGTGTAGTCGCTCTGCGTGTATTCGTTGACGGCGTTCTTGTACTCGTAGCGCTGCTCGAACTCGGCCTGCACGCCGTATTTCTGGAAGGCGCGGCCCAGGAAGAGGCTGTCGCTGGCCAGGCCGGTCGCCTGGAAGTTGGCGGTGTTCTGCATCCACAGCTGGTCGGCGCTGGCCGCCACCATATAGCTGGACACCACCGCGCCGATGGGCATGAAGCCCTGGCTGTGGGCGATCACGGTCTTGCCCGAGGCGCGGAAGCGGTGAATGGCCTGACGCACCTCGTCGGCGGCGGCCGGGGTCATGCCGCTTTCGGGCGCACGGACCAGCAGAACCTTGACGCTGTCGTCCTTCTCGGCCTGGGCCAGGGTGTCGACGATGTGGACCACTGACAGGCCGGAACCGCCGAAAGCCGCGAACGGATTGGTCGGCTGCTGGTCGGTCAGACCCTCGCGCAGGTCCAGCTCCAGCACCGTATGGGCAGGCGTGGCGGGCTTGGAGGCGCTGGCGGCGGCGGCGAAGAACAGAAGGGCCGCGATCGGCAGGACGATGAAGAAGGCCACGAGCCCGGCGAAGACGCCGAGCATGGTCAGGAAGAACTGTTTCATGAAAAGGCGGCCGTCCCGTCAGTGGCCACGCGCGGCCTGCCGCGAGCATAGGGCGCACGCCGACAGCGTCAAATGAAGGCGCGGTAATGAAATGGGAAAAGGGCCCACCGTCGCCGGCGAGCCCTCCCCGTCTGATCGCTCAGCCGATCAACGGCCGATGTCGTAGGTCCCGCTGATGTCGATGCGGACCGTCAACTCGCCCGCCGAGACCGGGGTCGAGGCGCCGCCTGCGTCCATGGCCATGGCGCGGGCGTACATCGGACGCGGGGGTTCCGGCGTGTAGCCGCCGCCCTCGGTCAGGGTGCGGACCCCGCCCAGCTGGACGCCCAGAGCCTGGGCGTAGAGCCGCGCCTTGTCCTGCAGGGCGCGCACGGCCAGCTGGCGCGCCTGATCCTCGGCCGCCTTGGCGTCCTTCAGACCGAAGGCGATGCCGTCGATCTGGTTGACGCCCGCCGCGACCACGGCGTCGGCGGTCGCGCCGACCTTGCTCAGGTCGTTGATGACCACGGTGACGCGGTTCTGGGCCTGATAGCCGCGCAGCTTGGGCGGTTCGTTCTGCTGATAGTCGTACTGGGCCGACAGGTTCAGGCCCGAGGTCTGGATGTCGCGCTCGGCGACGCCGGCCCGACGCAGGGCGGCGACGACGCGGGTCATCTGTTGCGCGTTCTGGGTCATGGCCTCCTGGGCCGTGGCCGCTTCGGTGACGACGCCGAAGTTGATCGTCGCCTGATCCGGCGCGACCTTGACCTCGCCATAGGCCGACAGGTTGAGGGCGGGTTGTTGCGCCATGGCGTGCACCTGCATCGGAGAAGCGCCCGTAGCCTGGGCGGAGGCGACGGCGGGAACCGCCAGGGTCATCAGGGCCGTGCCCAGCATCAGGGCGCGTGCGGTGCGGGTCATCATAGTCTCCGTCGAAATCCATCGGCCGGGCGTCTTCGCCAGCCACGACCCTACCTTGGCCGTTTCAAGCTGAACGAACGCAAAAGCCCCCCGTGCAGGTTCCGTTCATCGGCATGAAAAGCACGACAGGTCCGCGGCGGCTTTGCAGCGGCCCCATCCCCTGCTAGGCACGTCCTCCCTGCTTCGGGGGCCTGTAGCTCAATGGTTAGAGCCGACCGCTCATAACGGTCTGGTTGGGGGTTCGAGTCCCTCCGGGCCTACCACCCCACCTATATTTTCATTTAAAAACAAACCACTTATAGGGTTTTGACACAGCGGGTTGACACACCCCGTTCACGTTCCGGCCTTTTCCAGCCGGTCCATAGTGGCATCTGACAGCTTCTCCTGATCCGCCGAGCGGGTGTAGCGCTCGACCTCTGAGAGCGTCGTGTGACCGAGGACGGAAGCGATCTCTTTGGCTGTGCAGCCCGCCTCAGCCAGGCGCCGCCCTGCCGCCGGCCGACGCCGTCGAGACCGACAGGCAGGTGTTCGGGATCGAGCAGACCGATCAGCTCGCCCGCGCCAACGGACGCACGGCGGACGTGGTGGAGATCGTGACGTCGTGCGAGGCGCGGGATGCGGCGGCGGTCAGGCGAATAGAGCAATCGTAGTGGCGGCGGCAAAGGAAAAAAGCATCTCTGCATCTACCGCACCCCTACAAACAACCCCCTCCAGGACACTCCTACACCGTACAAAACTCCTCCAATTGCTGGAGCAGCATAAAAATACAATGTCCCAGAGCCATCAAATTTGCTTAATATAGCTATGACAGCAAACCCAATCATTATGATTGAGATTCCGAAATACCTAAGAAATTTATTATACTTGACGATGAAATAGTATGCTCGACCCCTTTTTTTTGCTGCCCTCTCATCATCAACATCAGATTCTCTAAAATCAAATTTAAACTTTAGAAAACCGTCTGCAAGCCAAATTAACGCCGGAGATATGATGATAATAATAAACGACATCATTGCTTGCAAACAGCCTCTTCAACTGCATGTTGAGCGGTGACTGCGATTGTCAGCCTTGTCCAGCGTGTAGGTGGTCGTGCGGCTGTCACCGCCAGTCGGCCGCGCCGGTCTCCGTGAGGCGGCCGCGGACGTCGAGGTGAACGTTTGAACGTGCTGCGCCGCCGCCACGGAAGGCATGGTCAGCCCTACAGCACTCATTGAAAAAACAAGGAATTTCACAACACCCCAAGCTGAGAACGCATCGTTCGATGAACGGTCAAGCAAGGTCAAGCTTGGAGGATAGTTAAAGAAATCTGATGCCATTCCCAGAGCGTGGCAAACTTGTCCGCGAATAGCCTACATCCGCGTCAGTTCATCCCGAGAAAGTCGCGGGCAAATGCTTCGTCTGGGCAGCAGGTTTGCGTGTCCATGTCATCCTCCGAGGTTGCCGACCCGGGACGGACCCCTACGGCGCCGACTGCGGCAACGCCAAGCGATTTGTTCCCTTTTGTTCACACGCCTGTGGAGTATCGAAACAGGACGCCAGGTAGGCCTAGAAGGTTTGACACCGAGGCTGGAAACCAATGAGGGCGGGACTGGCGAGTTCCGGTCAGATATCGCCAAGGCGTTGAAATTTCACAGGACGTTCAGTCCCTCTGGGCCTACCACACTCGCCGCCTGCGACGCTGTCGCGCGTCGGGGCCCGTGGGGTCGCGACTATCCCCGTCGGGTGTTGCGGATGGTCGCGCCCTTGAAGAACATACCGGCGCAGACGACGCCCTCGACCTTGCGCCCCGTCGGGCCTGTCGCCTTGAACTTGGTCCTCAGGGCGTCGTCCTCGCTGCAGCCGAACCAGTCGTAGCCGCCGACCTCGACATTGCTGTAACCGGCGTCCAGCAGCACTTCGCGGGACTGGTTCGGCGCGGTGCAGGCGGACAAGGCCAGAGCGGCGGCCGCGACAATGATCGTGCGTTTCATGGTCTGGTCTCTCAATTGGCGGCGCCAGGACGATCAAAGCCGCCGCTGCAGCTCTCGGCCGCCCGCCTGAAGCCTGGCCTTTACAACGTCAGTCTGGACGCGCCAATGGCTACGCTTGCGTCATCAGATGCTGTCGACCGGCATCGGAGCGCCTCTCCTCGCATCGTCGCCTGAACCGCGCCTTCAGCCAGCCGGTGCAGGTCCCGGCCCGAGCAACGCGACCAGTCGATGCCGTCCAGAAGACGCGCCAGCTCCGTCGAGGCCGGCCGCGCCCTGCTCACGAATTGGCTCACGACGGGGCCGTCCCGCCACGCGTCATGCCCGCGATCAAGCCGATCAGCAGACCCACGGCCAGAGCCCGGTTGCCGGGCTCGCCGGCGCGCGCCTCCTCGACCCGCAAGGCCAGTTCGCGATCCAGCCACGCCATTTGCCGCGCGAAGTTTTCGTCCGCCTGCGATGCTCCGTTCATTCCGCTCTCCCCAAACGCGCCCGCTGCGACAGGCATGAGCGAAGCTAACGCGCGACGCCCGAGTCCCTCAAGTCAATTGTTCTTCATTTGTTCCGATTTCATCGACGACGCCCACCCCTTTGTGCCGCGCAGCCTTAGCCTATATGGCGGTCTCGAGAAGGAGAGCCGTCATGTCCTATGTCGCCCGCGACGACCGCCCCGCCGACAAGGCCGAACGCTATGCCGAGGTCGAGGCCGAGATTCTGGCTGTGCTGGACGGGGAGACGAACCGGACGGCGCGGATGGCCACCGTGGCGTCGATGCTGGCCGACGCCTTTCCCGCCTTCTTCTGGACCGGCTTCTACGTCGTGGACGAGATGAAGCCCGAAGAGCTGGTGGTCGGTCCCTATCAGGGGACGCTGGGCTGCCTGCGCATTCCCTTCGGGCGCGGCGTCTGCGGCGCGGCGGCGAAGACGCGCCAGACCCAGGTGGTCGAGGACGTCCACGCCTTCCCCGGGCATATCGCCTGCGACAGCCGCTCGGCCAGCGAGATCGTCGTGCCGGTGCTGGATGGGGCCGGCGAACTGATCGCCGTCCTGGACGTGGACGCAACAGAAAAGGCCGCGTTTGACGCCGTGGACGCCGAGGCGCTGGAGCGGCTGATGGCCAGGGTGTTCGGCGCCAAGGCTTCTGCAGCATGAGCCGGACGCGCAGCGTCCTCTACCTGCCCGCCTCGAATGCGCGGGCGGTCGAGAAGGCGCGCGGCCTGAGCTGCGACGTGGCGGTGCTGGACCTTGAGGACGCCGTCGCGCCTGAAATGAAGCATGACGCCCGCGCGGCCGCCGTCGCGGCGGCGCACGAAGGCGGCTTCGGCCCGCGCCTCGGCGTGCGGATCAACGCTTTGGACACGCCGTGGGGCGCCGACGACCTGAAGGCCCTGAAGGACGCCCCCGTCGATCTGATCGTCGCTCCCAAGGTCGAGAGCGCGGCCATGGTCCACGCCCTGTCGGAGGGAATGCGCCCCGGCGCCGACCTGTGGGCCATGATCGAGACGCCGCGCGCCCTGGTGGACCTGCGCGACATCGCCGAAGCGGACGGGGCCTTGAGCGGCCTGATGCTGGGCGTCAACGACCTGGCCAAGGATCTGAAGACCGGCCCCGCGCCAGACCGCGAACCGCTGAAGCCGTGGCTGGCGGCCGTCGTGGCCCACGCCCGCGCCAACGGCCTGAGCGTCATCGACGGCGTGTTCAACCGCATCAAGGACGGGACCGGATTCGTCGCCGAATGCGCGCAAGGCAGGCTGTACGGCTTCGACGGCAAGAGCCTGATCCACCCCTCGCAGATCGAGGGCGCGAATGCGGCGTTCGGTCCGTCGGCGGACGAGGTGGAATGGGCGCGCAAGGTCGTCGCCGCCTTCGCCGCGCCCGAGGCCGCCGGGCTGGGCGTCATCCGCGTCGAGGGCGATATGGTGGAGCGGCTGCACCTGCAACAGGCGCAGGACTTGCTGGCGACCGCCTAAACCCTTCTCCCCTTGCGGGAGAAGGTGGCCGAGCAGAGCGAGGTCGGATGAGGGGTCTCTCGACCGTTGCAAAACCCCTCATCCGAACGCCTTCGGCGTCCACCTTCTCCCGCAAGGGGAGAAGGAAGAGCGGGGTGGCGCCTTCTGACGGCAGACCGTAGACAAACCCCATGATCGCACCGCTTCCGCCCTCGTCGAAAACCCGCGCCTGGGTCTGTGCGCCGGGGGTGCTGAAGGTGCCGCTCCTGTCCGCCTTCCTGCCCGATTACGACCTGTCCGCCCTGCCCGGATCGTCGATCGAGGCCGTCCTCGGCTGGGGCATGAAGCCAACGGCGGAGGCGGGCCGACGCTGGGCGGCGAAGCACGGCAAACCCTATGTCGCGCTGGAGGACGGCTTCCTGCGCTCGGTCGGCATCGGCGAGAGCGGGGCGACCAGCCTCAGCCTGATCGCCGATGACGTGGGCGTCTATTACGACGCGACCCGACCCAGTCGGCTGGAGCATCTTATCCAGACCGCGCCCGACTGGTGCGACCCCGCCATGAAGGCCCGCGCGCGCGGCCTGATCGACCGCATCATCGCCTCGGGCGTGTCCAAGACCAATATGGGCGGGCCGCTGGACCTGTCCTTGCTCAAGCCCGGCCGCCGGGTGCTGATCGTGGACCAGACCTTCGGCGACGCCTCCATCGGCTATGGGCTGGCGAGCCAGCAGAGCTTCTCGGACATGCTGACGACCGCGCGGCGCGATGAGCCGGACGCCCAACTGATCGTCAAACGCCACCCGGCGGTGGCGGCGGGACGCAAGCAAGGGTGCATCCCGGCGGATCAGCTGGACGGCGTCACCCTGATCGACACCGACGTGCGGCCCGCCGACCTGCTGGCGGCGGTAGACGCGGTCTATGTCGTGACCTCGGCTCTGGGGTTCGAGGCGCTGTTGAGGGGCCTGCCGGTGCGTTGCTTCGGCGCGCCCTTCTATTCGGGCTGGGGCCTGACGACGGATGCGGTCCAGACCGGGCGGCGCGGCGTGGCGCGCGATCTGGAACAGATCGCGGCGGCGGCCCTGATCGCCTACACCCGCTACGTCGATCCGGTGACCGGCCAAGGCTGTGAGGCGGAACAGGCGCTGGAGCGGCTGATCGCCCTGCGCGACCGGGCCAACCGGCTGGCGGGCGACTGGGCGGCGGTCGGCTTCGCCCCGGCCAAGCGGCCGCCGGTGCGCCGCCTGCTGAACAGCCCCAAGGGCCGCGTCCGTTATTTCTGGCGTTCATCCGCCGCCGTCGCCCATGCGCGGGCGACGGGCGGCAGACTGATCTGGTGGGCCGGCAAGGAGACGCCGCAGATCCGCGCCGCCGCCGACGCCTTCGAGGGGCCGGTCGTGCGGATGGAGGACGGCTTCATCCGCTCGCGCGGGCTGGGGTCCGACTTCTTCGGCGCCCTGTCGGTCGCCCTGGACGATCAGGGCGTCTATTACGACCCGACCCGGCCCAGCCGTCTGGAGAGCCTGATCGAGGCGGGCGAGCCGTCGCCGGATCAGGCGGCGCGGGCCGAGACCCTGCGCGCCCGCGTGGTCGAGGCGGGTCTGTCGAAATACAATCTGAAGGGCGCGGGCGTCCCGGCGCACTGGCCGACCGACAAGCCCATCCTGCTGGTCGTGGGTCAGGTTGAGAACGACCGCTCGATCATGATGGGCTGCGGCCCCGACCTTCGCACCAACTCGGGTCTGGTGAAGGCCGCGCGGGCAGATCATCCCGACGCCTTCCTGATCTATCGCAACCACCCGGACGTGACGGCGGGCAACCGGCCCGGCCTGCTGGATCATGCGGCGATGGAGGAGGTCGACGCCTCGGCCGACGATCTGGACATCATCGACTGCCTGAACGCCTGCGACCGGCTGGCGACCCTGACCTCCCTGACCGGGTTCGAGGCCCTGATGCGGGGCAAGCCGGTCAGCGTCTATGGCCGGCCCTTCTATGCCGGGTGGGGCCTGACCGACGACCGCCTGACGTTCGAGCGCCGCACCCGCCGCGCCAGCTTGCAGAGCCTGATCCACGCGGCCCTGATCGGCTATCCGGTCTATGTCACCCCGAACGGCTGGCCGTGCGAGGCCGAGGACCTGGTCGAGGCCCTGATCGCTGCACGCGACCATCCCCTGCCCGCCCCGCCGCGCGGCCGGATCAATCGCTGGATGCGGGGCATGAAAGCCAGTCTCGACCGGAGCCTTCCACCGGCCTATTGAGGAGGTTCGTCATCGCAACGGACGCCCCTCATTCAACGAGGCGCCGGGCGAGAGGGAAAGAGAAGCCAGTGCCCCAAGCCGTCATTTCCGCCACCGGTCTGTTCACGCCGGAGCAGTCGATCTCGAACGCCGAACTGGTCGCCGCCTACAACGCCTGGGCCGACAGCTGGAACGCCGAGAACGCCGAGGCCATCGCCGCCGGCGAACTGGAGTTGAAGACGCCCTCGTCGGAGGCCTTCATCGAGAAGGCTTCGGGCATCAAGGCGCGCTTCGTCATGGACAAGGCGGGCATCATCGACCCCGAGCGCATGCTGCCGCACCTGGCGGCGCGCGGCGACGACGAGCTGTCGATCCTGGCCGAGATGGCCGTGAAGGCCGCGCAGGACGCCATCAAGGCCTGGGGCAAGCCGGTCAGCGAAATCGGCGCCGTCATCTGCGCCGCGTCCAACATGCAGCGCCCCTATCCCGCCATGGCCATCGAGGTGCAGCAGGCCCTGGGGATCGAGGGCTTCGCCTTCGACATGAACGTGGCGTGCAGTTCCGCCACCTTCGGCATCAAGACGGCGGCGGACTTCGTGGCCTCCGGCTCGGTCAAGGCCGTGCTGATGGTGAACCCGGAAATCTGCTCGGCGCACCTGAACTTCAAGGATCGCGACAGCCACTTCATCTTCGGCGACGTCGCCACCGCCGTCATCATCGAGGCCGAGGACCAGGCCGGACCGCGCGGCTGGGACATTGTCGGCACCAAGCTGAAGACCAGCTTCTCGAACAACATCCGCAATAATTTCGGCTTCCTGAACCGCGCCGCCCTGCCGACCGACGCGCACGAGCCGGTGTCGTCCGATGGCCTGACCGACAAGATGTTCGTCCAGCAGGGCCGCAAGGTCTTCAAGGAGGTGGTGCCCATGGTCTCGGAGATGATCCTCGACCACGCCGCCGAGCTGAACCTGGACCCGCACGGGCTCAAGCGCCTGTGGCTGCATCAGGCCAACATCAACATGAACCAGTTGATCGGCAAGAAGGTGCTGGGCCGCGAACCGGAGCCGAGCGAGAACGTCATCATCCTGGACGACTACGCCAACACCTCCTCGGCCGGGTCGATCATCGCCTTCCACCTTCACCACGACGGCTTCGCGCCGGGCGACACGGGCCTGATCTGCAGCTTCGGCGCAGGCTACTCGGCGGGCACGGTTTTTGTGCAAAAGCGCCCCTGAAGCCAGATAACGGGAATCATTATTTCCGGCGGCGCTTGCACTGTTCGGAAATTTTTGCAAACCGTTACGGGTGTTGAGAACCAGGGGGATGGCGCCCGCATGACTCAGACCGTTTCACCGTGGGCTGAAAAGCTCAACGATCCGCTGGCCCATGACGTGGCCACGGTGCTGAAACATATGGGCGGGTCGGCCCATCAGGACATCGTCGTCAACTGCGTCGCCGCCCTGAAACGTCAACGCGGCGAGTCCGTGACCCAGGACCTGAAGGCCCGGATCGTGGAAGTGTTCGAGCGCTATCGCGACTTCTTCATCAAGCCCTTCGGCGAGAACTCGCTGCGCTGGGCCCTGGCCCCCGGCCTGGCCTGAGCGCCCTTTCCAGACCAACGAAAAGGCCCGCTCCTTCCGGAGCGGGCCTTCGTCGTATACAGCGCCAGAGCTTGCAATCAGGCCTTAGAAGCGACGGACGTAGCTGACGGAATAGGCGTCGGCCTCGCCGCCGTTGTCGCGGAAGTCACGACGGGTCCAGTCGGCGCGAACGCCATTCACCCCGTCCAGATAGTAGTTGGCGCCGACGCCGTAGTTCCAGCTGTCGCCGCCCACATCAGTATTGGCGCCGACGATCTCCTGCTTCAGCTCGGTGTGGCCGTAACCGCCACGAGCAAACAGCTCCAGCTTGTCGTTCACAGGATACTTGCCGACCACGTACCCGGCGGCGTCCCACTCGTGCTTGATGGAACCGTCCACGCCGGCGACGGTGAAGTCGTCGTCCTTGACGCCGACCGAGGCCTCGGTCTCGACGGCCAGGTAGCGGTTCAGGTTGACGCCCAGGCGGCCGGTGACGGCGCCGGTCGTGGCGGAATCACCCTCAAGATGCGTGTAGCCCAGCGAACCGTATCCACGGGCGTCCGGACCCGATTGCGCGAACGCCGGAGCGGCGAAAACAGAAATAGCGGCAGCGGCGAGAAGAATGTTACGCATTGTTTCTATAACTCCTAACAAACCAGATGTGGTGACTTCTACGGCCACCAGCCCCATCCAGCATGGGAGTTAAATGGGCGCCTCTATCGAGCGTTCCACAGATAGGCGAATACATATGCGAAACTGTGTGCAACTTGACACACACAGCGTTACGTTGATCTTGACCTCAATCCGGCACGAAAAAGGCGGCCCCGAAGGGCCGCCTTTGCACGCTCAATCCTGAATCAGACCTCTAGAGCCTGATCGGTAGATCAGGCTCCAGGATTGATGCTGGAGCGAATATCTGGGTTCAGATGTGATCGCATCTGAACCGATTTCGCTCTAGCGGTCCTTTTCGCGCTCCTCGCCCGAACGGGCTGCAAGCGCGGCCTGGGCCGCCGCCAGACGGGCGATCGGCACGCGGTAGGGCGAGCAGGAGACGTAGTCGAGGCCCACGCTCTCGCAGAAGGCGATGGAGGACGGATCGCCGCCGTGTTCACCGCAGATGCCCATCTTCATGCCCGGCTTGACCGCCCGGCCCCGCTCCTCGGCGATGCGGATCAGGTCGCCCACGCCGCTCTGGTCCAGACGGACGAACGGGTCGGTCTCGAAGATGCCCTTGTCCAGATAGGCCTGCAGGAAGCGACCCGAGTCGTCGCGGCTGATGCCGAAGGTCGTCTGGGTCAGGTCATTGGTGCCGAAGCTGAAGAACTCGGCGTGTTCGGCCAGGTCTGCGGCGCGCAGGGCCGCGCGCGGCAGCTCCACCATGGTGCCGACCAGGTAGTCGACGCTGTCGCCGGCCGCCTCGAACACGGCCCGGGCGGTCCGGTCGGTCAGTTCGCGCAGGTATTTCATCTCCAGGCCCAGGGCGACCAGGGGGTGCATGATCTCGGGGATCGGAGCCACGCCCGACGTCTTCTTGACCTCCAGAGCCGCCTCGAGGATGGCGCGGACCTGCATCTCGTAGATTTCAGGATAGGCCACGCCCAGGCGGCAACCGCGGTGGCCCAGCATGGGGTTGGTCTCGTGCAGTTCACGCGCGCGACGCTTCAGCTTCTCGGCGTCCAGGCCCGAACCGGCGGCCAGGGCGTCGATGTCGGCGTCCGTGTGCGGGATGAACTCGTGCAGCGGCGGGTCCAGCAGGCGGACCGTCACCGGCAGGCCGCTCATGATGGTGAACAGCTCGACGAAGTCCGACTTCTGGAAGGGGGCGATCTTGGCCAGGGCCGCGCGACGGCCCTGCTCGTCGTCGGCCAGGATCATCTCGCGCACGGCGGCGATGCGGGCCTCATCGAAGAACATGTGCTCGGTGCGGCACAGGCCGATGCCCTCGGCGCCGAAGCCGCGCGCGGTGCGAGCGTCCAGCGGGGTCTCGGCGTTGGCGCGGACCTTCAGGCGGCGCACGGCGTCGGCCCAGCCCATCAGGGTCTGGAAGTCGCCCGTCAGCTCCGGCTCGATCATCGGCACGGCGCCGTCGAGGACCTCGCCCTTGCCGCCGTCGATAGTGATGACCTCGCCGGCCTTGAAGGTACGACCGCGCGCGGTGAAGGTCCCCGACTTCTCGTTGATCGAGATTTCACCGGCGCCAGAGACGCAAGGGCGCCCCATGCCGCGCGCCACCACGGCCGCGTGGCTGGTCATGCCGCCGCGCGCCGTGACGATGCCGCGCGCCGCGTGCATGCCGTGGATGTCCTCGGGGCTGGTTTCCTCGCGCACCAGGATGACGGCGTCGCCCTGCTGGGCCAGACGCTCGGCCTCGTCGGCGTCGAAGACGATCTTGCCGGTGGCCGCACCCGGCGAGGCCGGCAGGCCCGCCGCCACCACCGAACGGGCGGCGTCGGGGTCCAGGGTCGGGTGCAGCAGTTGGTCAAGCGCGGCGGGCTCGACCCGCGACACGGCCTCTTCCTGCGAGATCACGCCTTCGGAGGCCAGATCGACGGCGATCTTCAGGGCCGACTTGGCCGTGCGCTTGCCGTTGCGGGTCTGCAGCATCCACAGGCGGCCCTGCTCGACCGTGAACTCGATGTCCTGCATGTCGCGATAGTGGCCTTCCAGCCGGTTCACGACATCGACGAACTGGCCGAAGACGACCGGCATGGCCTCTTCCATCGAGGGAGCGGTCTCGCCCATCTCCTCGCGGCCAGCTTTCGTCAGCGACTGCGGCGTGCGGATGCCCGCGACCACGTCCTCGCCCTGGGCGTTGATCAGGAACTCGCCGTACAGGCGCGCCTCACCGGTCGAGGGGTTGCGGGTGAAGGCCACGCCGGTGGCGCTGGTTTCGCCCATGTTGCCGAACACCATGGACTGGATGTTGACGGCCGTGCCCCAGCTTTCGGGGATGTCGTGCATGCGGCGATAGAATTTGGCGCGGTCGTTCATCCAGCTGGCGAAGACGGCCGAGACGGCGCCCCACAGCTGGTCATGCGGGTCCTGCGGGAAGGGCTGGCCCAGTTCGCGCTCGACCAGAAGCTTGTAGTCGGCGACGACCTTTTCCCAGTTCTCGGCGGTCAGCTCGGTGTCGACCGAGACGCCCAGACGATCCTTGTGGTCGTCCAGAACCTCTTCGAACTGGTCGTGGCCGATGCCCAGGACCACGTTGGAATACATGGTGATGAAGCGACGGTAGGAGTCGAAGGCGAAGCGGCGGTCGCCGGACAGGGCGGCCAGACCCTCGACCGTCTGGTCGTTCAGGCCCAGGTTCAGCACCGTGTCCATCATGCCCGGCATCGAGGCCCGCGCGCCCGAGCGCACCGAGACCAGCAGGGGGTTGGACGCGTCGCCGAAGGTCTTGCCGACGACGCCCTCGACGGTCTTCAGACCGGCGGCGACCTGATCGGCCAGCTCGGCCGGATAGGTCTCGCCATTGGAGTAATAGTGGACGCAGGCTTCCGTCGTGATCGTGAAGCCGGGCGGCACCGGAAGGCCCAGCGACGACATTTCCGCGAGGTTCGCGCCCTTGCCGCCGAGAAGGTTCTTCATCGACGCATCGCCGTCAGCGGATCCCCCGCCGAAGCCGTACACCCACTTGGTCATATTGCAGTCCCTGAGCCGTGGTCGTCGCGGGATCTGGTGAGTCCCGCTTACGGGGGACTTCACTAGCGCGCTGCACCTGCGAAGGCGAGGCCGGGGGCGTAACAATCCGTGAGAGGATGTATCGAAAGCCAAATCTCCGCTCACCCCGGCGTCCGCCGGGATGAGCGGTTTGACGGGACTTACCCCGCGATCTGGCCGAAGTCGGCGACCCGGCCCAT
>Ga0247819_10000867_pt1 | contig 16939 bp, 14 predicted proteins | sample 13C_Xylose_Day6_FD_193428 | JGI IMG/M metagenome (GOLD analysis project Ga0247819, IMG submission 193428) | Soil microbial communities from agricultural site in Penn Yan, New York, United States - 13C_Xylose_Day6 | ecosystem: Environmental > Terrestrial > Soil > Agricultural land | place: USA...
TCGCCACCTGCGCGGCGTAGAGACTGTCGAGCGGGGCGAAAGCCGGAGGGAATTTACTGAATTTCAGGCACAAAAAAAGACGTCAGAGGACGTCTTTTTTCTATTTGGTGGGCCGGGGTAATCTGAAACTAGTCGGTATCTATCTGTTTTGGCTAGTAAATAATTGTTTGATCAACTAGCTTGGAATACCAGTTGGAACGCTGCGTGGTCTGGATTCCGATGGACGGTGATCTTTGAGCTCCGCCCCCAAAAACGAATCGGGGGCGAATCTATCAAGCAAATGGTCGCGCTGTTGATTGTTGCCCCAGCGCTCGCAGGTACAGGGGCTCCTAGTAAACGATACCGTCAATGATTGCTGTGTTGGGTAAGCCGACTCTCGAAGTATTGCGCAGTCTCTTTGTCGGTGCAGTACAGGTAGCAACCCCTCATCCCGCGTGTCATCAGGGTTCGGTATGTATTCTTGATGATCAGGTCTGTTTCATTTTTCGCGAGGGTAGGTTGCTCTTTCATCATTTTTTTCCAGCCGCGAATCGATTTATCGTGCTTGTCGCGCTCATCCGGGGATGTCACTACCTTACCGTCACGTACGACTAGGTCTGGACCGATGATCACCCCGATGTAGTCGACTTCCAAACCTTGGCAGGTATGAATACAGCCAACCTGCTCGATGGAGTTCTCAGCGATGATCCATAGGCTGCCATCCTGATCCAGGTTCCATTGGCGTTTGTAGTCACCAATGACAATATCAGCAGCGGTGGAGTCTTTCTTGCTCAGCCAAGGCCAGCAATAGCCCGCGACCACACGAGCTTTGTTTCCGTGGTTTTTCTCGTTGATTGCTTCATGCATCGCCTGAGGTGAGTCGAACACCTTAAACTCGTACTCTTGAGTCTCAAGCGTCGGATTTGCCGTCGAGCGAATGCCTAGCGTGTCATCCAGCCATGCTAGGTAACCGTCAGAACCACTGCAGCGAAACTGCGAAGAAAGCACGTGTTCTTCAACCACAGCACCCTTGGCTTTTGCAAAGGCGCGTATCGCCTGCTTGCTGCCGATATCGCTCAAGGTTACACGCTGGTCTTCATCAATGAAGAAAATTGAGCATTTCGCTGAATCAATCAGCTCCTTGATCTGGTTTTCCCCAAGGTTTCCATAAAGCCCGCTTTTCTCATTCAGCCGGTGAGCTTCGTCCACGATAAGCGCATCGAATGTGTTGGGCTCAGTGTCGATGAATGCCCCAGAGCCTGAAAAGAAATTCGAGAAATGGCTGCGCTTGATGGTGCCAACCAGTTTGCTCTCGTAGACCTTGCGCGGGGCTGCGTTCTTGGAGACGTATTTGCTCATCAGCTTCAATTCGGTGAGCCTCACCAGCAGATTGATAGCCAGAACGGTCTTCCCGGTGCCCGGTCCACCATCAATGATCATCACCTTGGGGGCTTGGTCCGAGGCCTCGCTTGCCGCCGCCAGCGCCGACTCAAAAATTGCTTTCTGATCGTCAATCAATACGAACTCGGGTTTGCCTTTCATCAACCCACCGAGGGCTTCGGCTAGCGCCTTGGACGGGCGAATTTTTCCTTCGGACAGCTCGTAAAGAACCTCTTTGTTGTCGCCATGACTTATATGCTTTTTCAGAAAGCTTCTGAGTTTACTGAGCTCTTCCGGGCCTTTCAGAAACAGCGGAGCCTTGCTGATGTGGGGCTCGTAGTGAGCTGAATCTATAACGCCGTCGCTGACGTAGTTATGGAGGTAGGCACACGGACGGATTTCGATGCTTTTGTCATACACCGCCTCGTTGAAGCCTTCCAGCAGCGCTGCATATGACCATACCTGATAGGACGGGTGAATGGTCTCAATGAGGCCGCCACCCAACGCCGTTTTGACGATGGCATCCTTGGTTGTGGCGTTGGCCTTACTCCATTGCTTCAGCTCTATCAGTACGGCCTTTTTTGCCTGGTTTTCGTCGCGACCGGTGAGTAGAAAGTCGATTCGCTTCGACGACTGCGGAATGTGCAATTCAATGGCCAGGCCTGCGTCGCTCGGCAGGCCCTCATCTCTAAGGACCTTGGCCATGTACGTTAGGGATCCTTGCCACGACCTGATTTCCGATGTGCCAACATTCTTTCCGGTAGCTTCCTTGTAATGCCTGAGGATCACCTCCTCAATGTCATCGTTATCGTTGTCTTTAAGAAATTGCTGTTTGGTCGCAGCGTAGACGATCACGGGCTGTCCTTAGATTCGAGTTGTTCAGAGTCGGTCGTACTTTTTGCTGCTGCTTTTGGCTTTATCCACGGGGTACTTCTGGCCGTTCGAGGCGAGTTTCCGTGTCACCGCCTCGTTGAGGTCGATGCCGAGCACGCTGCTCAGGCGAACCAGGTACATCAGTACGTCCGCCAATTCGTCTTTTACGGCGAGGCCGATTTCGGGATCTTTAGCTACGGAGAGCGAATCTGCATCGCTCATCCATTGGAAAATCTCGCACAGTTCTCCTACCTCACCAGTGAGCGCCAGGATGAGATTCTTTGGGGAGTGGAACTGCTGCCAGTCGCGATCATCTGCGAAACGCTGAAGGGATGCGGCAAGCTTCACTACGTCAACCAGTGGCGCAGATGAGGTGTCTGAGTCACTCACGGGGCTATCTCTTGAGTATCGAGGGGGCAAAAAAATGTGTAGGAAATCTGGCCTAAGATTGTAAGAGTTTTCGCTGCTTGCGCAGCTTTTTTGTGTTTTTCTCACACGCTCTCTGCTGGCCGCATTGCTTGCCAGTGTTCGCTAGGTACTTTGAGCGTGGCTAAATAGGCCGCGACGACCCCATGCCCACCGACTAGCGGCCTTTTCTCGCTCTGTTCGTTGGTTTTCAGGCTGGACCGATTCTGGTTGCAGGTGATGGCAATTGGCACCAGACGAACGGATTATTGCCGGGGGGGCTGGACACTTCCTCCCCGAACTAGTCAGCGGCAACAGCCCTGAGCGCGCCTCCGGTACCAGACGAACGGTTTGTTGCTGTGAGGGTAGGGGATTCGCGGGGCTGGAATTTGGTGGATTTTGCGGCGTACCTCTAAGGGTAGCTATAAATAAATCAGCTAGTTGTGGCGTTTGGTGGAATCGAATCGGGGAGTGGCTGTTTGGCAACACTTACACGGCATGGCGGTGCGATAACCACCGCTTCATCAGCGTGCCGATTGGGCATCAGCTACAGCGGCACATACGCTGGCACTGGCGCGGGAGACTTGTCGAGGTAGATCGGCAGCCTCCTGAGAATGATGTTGGCGTTGATGCCATGGCTGATGGCGATACTGGACATCGTGGCGCCTGGTAGCAGGAATTCCTGCATGCCTTGGGGCTTGAGGGAAGTAAGAGCTTCGTTTGCTCATGAAAAATCTAGCTCTAAAGGTGGTCGCGTCTGCGGAACTGGCGGGCACAACTGCCCTTAATGCTGAAGTTCGAAAGATGTACTCGCCATCCGCTGATACAGCTGTGATCAAACACTGCTCCGATGTTACATTCAGGGCCGAATAGAAGGTCTTGGGCACGAGAAAAAGGAGTAGTCGTGGCACGTCCCCTTCGTAAGGTCAAACTTGATGGAACGCTGTATTCCCGACGTCCGGCCGTCGAAGCTGAAATCCAAGAGCTCGAGGTCATAGGCGCTGCTGAGCTTGAGCGTAGAGTGCCCGACTGCTCACGGACCTCTCCCGATTTTGTCTCGCCGGAAGCGTTGGTGCATTTTGTGCGAAATGTAGAACCCGGAATTCATCGTGAAACACTCACCGAGCGCTTGCTTGAGCGTCTCCACCTTCTCCTGCCGCGCGCTGATGACGCTTCGCTTACGAACGCAAACATCCGAGATGATGTGGTTGACCATTTCATTGATCTGCTACTTAGCGACCGAGTGGCGTATGACGACCGTCTGGACTACTACGAGATCAATTTCAACTCGGCTGTCGCCAGGGACCGAAAGGATGCGCGTGATCGCCATTGGAAGCATGAGAATCGCTTTGACGAGCTAGAGGTGGACGAGGACGAGGGGGCCCTCCCTATAGCTGCTATCGGTGGCTACGAACCCTTTGATCCAACCGAGCTCGATCAAAAAACTTACCGGCTTCAGCTCGATGATGCGATTGATGGTCTACCTGAAATCCAAAAAAGAATCATCGAGATGATCCGCCATGACATTCCTATCGACTCGAAAGATCCCTCTGCCGTCACCATCAGTAAAACGCTGGGTAAGAGTGAAAAGACTATCCGTACGTACCGTGACAAAGCTTTCGCAAGTCTGCGGTCGCGCCTTGAACTCAAGGGGAAACTGTAATGACTATTCGTTCGCCAATTGCTAGCGAAGACGTTATGAACGCTTTCGCAATGGACTACGAGCCAGGAACTGACGTACTCAGACGATACCTGTCAGATTATCCTCAATTCGCTATCGAACTCGTGGATCTTGCAAGGGAGCTGTCCCGCGAGGTCGATGAGGATCTTCCTCTCAGTGCCAACGAGCTTGCTGCTGTGAGCGCTAAGATGGGGCGGCTTCGCGACTCCGTTGTGACTGTGGAGCTCTTGCAGTCGGCACCGCCGAAGGTTTTTGCTAAAGCAGCGAGGGAGCTCGGGTTGCCTATCCAAGTTGGCGTAGCTATTCGCGAGCGACGAATAGATTCGGTGGTATTGCCAGAGAGGTTTCTTGCGCGATTAGCTAGAGCATTGAATGCATCAGTTTCCGTTGTTCAGTCATTTCTCGTTTTGCCAGCCCAAGCATCGGCGCTTCGTGCAAACAAATCTGATGACAAGCCACTCGCAGCCGAAAAAATTCCGCTTGAGCGTCTGCTCAAGGAATCAGGACTGGATGAGGAACGCATTTCACGGATCCTCCAGGGCGATGATTAACCATGGACCATATAGAACTCGCTCGCCAGTGCGCCGAGCGTTTGCATGATGAAGCTGTTGAGCAAGGCAGCGATCCTTGGTCTCCCTATCAGTTCGCGAAAGAGATTGCGGAGAGGCGCGGCATCACGGTTGAGACGTGTGTTCCCGGCGCGTCGATTCTTGATGGAGCTCGAGCGACTTTCGACGCTGAGCTACTACTGATCGTTCATGAAAACTCAGGAACACCGTTTGAACAAGCCTTCCTGGTCGCCCATGAAGTTGGGCACGCAGTTTTAGGCGACGGTGAAGATGAGGATGGATTTGTGTTTCAAATCGAACCCGCGCGAACCTCTGAGATTTCGCCAGTCGGCATAGAGCGGGTCGTCGATTACAGCCGCCGGCAACGTCGCGAGGTTCAGATGGACCTCTTCGCAAGAGAGCTGTTACTACCAAGGAGTCGAGTAGTCGAGCTGCACGTCACTCGACGCCAAACGTGTTCGGAGATCGCAAATCGGTTGGGGGCCCCCTTCGACGTGATTGCGCAGCAAATGCTTGATGCGCTTCTGCTTCCCCCTGTACCAACAGTTGCTTCTGAAGCTGCTACTGAAATTCCTCTTAATGATAAACAACGAATTGCGGCCTCTCATCGGGGAGAGGCATTTCTTCTCCAAGCTGGGCCAGGTACTGGGAAAACCCGTACACTCGTGGCGCGGGTTGAGAGCTTACTCGACGATGGCGTTGATCCAAGACGCATCCTTCTCCTGACGTTCTCAAACAAAGCCGCTGCCGAAATGGCCGAGCGGATTGCGCTAAAGCGACCCAAAGAGGCAGCGGCTCTTTGCATTGGAACCTTCCATAGTTTTGGCCTCGATATTCTCAGGCGATTCAACGACCGCTGTGGCCTTCCGGCTGATCCTCGTCTGATGGATCGAACCGAAGCCGTAGAGCTGCTTGAGAATGAATTTCCTAGGCTAGGCCTGACGCACTATCGGAACCTCTACGATCCATCCCAAACTGCTGCTGACATCCTGACCGCGGTATCACGTGCTAAGGACGAAGTTGTCGATCCGGCAGGGTATCTTGGCCTGGCCAAAGCGATGGCAGAAACCGCAGGTGATCCAGCCGCGGTAGAGGCTGCGGAAAAAGCTACGGAGGTTGCCGAGGTTTACGCTCGCTATGAAGAGCTCAAAGCACTCGCAGGTTGTGTCGACTTTGGCGATTTGGTCATGCGCCCAGTCCAGTTGTTAGAGGGGGATGCAGCAGTACGGACGCAGTTACAGAGTGACTACGATCATATCCTAGTCGACGAATACCAAGACGTGAACCACAGCAGCGTTCGACTCATCAAAGCACTCAAACCGTCAGGTACAAACCTCTGGGTAGTGGGGGACGCCAAGCAGTCGATCTATCGCTTCCGCGGTGCCTCGTCCTTCAACATGGCCCGGTTTGGGCGCGAAGATTTTCCAGATGCGGTGCGAGACCGACTGAAGATCAATTACCGTTCTGCAGGTGAGATAGTCGGTGCCTGCTCTGTTTTTGCCGCAGGAATGTCGACGGCCGATGGAGACGAAAGTCTTGTAGCAGATTGCGGGCGGTCAGGAAATCTGCCCGAAGTCATCACGGTGGATAACGGTTCTTTCCTAACTCCTGCGATCGCTGACCGCATTCAAGAGCTTCTGAAATCGGGCTACAGTTATAGCGACCAGGCGGTTCTCTGCCGCGGCAATGATCGACTTTCGGACGTTGGGCGTGAGCTTGAGCGGGCTGGCATTCCAGTGCTGTTCCTTGGAAGCCTCTTCGAACGTCCAGAGGTTAAGGACCTGGTTTCGATACTCTCGCTGCTTGTGGATCGACGCGCAATGGGGTTGATCCGAACCGCTTGCTGGCCCGAATTTGCGATGTGTTTAGAGGACGCTGTTCGAGTTTTTGAAAGTCTGCGAGAGGCTGATTCGGAGGTCGGAGCCTGGCGCGTTATCTCTCCAGTGGAGCTGACGTCTGCTGGCCAAGCAGCCCTTTCTGAGCTCAACTCCGCCTTGGCGGGCTTTGATGCTCGCTCTCAACCTTGGAAGGTACTGACAACCATTTTGCTCGACCGTACGAGATTTGCAGCTCGTATTGCATCTTCGTCAGGGGTTTCCGACCAGGCGAAAGGTATCGCGATTTGGCAATTTATGAACTTCGTGCGTGCGCAGCCCAACGGGCAGGGGCTTCCTATCCAGCGGCTTTCTGATCGTATAAGGAGGCTGGTACGACTGCGGGATGATAGAGATTTGAGGCAGCTTCCTTCAGCAGCCCAGGGGATTGATGCTGTCCGTTTGATGACAATCCATGGTGCTAAAGGATTGGAGTTCCCGGCGGTTCACATTGCTGGCGTTAACAAAGACTCCATCCCGGGAGCATATCGGACATCAAAATGCCCCCCACCTTCGAGCATGGTCGCTGGTGCTCAAGGGGGCGCGGATGACGTTACGCGGGCTGCCCACAATGAGGAGCAGGAGTGCTTATTTTACGTCGCCATGTCCCGTGCGAAAACCTCTCTGTCGTTCTATGGAGCGACCGGAGCATCGAATGGGCGCGCGCGCGCTCTCTCGCCGTTCCTCGATCGGATGGGCCCCATTAAGCAACTTGCAGTCACGCCTAAGACCGTGTTGCCTCCCGCCCCAGACTCCGTGGCAATACCCGTCGTGTTCTCAGGAATTCCGCGTTTTAGTTCCGACGCGGTATCGCTTTACGATTCTTGCGCGCGGCGCTTCTTCTATACGCACCTGCTTCAGGTTGGCGGCAGACGTAAGATGAGTTCATTCATGCAAATGCATGAGGCCATCCGCGAGGTCTATCGCAAGCTTGTCGCCCAGGGCAACCTCCCAGTGGGCGATTGGGACGAGCAGCTTTCTCAAGCGTTCGTAACTCACGGGCTTGCCGAGCACGGCTATGTCGATGACTACCGTGCGATGGCCTCCAGCATGCTCCAATACTTCATTGCATCAAGGGCTGGGGCTCAAGTGGAAACATCGGCTGCGCTCCGGATTGTGCTGGACGGCCATGAGATTGAGGTAACGCCAGATGACGTACTGTTGAGAAATGGAAAGCGAGTTGTACGCCGAGTTAGAACCGGTCATGCGCCTAGCAGTGATGGTAAGGATGTTGGCTCCGCTGCATTCATACTCGCAGTCCAGTCGGGTTTCCCAAACGCCGAGCTGGAACTGGTTTATCTCGCGGATGCTGAGAGCAAGCCATTGAAGCTCACGCCAAGAGAACTGAGTAACCGAAGGGTAAAAATCGCCGAGATTTTTCGCGAAATCCGAGGCGGCCAGTTCCGAACCAACGCGTCGGATGCTACCTGCCCGAACTGTCCAGCCTTCTTCGTATGCGGTGAAGTCCCTGCAGGTACGCTCTCCAAACTTTTTTGAAAATAGTTTACCGGCGACAGCCAGTCGGTCCGATTAGTGGGATGTAGGCGAAATGATTCGCCACATCACACTAGAGGGCTGTATGAAAAACACACATTTTGAAGACGTTGGCGACGCAATCCGTGAGGGTCGTCCATTGCGAGAAGCTTCCGCCTATCGCATTCGTTTTGGCTTGGAAGGGCTCAACTTCCGCGACATTGACGTACCCGATCCCGTTCCGACTGGTCGGCAGATTCTGGACAGCGCCGGCCTTGACCGTCGCAGCGATTACGTCCTCTACGCCTTGCTTGTTTCAGGCGACTTCGAGGACGTACGTCTTGATGAAACGGTGGATTTGCGCGGCAAGGGCGCAGAACGCTTCATCGCGTTCAAATCCGATCGTGACTTCAAATTCGTCCTGAATGACCGGCAAATGGCGTGGGGGCTCCCAACCTTGGACGCCAGTGTTCTCTATGGCCTGGTCGACGTCATGCCCGAGGAGGCGATCTTTCTGGAAGTTCGGGGCGGTGAAGACCGTCTCATTGAACCCGAAGAGCAGATCAATTTGGACGCTCCAGGAATCGAGCGATTCGTGACTGCCCTGCGCCCGCAAAAAGGCTACGTCATCGTGGTCAACGCTGTCGAAGAGGTCGTACCGGACAAGCGTGTCACCTTCGAGCAGGTGGTCAAGTTGTCGCATCCGAACGCGCCGGCAGAAGCCAACGTAAAGTTTTCGATGACGTACCGCAATGCTGCCTCGCACCCACACGCTGGTGAGCTCGCTGAAGGCGGTTCTGTTGAAGTCAAAAAACAAGGGACGATCTTCAATGTCACACGCACTGTTCAGTCTTAACGCGGATTTGGCTCGGTTGCGAGCTGAGGGGTATTTCGTACGTATACATGGAAACCTCCTTGTAATGCGGGAAGTACCATATGTTGACTCTCAATGCCGCGTACGCACAGGAACGTTGGTGTCTAACCTGGATTTGGCTGGAGACCTGACCCGTAAGCCGGAGACCCATGTAATCCATTGGGATGGTGACTTCCCTTGCAGCGCAGTTGGGACGCCATTGCCAGGCATCTCGCACGCGGCGCCCAACACGGATCTCGGGTACGGACTTACTGCGAAGCACAGTTTCTCCAGTAAGCCCAACGCCGACGGATACCCTGACTACTACACCAAGATGGCTACATACGCGACCATTTTGGCGGGCCCTGCGGCGGTTCTTCAGCCGGGTATCAGCCCGCGCTTGATCCGGGGTACGGATGATGAAGATGAGGTCAGCGTCTTCAACTATCTCGATACCGCATCAAGCCGTGTTGGCCTGGGGGCGCTCGCCAGTAAGCTGGAAGGTGAGGTGGTAGGGATTCTGGGCGCGGGAGGAACTGGGGGATACATCCTCGACCTGGTTGCGAAAACACCGGTTAAGGAGATCCGTCTTTTCGATGATGATGACTTTCTGTCGCACAACGCGTTTCGCGCCCCTGGGGCTCCATCGCTCGAAGAGTTGCGTGATGCTCCCAAAAAGGTGTTCTACCTCAAGAATATCTATGAACGGATGCACCGCGGGATAGTGGCTCACCCAGTGAAGATGAGACCGGAGACATTGGGGCTACTTGACGGCATTACGTTCGCTTTCATCAGTATGGATGCCGGTGAGGAAAAGAGAGCGGTGGTTACGAAGCTAGAGGCACTTGGCGTGGCATTTATTGATGTCGGGATGGGACTTGAACTCAACAACGGCAGTCTGGGGGGAATACTGCGCGTCACGACGAGTACGCCAGCACAACGCGACCACGTGCATGCGGGACGTATCTCTTTCGCTGGAGGTGGAGGCGAAGATGTGTACTCGTCAAATATCCAAGTGGCCGACCTCAATGCCCTGAATGCATGCCTTGCTGTTGTGAAGTGGAAAAAGTTGCGCGGATTCTACCGAGACCTGGAGCGTGAGCATCATAGCACCTACACGACTGATGGGGGCATGCTGCTCAACGGTGACCAATCATGATTCGGTATCTCAGCCTTGAGCACCGTTTCGTGCGAAATATTCCTCGCGAATTAGAGCCCGGCATTCTGTACATCTCGATGGACTACGCAACCGCAGTGCATTCGTGCTGCTGCGGGTGCGGCGAGCGCGTTGTAACTCCTTTTACCCCGACCGACTGGAGGATGACGTTTGATGGGGAATCCATCTCGCTTCACCCGTCGGTAGGTAACTGGAACCAGAATTGCAGATCGCATTACATCGTCCAAAGAGGTCGCGTCGTGGAGGCTGGGCCTTGGTCGCAAGCCAGGATCGAGGCTGAGCGTCTGCGCGACAAGATGGCCAAAGCTGCACACTATGGCTCCGAAACTCAGGTTCGATCCGATGCCCCGCCTTTATCCAGTGAACCAAACCCGAGTACGACTCCCCCAACGAGTAGTATCTGGTCTCGGCTTAAATCGTGGCTTGGTCTCTGATCACTGTCGGGGCAGCTTTACAGTGCTTGGTCAACGGCAGTGGATCACAAGCAGCGTAGAGCAGATTTCTGTTTTAGGCCGAGTCCCGCAGTTGTTGACCTGCGTTTGAAGGTGTTTCAAAAAGAGACTTTCTACAAATGATCATTTTAATGGAATGAGGAAGATTTAACATGACGCCTCCTACAGTGCAGTATTGTATTGAGAAACACAAACATCAATACGGTAAGTGGTGCGCCGCCGCCGCATATGGCCGAGGCTTGGTTGGTGGAGGTAACGCATTGGCATTCAAGCTAATAGATCTGAGCGGCTTGTCCAAAGTTACTGGGCCAGAGGATATTGGCCAAAGTGTCGACGAATGGCAGATCAGCTTCATGAAGAAGATTGAAGTGGAGGCGAAGAATCTTGGTGTAACCAACTTCACCTTCGGCCGTGCCCAGAAGCTGGTAAATATCTACCTGAAGACGGTCCTAGTCTGCGGCGGGCATCACCAGCACCCAAGCGTTGCCTTGCTCCACCCTCCGCTGGATTTCGAACTGTTCAAAGGGTTGCGGAGTTACCTAATGAAGAACCGATCCAGTATGAGCAGAGCACGCTCAGCATTCATAGCTGCCCAAAAGCGTAATCCGCGATGGACAAAGTTTTCTGAGGACGATTATGAGGCACATATAGATGCTATTAAGCTGATAATGGCAGGCAGACCCCTCTACCAAGTCGAAGAGTATTGGGAGCTTTGAGTTTATCATGAGTGGTGGCGATAAATGTCGAGCTCCTAATATGATTTTTCTATGTGGCTGAGTATCTAAGCATCTACCTGACTTCCAATTTAGCTATAGCGTCATCGCGGCTTGAAACAGGCTTGTTCGGTAACAATTAGACCAATTAGTTTTGCAAGAGGTAAATGTATGAGTAAACAAATTGAGCAACACCTTGAGAAAATACGACATGAAGTGCAGGGCGGGGAACAGGATCTGGTTGATCAGCGTCAGAGGTCGCTGAAATATTACGTACGGGACATCCACCGGCAACTAGGGAATTGGCTTTCCCTTCAGGGCTACGCTGAGGACCGGCGTCGCTATGACCTTAGCTGGGCGCTTGGATTTGTTGGTATCGTAGGTGTCATGCTCGCTATTACCCGGTCGGCCACTAGTGATTTCGATTGGGTGCGAGAACACACCGTTGCGTTCCGCCTATGGGCTGTCGTGTTGTGTACGATCTTCATCGGCGTATCTTTGGAGCGATCAGCGGTTATTCGATCGCTGTGGAATTTTGCTATTACCAAATTTTTAGTCTCTGTCATCCTTTCGGGAGTGGTGCTGTATTCGAGGGGCAGCGCAGCGGCATACGTGAATGGTGTCTTTCATGTAGATGCCTCCGCACTACCTATCACTCTGGTGTTTACTACTGGCCTGCTAATCATAAAACTGGTGCTGCCTTTTATCCTCACAGTTGCACTGGTTCTTTCCTTGGTTCACGGGTTTATTGGTGTAGGTTGGGTCAAAGGTAAATTGGCAGGTGTAGAGGCGAACGAGCCTCCTTTGTACTCTGTGCTCGCTTTTTTTGTATCCGGTGTGATTCTGTACTTCGGTTGGAGCTGGTCCCATGATCAGATTGCAGATTCCAGGGTGCCTGAGAAGGTTTACCTCATGGCTCATGCACTTGACTTCAACTACTCGCATGAGTGCAGCAATGTCGCCCCTAATCGGCCCGTGATATTTTTAGGGGCCGGCCAGGAGGCCGTTCTTGTTGCTCCTTACCAGCTTCAAGGCTTTGACTTTGCTGAATTCTTTGAAGGGGCGGAACCGGTCCCGACCGATTTCATACGTCTTCGGTGCGAGTATAAGTCTGCGCCTGGGTCCGAGAAGTCGAGCTTGAGTTCTGGGCTTTCAGCCCAGTGAGCTCGACAGGTGCTAGGATGAGCGTTCGCGGGGCACGCGAACCAGCGAAGAAACCCGCCATCTTGGCGGTTTTTTTGGTTTCTAGGTTTCGAGGTGCATCCAGGCGAGTGCGTACGCGGATGGGTGACTGAACTAGCGCAGGTAGAGTGTCTTGCCGGGTCGGGGCAACGCCATAGCTGTGGAAGCGTTCGGAGGAGATATGATCTGGGTCCGATAGAGTTGCTCATGACCAGTACGGGGGGATGTTGCGGAAGAGTTTTGAGGGGAGCAACGTCGCGCGCATTTCCGCGCCAAAACAAAAAAGGTTCCTCACGGATTGCCGTGTAAGTCGTTCTTGATTTTCATGAAAAAGAATCCGCTGTTCCAGTAGTCGTAGGACATGTGCTTGATCACCTTGATCCGGTTGTTGATCCTTTCCAGCTGCCCAGTGTGCATAGGCCATCGCCCCCTGCTCAGGATACCGCGCCAGTAGCCTTTGAGTCATTTAGCAAACTGCTTCAGCGCCGGTACTGCGCTTTCATCTGCCAAGCGTAACCACTGCTTCCAGGCTGATCGCCAGCCCTAGGCGGTGGTGGGCGACCAGAGCTGAACGCCCATGACTTTTCTAAACGACGAGCGAGTAGCCGCACAGTTAGCAAATAGTAGTACCTGGTCTCCTCACTGCTCCGACCTAGGCGATACTCAAGAAACCAAGCCACATGTTTTCTCTGCCAAGCCCATGGAGTTTCTCGCTGCCAGCGTTCCGCGATTTCAGCTTGGATAGTCTTCGCCTGCCGCAAATGGCGTTGCCGCGTTGCATGCGAGCCGGCCAGAACGCCAGACAAGAAAAGTTCCATGTCGAATGGTTTGTTCATTTCTGTCCTCCAACGTAGGCCGCGACCACATCAATGCGACCATGCCCCAGCTCATCGCTGATTTGCCTCCGGGCCTTACGATCAAGTCGCTGATCTACCTGGCAACATTTACCGCCGTTGATAGGCGCCCGGTGTTGGGTGATTTGCTGATAGCGTTCACATGCGTACGCCGCTCGTAGCTCATGGAAGCCTTTGAGGTTGTGGACATGGAGGATGTCCCGCGCAGGTCGGACAACTTCCCGCAGAACGTTCAGATAGCTTTCGTTTGGCGCAAGCAGGTTGCGGCTACCGGTAGGCGAGACCTGCCGTGCAAACCCCAGTGCACCTCGAACATGATCGTCCACCGCAATCCAACGTGGCGCCGAGGCGCCGGTGCGGCCGCCTTTGGTGCCGTCCTGGATGTTGATCCTACCGAATTCGTTAGCCTCACGGCTTAGCCGTGGCAGGTCCGCCAAGATGGCCTCACGCAAGCGCATGCCGGTAGCTCGCGCCAATAGAACGATCGCGGCGGCCCGTAGCTGATGATGGCTGCAAAGCGCATCGACGATCTGCTTAACCTGTTCGCGGTCTTGGCCCTGAGGCACTGAATGACGAACCCCCGTGCGCTGCATACCCAGCGCCTTGCTCGGGCTTGGCAACTTCACATACTGATCGCCGCGAAGCGCCGCCATGGTCCTGTTAACGCTGGATAGCCGATTTTGTGCGGTGCTAACGGCGAGATCACCTCGCCCAACCACGTCGCGCAGATACGCCGCATAGTCAGCCAACACCTTTCGATCAATCTGCCGCGCATCATTGATACCGGGCCCCTGTTCAGAGCGGCACCACTTCACGAATGCCAGCCACCGATCACAGTGCGCTTTAACCGTGCCGTAGTGGCCACCGCCGAACATATCTTTCAACGCCTGTGGCCCTGCGTAGCTCAATTGCCTGCCGTAGCCGAAATTGCGGCCATCGCGTCTACCCACCAATGCCATATCGCTCACCTCATCTTCCGTTCTCCGATCCTCGCCCCACGTCATCCCGCCAAGAATGCTGAGTGTTATCAGGGATCAAGGCCCCTGCGACCTGTGGGGATGTCCTCTAACGCGGGACTGGCGACTCCTTACGTCCGGGAGCAAGGGCATCTCATGATCTGGCCTCCTGAACACCGTTACCGGTGGGCGGGTGGAGGCAGCGCTGGCTGACAAGACCAGCGCCTGAAGATCCTGAGCCAGGTGAAAGCAGTACTGCGATGACCGGGGCATGCCTGACTGTCAGTCAGGTGCAGTCCATTCCTTGGTCTGCGGCACCACCATCTGCAGCGCTGTTGCTGGTGACATCGGCGTTTGTCACGCCGATTGTCACGAGGGGGATTGCCGCAAAGCCATGTGCGATCAGGGCTGCAGCAGTGGTAGAAGTGCCCGTCTCTTTCCAGAAGAAAGAGACGGGCACAGGTTGGCGCAATATTCGGCCAAGCGGATAGGTTGCTGCAGGGCAGCGAAGTACGGTGTAGCTGGCGCACGAGGGCCATGGGATTAGAGAGCATCCATCACCGGGGAGGTGACCGGGCGAGCTACCGAATGCTAATCGCCCTTGGGGGAGAACCACCGCGGGAACGGCGTGACCTTGAAGGTTCGGGCCACCTGGGGGCTGTCATCGACAGCGCTTGCACGGCCAGTTCTACGCCTGTGGATACACCCGGTCAAGGGTCGAACCCCACCGCTTCTTTGGACTTTCAGGGCGGTTATCCATCTGTGGAATTCCGTGGTAAGCCCCGGACAACGTGGTGGCTTTTAGCTTTTCAAAGTGAGGTCCTTCCAAACAGGGCGGCTTTGCAGCCCTGTTTGGAAGGACCCGCGCTTACAAGCGGATAAACGAGGCTGCTTTCCCTGAATCTTGAGCGCTCAGTTGCTGTCGCCGCGGTTATTACGCCTGTACAGCGCTAGCGGATCGGCACCACGTTCTTGTCTCTGACTTGGCCGTATGCTGAGGCGAGCAGGCTACCGGTGGCGGCTTTCTGGATGTGCTCACTCCACCAGGCCATCATCGGACGCCGGCGCTCAATGTAGTCGGCGCGGTTGTAGGCGCTCCGCACCTCATCCTTGTCGACGTGCGCCAGTGCGACTTCAATAAGCTCCGGGTCCCACCCATGCTCATTCAAGATGGTGCTCGCCATCGAACGCATGCCGTGGCTGACCAAGCGATCCTGGAAGCCCATACGCTTCAACGCCATGTTGGCAGTTTGGCTATTGGCGTGGGTGCGTGGATTTCTGTCTGCCGGGAAGACGTATTCGCGATGGCCGCTGTGAGACTTGAGTGATTCCAGTAGTGCAACAGCGTGATCACTCAACGGGATGCTGTGTGGACGGCGCTTCTTCATTCGCTCCGGAGGGATGGTCCAGACACGCCTCTCAAAGTCGATGTCTGTCCAACGAGTGGTCGCCGCCTCGGCAGGGCGAGTCATGGTATGCAACTGCCATTCGATCAGACAGCGGGTCGTGCGCTTGATGCTGGCATTTGCGATTTCCAGCATGAGCTCGGGGAGCTCTTCGGGCGGGAGGGCCGCCATGTTTTCTTTCTTGGGCTTTTTGAAAACCGCTCGGATGCCACTGAGCGGGTTGGCGAAGATCAGGCCGGAGTTCACGCCGTAGGTCATGATCTCGTTTAGCCGCTGGCTAAGACGCTTGACCGTTTCCAGGCTGCCTTTCGCTTCGATTGGACGAAGCAGAGCGATCACCATCGGCGCGGTGATTTTCGCGAGTGGCGTCGTCTTCAAGTCGGGAAGCACATGTAGCGTGAGCGACCGCCAAATGTCTTCAGCGTAGGCCGGCGTGACCGAGTCTTTCTTAATCTCGAACCAGGCGGCGGCCACGTTCTCGAAGGTGTGTTCTGTTTCTGCGCGCTTGGCTTCATTCAGCGTATTGCGCTGCACCTTCGGATCGATGCCCTGGGCGAGCAGCTCGCGCGCTTCGACTGCCTTCTTCCGTGCGTTCGCTAGTGACAGTTCGGGGTAGGTCCCGAAGCCGATGTTTATGCGCTTTTTGGTGAGCGGTTCGCGGTAGTTGAAATTCCACAGCAACGAGCCGTTGCTGCGTACGCGGAGCTGCAAACCGTCACCGTCGGTGAGGACGTAATCCTTGGACGCGGGTTTGACTCCCTTGAGCTGTCGATCGGAGAGGCGGAGGTTTTGGGCAGGCATGAGATTGTCCTCAGGCACTGATTCGGTATTCCAAAGATTAGCACCGGATGGGCTGGAATACCGTTTGGAATACCCGAATGGTTGGAACTCAAAAAAACTCAGAGGACCGCAAAAGCGCTGGAGGCCGCGTATTTACTGGATCGCAGGCACAAAAAAAGACGTCCTTGGACGTCTTTTTTTGATCATTTGGTGGAGCCGGGGGGATTTGAACCCCCGTCCGCCAGTACTCCGCTGTCGGTACTACATGCGTAGCCGTGTCTATTAAGTTAACCCTCAGCGACCCGACGGGCAGGGTGCTTTGGGCGAGTTGT
>Ga0247819_10000873_pt1 | contig 16850 bp, 15 predicted proteins | sample 13C_Xylose_Day6_FD_193428 | JGI IMG/M metagenome (GOLD analysis project Ga0247819, IMG submission 193428) | Soil microbial communities from agricultural site in Penn Yan, New York, United States - 13C_Xylose_Day6 | ecosystem: Environmental > Terrestrial > Soil > Agricultural land | place: USA...
CAAGTGGAAGCGCGCGGCGAGGTCGGTGTTGTTGAGGCCTTCGGCGATGGCGACGAGGATCTCTCGCTCGCGCGGGGTCAGCGCGTCGAGCAGTGACGGAGCGGGCGCGGCATCATCGCCGGCGATCGGCAGCGCGTCGGCGAACATCTCGATCATCCGGCGGGTGATGCGCGGGGCGAGGGCGGCCTCGCCGGAGTGCACAGTACGAATGGCGCTGACGAGCTCCTGCGGGCGTGCATCCTTCAACAGGAAGCCGCTCGCACCGGCACGGATCGCGGCGAAGGCGTACTCGTCGAGGTCGAAGGTCGTGAGCACGATGACGCGAGGCGGGTGTTCGGCGGCGGTCACGGCCGCCGTCGCGGCGATGCCGTCGATGCCGGGCATTCGCACGTCCATGAGCACGACGTCGATCGCAGTGGATCGCGCCAGGTCGATCGCGGCCGCGCCATCGCCTGCTTCGCCGACGACCTCGAGATCGGACTCGGCTTCGAGGACCATGCGGAATCCGGTTCGAACCAGGGCCTGGTCGTCGACGATCGCGACGCGGATTCGGGAGGGGCGGTCGTCGCTCATGAGTCTCCTTCGGTGCGATCGGATGCCCCGCGGAGCGTGGCATGGAGCCGCCACCCCCCGCCGGGTCGGGGCTCGGCCTCGACGGTGCCGCCGAACAGCGCGACGCGCTCGCGGAGTCCGGCGAGGCCGCGTCCGGCACCGGTCATCTGCGGTGCCGCGTGCACCGCATCATCCTCGACCGTGACCGAGATCTCGTCATCGCGTCGCTCGACGAGCACATCGACCCGCTGCGCTCCCGAGGCATGGCGCAGGGCGTTCGTCAGCCCCTCCTGCACGAGGCGGTACACGGTGAGCTGCAGTGTCGGTTCGGTGATCGCGGGCCCCGAGGTGGTGAGTCGTACCGGCAGCCCCGCCTCTCGGAAGCCGTCGACGAGCGCGGGGATCGCTGCGACATCCGGCTGCGGCGAGCGTTCGGCCTCCGCCTCAGCCGGCCCGGTCAGCACGCCCAGCATGCGGCGCATCTCGCCGAGGGCATCGCGCCCGGCGTCGGCGACGTTGCGCATCGCATCGGCGGCGCGCTCGGGATCGCGCGAGGCGGTCGCCGCGGACCCCTCGGCGAGGGTGATCATCACGGTCAGGCCGTGCGAGACGATGTCGTGCATCTCCCGAGCGATGCGCGAGCGCTCCATCGCGGCGGCGAGCTCGGCCTGCTGGTCGCGCTCCCGTGCGAGGTCATGGGCGCGGGCGATGAGGGCGTCGAGGTACCGGCGACGATTGCCCACCGTGACGCCGATGAGCGTCGCGATGAGCATGAAGATCGCGAACGCGATCGACGAGCCGAAGGGGTCGAAGTCGAATGGCTCGACGATGATGGTGCCGCGCAGCCACGTCGACAGGTACGAGGTCAGCGCGCCGATCGCAACCGAGATGCCGAAGCCGGTCCACGCGGCGCGCGACGAGGCGTACACGGCGAGCGCGTACAGCGCGATCAGGATCGCGAGGATGTCGATCGACCCTGACGGGGCCGAGACCAGGCACGCGAGCCAGCCGAGGACGAGTACGAGCCACGGACGGGTGCGGCGCGCCAGGAGCAACGCCGCGGCGGCTCCGAGCGCCACGACCACCTGCGCGATGACCAGCCAGATCGGGAGCCCGTACTGCAGCGCCGTGATGATCGTGCTCACGATCGACGGCACGCCGTAGACGGCGGCGATCAGCCCGTCGGTGAGCCGCGGATGCCGCGCCCAGAACTGCCGGAACACGCCCGGCGGCTTCGGCAGGCGCGGCTCGCCCCCGGCCACCGTATTCGGGTGGTCGGGGGCGGGCCACGACTGGGTCATGGACAGGACTTTACGCGTCGCGCTTCACGAGCAGCACCGCGGCCGCGCTGAGCGAGGCGCCGACCCAGGCGAGCGACACGAGCAGGTCCTGCCACGTCGTGAGCGTCTCGGTGCCGGTGATCTCGGTCGGAGCGAACATGTTCGTGCCGGCGGTGGCGAGCAGGTACGGGTGCAGGTCCTGCGCCCAGTCGGCGGGGACCAGCTGGAGGATCGTCGGCACCACCAGCAGGAACGCCAGCACGATGCCGATGCCGCCCGCGCTCGACCGCACCATCATGCCGACCCCGAGCGAGAACACCGCGACGAGCGCCAGGTACAGCGACGCGCCGAGCAGCGGCATGTACAGGTCGGGATCGGTGAGGCTCGCCGAGACGTCATGAGCGGAGTACACCGCCGTCGACACGAAGTACGCACCGACGGTGGAGACGAGGCCGACGAGGAAGGTGACGACGAACAGCACCGCGGCCTTCGCGGCGAGGACGGGCAGGCGCTTCGGCACGGCCGTGAACGTCGAGCGGGACATGCCCGTGCCGTACTCACCGCTGATGACGAGTACTCCGAGCACGGCCACCACGAGCTGCGCGAGGAACACGCCGAACGTGGACGCCTGGACGAACAGTCCGACCTGCGCTTCGGCGGGGCCGCCGAGCATGTCGGGTGCGCCGTCGACGCCGCTCGCGGTGGTGAGGGCGAGCAGCAGCGCCATTCCGAGGGTCAGCGCGACGACGGCGATGTACGACCATACGGTCGACCGCAGCGTGCGCATCTTGATCCACTCCGAGCGGAGCACGCCGCCGAAGCTCAGTGCGCTCGCGGGAGAGCGCAGGGAGGTGCGCGGTTCGGTGGGGGTGATGGTGGTCATCGGAGTGCCTCCGTACGGTATTCGACGGCGTCGGCGGTGAGGGCCATGTAGGCCTCCTCGAGCGACGCGTTCTTGGGGGTGAGTTCGTGGATGGCGAGCGAGTGCTGCGCGGCGAGGTCGCCGATGCCCGAAGCCTCGAGTCCCGTGACCTCGAGCACGCCGGATTCGGCGCGCATGACGGTGATGTCGGGCCCGGCGAGCAGCTCGGCGAGTTGCGACGCGTGCGGCGACCGCACATGCACTCGCGAACGCGTGCCGCCGGCGATGACATCGGCCACCGGGGCATCCGTGATGATGCGTCCCTTGCCGAGCACGATGAGGTGGTCGGCGGTCATCGCCATCTCGCTCATCAGGTGCGACGACAGGAAGACGGTGCGGCCTTCGGCGGCGAGGTGCCGCACGAACTGGCGCACCCACAGCACGCCCTCGGGGTCGAGGCCGTTGACAGGCTCGTCGAGCAGCAGGGTCGCCGGGTCTCCGAGCATCGCCGCGGCGAGGCCGAGGCGCTGGCCCATGCCGAGTGAGAAGCCGCCGACCCGCTTGCGGGCAACCGACTCGAGGCCGGTGAGCTCGATGACCTCGCGCACCCGCTGCTTGCCGAAGCCGTGCGTGGCGGCCATCGCGAGAAGGTGGTTCTCGGCGGTGCGCCCGGTGTGCACGGCCTTCGCGTCGAGCAGGGCGCCGACCTCGCGGAGCGGGGCACGGTGCTGCGCATACGCCTTGCCGTTGACCGTCACACCGCCCTCGCTCGGGCGGTCGAGGCCGACGATCATGCGCATGGTGGTCGACTTGCCGGCGCCGTTGGGGCCGAGGAAGCCGGTGACCTGGCCGGGCCGCACGGTGAACGAGATGTCGTCGACGGCGGTCTTCGCGCCGAAGCGCTTGGTGAGTCCTTCTGCAGTGATCATGACATCGAAGTTACGGATGCCGCGACACGGGCACATCGGCCCTGGGAACGGTTTCGGGGCGACGGGCGGTGGTACCGGAGTACCACGCCCGCCGCCCCGAGGGACGACCTTCGGCTACGCGTCCTGCGCGTCCCGCTCCTGTACGGCGAGAGCACGGTCGACGCCGGCGAGCCGCTCGATCACGAGTCTGCGCAGCGCGGGCACGTCGGGGTGGGCGCCGAGCCAGGCGCGGCTGGCGTCGGCGAGCGCGCGGTTCGCGAGCGGCGACGGGTACAGGCCGTCGACGAGCTTCTCGGCGATCGCGTAGCTGCGGTCGTCCCAGATGCGTTCGAGCATCTCGAAGTAGCGCTCCACGAAGGGCTCGAGCAGGGCAGGGTCGCCGCGCAGGAAGCCCTCTGCCGTCTCGCGCACCACGGTGTTCGTCGCCGTGTCGACGTCGATGAGCGACGACCAGGCGCGCTCCTTGCCCTCGGCCGTCGGGATGGCGGCGCGTGCGTGCGCGGCCGACTGCTGGCCGGTTGCGGTGTTGTCGCCCGCGAGGCGCTCGTCGATCTCGGCGTCGCCGGCCCTGCCCGCCGCGACGAGCGCGATCAGCAGTTCCCAGCCGAGATCGGTGTCGATCTCGAGGCCATCGAGCCTGTGAGAACCGTCGTAGAGCGCGGCGAGGTCGTCGACGTGCGACCCGGCCTCGGCTATCGCAGCGAAGTTCATCACGAACTGGAACTGCGCATCGCTGCCCGCCTCGGCTTCCTGCGCCAGCTTCCAGAAGCCGTCGGCGAGCAGGCCGCGTTCCTCGGCACGCCGCTCGGGGGCGGTGTACGCGCTCGCCGAGAGCACCGCGTTCGCGAGCACGATGCGCAGCGTCGTCGACTCCGTCTCGGCCGCGATGTTGCCGATCACGAGGGCCAGGTAATCGCGCGCGCGGGTCTCGGCATCACGCGTCGCGTCCCACACCGAACTCCACACGAGGGCCCGCGCGAGCGGATTCTCGATCGCCGACAGGTTGCCCAGCGCGACGCCGTGCGACAGCTCGTCGAGTCGGATCTTCGCATAGGCGAGGTCGTCGTCGTTCAGCAGCACCAGGTCGGGGCGCACGTGGCCGACGAGCTCGGCGACCTCGGTGCGCTCGCCGTCGACGTCGAGCTCGACGCGGTGGTCGCGCACGAGCTTGCCGCCCGACAGGTTGTAGAACCCGATCGCGAGGCGGTGCGGACGGATGGTGGGGTGCTCTTCGGTGGCCGACTGGAGCACCGCGAAGGTGGTGATCGCGCCCGAGGCATCCGTCTCGATCTCGGGCCGCAGGGTGTTGACGCCCGCGGTCTCGAGCCAGAGGCCCGACCATGCCGAGAGGTCGCGACCGCTGGCGATCTCGAGCTCGGCGAGCAGGTCGGCGAGGGTCGTGTTGCCCCAGCTGTGCTTCTTGAAGTACGCCGAGACACCCTGGAAGAAGGCGTCGACTCCCACCCAGGCGACGAGCTGCTTGAGCACCGACCCGCCCTTCGCGTAGGTGATGCCGTCGAAGTTCACGAGCACGTCTTCGAGGTCGTTGATCGTCGCGACGACCGGGTGCGTCGAGGGCAGCTGGTCCTGGCGGTAGGCCCAGCTCTTCTCCATCGAGTTGAAGGTCGTCCACGCCTCGGTCCACTCGGTGGCCTCGGCGGTCGCGATGGTCGACGCCCACTCGGCGAACGACTCGTTGAGCCACAGGTCGTTCCACCACTTCATCGTGACGAGGTCGCCGAACCACATGTGGGCGAGCTCGTGCAGGATCGTGACGACGCGGCGCTCACGCACGGCATCGGTGACCTTCGAGCGGAACACGTAGAACTCGGTGAAGGTCACCGCACCCGCGTTCTCCATGGCGCCTGCGTTGTACTCGGGCACGAACATCTGGTCGTACTTCTCGAACGGGTAGGGCACGTCGAACTTCGCCTCGAAGTACTCGAAGCCCTGCTTCGTCTTCGCGAAGATGTAGTCGGCGTCGAGGTGCTCGGCGAGGCTCTTGCGGCTGAACACGCCGAGCGGGATGACCCGCCCGTCGGCCGACGTGAGTTCGTCGCGAACCACGTGGTACGGGCCGGCGACGAGCGCGGTGATGTAGCTCGAGATGCGCGGCGTCGGCGAGAACGCCCAAGTCTTCGCGCCGTCGTGGGCGTCGACAGGCTCGGGCGTGGGGGAGTTCGACACGACCTCCCAGTGCGCCGGCGCGGTGAGCGTGAACCGGAACGACGCCTTCAGGTCGGGCTGCTCGAACACCGCGAACATGCGACGCGAGTCGGGCACCTCGAACTGGGTGTACAGGTAGACCTCGTCGTCGACGGGGTCGACGAAGCGGTGCAGGCCCTCGCCGGTGTTCATGTAGTTGCCGTCGGCGACGACGACGAGTTCGTTCTCGGCGGCGAGGCCGGGCAGCTGGATGCGCACGCCGTCGCTGACCTCGGACGGGTCGAGCGCGACGCCGTTCAGCGTGACCGAGTGCACGGTCGCAGTGATCGCATCGATGAACGTGGACGATCCGGGCGTCGACGCCGCGAAGCGCACGGTGGTGGTGCTCGCGAACACGTCGGGGCCCGTCGTGACGTCGAGCACGACGTCGTAGTCGTGCACCGTCACGAGCGCGGCGCGCTCTTCGGCTTCGATTCGGGTGAGATTCTCTCCGGGCACGTGCGCTCCTTCGCGTATCGACGCGGCTCGTGGCCGCAGGCAACGTGAACCAGCCTAGACCCGGCTGCGGTGCGGCGAAGCGGCCCGGTTCGAAGATCGGCCGTCGGATGTCCCGGGCTCAGCGTCCCCAGATGGAGACGACAGCCCCGACGAACGCTGGCAGGGCCGCGACCACCGCGAGCGCCAGCAGCACGCGACCCACGACGACCCCGGTGCGCGAGGCACGGATGTCGAGGAACCATGGGAGCAGCCGCGGCAAGGCGAACGTGATGAGCCCTCCGAGCGCGAGCACCGCGCCGATCGGGAACAGCACGATCGAGAGCAGCAGCGGCGCAACGGTCTGCGGCCAGTTCCGCCGCGTCATGAGGTGGAGGCTCCTGCTCAGCCGGCCGGCGATCGCAGCCAGTGCGGCGCCCTGCAGCAGCGACAACAACGCGAAGGCGATGATCGCCAGCCACCCCGGTCCCACGATGAGGAAGTCGATATTGTCTGCTCGCAGCGGATCGACGAACGGCGACACGGTGACGAACATCACGGCACCGAGCAGCACGCCGCCGAGAGCGCCGCTCGGCAGCCACGGCACGACCAGCAGGTAGAGCGCCGCCGATGCGAACGAGAACGGGAGCGCCCCGAACAGGAGGAAGGTGAACGTCCCCTCGAGGGAGATCTCCCCGACGCTCGCGGACGCCTCGGTGAAGCGCCCGGTCGCCTCAGGTGACGTCATCGCGAGCAGGCGCATGGTGAGCCGGCCGCCGGCACCCGTGATAAGGATGCCCGTGGCCGTGCCGATGACCATGAACACGGCAGCCCACCAGGCGTAGAGACGCAGGCCGTCGAGATGTCGCACACGGCCCGGTTCCGACTCATCCGAGCCCGTCGGGCGGGTGAACGGGGTGGGCGGCGCGGCGAATCGCTCGGGCCACCAGACGACCGTCACGACGACTCCCACTGCCAGGAGCACCGCGCAGGTGATGATCAGCGGCATGCTGCCTCGATTCGATGTGCCGCCGACACTATCGATCGGTCAGCGCGCGGTGCGCCCCCCAGTACGCGTGGCGTCCACCGTCATGCGTTGATTCCCCACACCTGCCGCCGTACCGTTTCGGTATGCGCACCAGCGCCGACTCCAACGCTCCGACGGCCGAGCGGTATCGAGCGTTCGCCGAGGTCGAAGCGCGTGGAATGTCCGCCACGTACGAGACATGGGCGCTCGGACTGGCAGACGACCCCGGAACGATCGCCCTCGTCGACGAACTCCCGGCGGCCAAGCGGCAGCCGAACCTCGTCTTCTCGGCGGCTCGCTTCCAAGGCGCGCCGCTCGGGCCCTATGAGCTGTTCCGCGACTGGATGCAGGCTCATTGGGTCGAAGTGCGTGCCACCGCCGTTTCCCACGCCACCCAGACGAACGAGGCCGCCCGATGCTCGCTGCACCTTCCAGTGCTCGCCGGCATCGACGGGCCCGTCGCACTGCTCGAGGTCGGGACATCCGCGGGTCTCTGCCTGTATCCCGACCGGTACAGCTACCGCTACCGAGGACGTCCGCAGCTCGATCCGGCCGACGGCCCGAGCGAGGTCGTGCTCGACTGCGCCACCGTCGGGCCGGTACCCGTTCCCGACCGCCTGCCCGAGGTCGTCTGGCGCGCCGGCATCGACCTCAACCCGCTCGATGTCACCCGCCCCGACGACCTCGCCTGGCTCGACGCGCTCATCTGGCCCGAGCACGACGATCGGCGGACTCGCCTCCAGTCGGCTGCGCGCATCGTCGCCGCCGACCCGCCGCGCATCGTCGCGGGCGACCTCAACGAGCGACTCGCCGCGCTCGCCGCCGAGGCGCCCGCCGATGCCACGCTCGTGGTGTTCCACACCGCGGTCATCGCATACCTCGACGACGCGGCACGCACGCGCTTCGTCGACACCGTGCGACGCCTGCCGGGCCATTGGCTCTCGGTCGAGGCGCGCTCGATCGTCCCCGGCATCGACGTGCGCACCGACACCGAGAGCGACAGCGTCGACTTCGTGCTCGCCCTCGACGGTGTGCAGCTCGGGTGGGCGCACCCGCACGGCCGCGCGCTCACATGGGTGCGAAATCCCTAGACTTGGCGCATGCGCATCCACATCGCGACCGACCACGCCGGCCTCGAGTTCAGCCGTACCCTCGTCGACCACCTGACCAACGGCGGCCACGAAGTCATCGACCACGGGCCCACCGAGTACGACGCGCTCGACGACTACCCGGCGTTCTGCATCAATGCGGCACAGGCCGTCGCGCGCGACCAGGCTGCGGGCGTGCGCACCCTCGGCGTCGTGTTCGGCGGGTCGGGCAACGGCGAGCAGATCGCCGCGAACAAGGTCGAGGGCATCCGGGCCGCGCTCGTGTGGAGCATGGACACCGCCATCCTCGCCCGCGAGCACAACGACGCCAACGTGATCTCGATCGGGGCGCGTCAGCACACCGTCGAAGAGGCCATCCGTTACATCGACGCGTTCATCGCCGAGCCGTTCTCGGGCGATGAGCGGCACGTGAGGCGCATCGCTCAGCTGTTCGAATACGAGACCACGGGCGACATCGCCGGCAAGGGCGTCGATCGCCTCGACGCTTCGACGGGCTCGGCGACCGGGTCCTGAGCGTGCCCGAGGGTCACTCCGTCCACCGCATCACCCGGCAGTTCGAGCGCAACTTCGTCGGCCACGTCGTGCGCGCATCGAGTCCGCAGGGCCGGTTCACCGTCGGCGCGGCTGAGATCGACGGGCGACGCATGACCGATGCTCGCGCGGTGGGCAAGCAGATGTTCCTCGGATTCGAGGGCGATGTGTGGTTGCGGGTGCACCTCGGCATGTATGGCGCGTGGGACTTCGCGGGCGACATCCTGCTCGACGCGACGATCGCGTCGGCGAACGGCCGCATGGGGCAGACGAACCAGAAAGGCACGTTCCTCGACCGCCCGAACCCCGACGCCGTCGTGTTCGACAGTGCCGGCGAGAACTCCCTCACCTCGATCGGTGCGCCTCGACGCACGCGGTTGCGCATGTCGGAGTCCGAGAAGGAGGGCAACGCCCTCGACACGTTCCCACCCGAGCCGATCGGCCAGGTGCGGGTGCGCCTGCTCACCGACACGATCGTGGCCGACCTGCGTGGCCCGACCGCGTGCGAGGTGCTCGATCCGGCCCAGGTCGAGGCCGTCGTCGGCAAGCTCGGTCCCGATCCGCTGCTCGACTCGGGGCCCGAGGCCGAGGAACGGTTCACGCGGGTGATCCGCAAGAAGCCCACCGCCATCGCACTGCTGCTCATGGACCAGGCCGTCGTCGCCGGCATCGGCAACGTCTACCGCGCCGAACTGCTGTTCAGGGCCCGTCAGAACCCGCATACTCCGGGCAGGCAGGTGCCCGAGGAGCACGTGCGCCACCTCTGGCGCGACTGGGCGAAGCTGCTCGCCATCGGCGTCGAGACCGGCCAGATGATGACCATGGACGACCTCGAGCCCGAGGCGTATCGCGCCGCCCTGGCCAACCGCGCCGACCGGCACTGGGTGTACAAGCGCGAGGGCCTTCCCTGCCGGGTGTGCGGAACGAACATCGCGCTCGAAGAGCTCGGTGGCCGCAAGCTCTACTGGTGCCCCTACTGTCAGGCATGAGAGCCGGCCGACCCTGCTGAATCGGTTCGCGGTCAGGCGACGTCGTCGGGGAGCGACGGGTGCTCGCCGGGGATGCGATGCGGCTTCGGGATGAGCAGCCCGAGGACGGCTGCGACGATCGCCGCGATGAGCCCGATGAGGAACGTCAGGTCGAACCCCTCGCGCGTCGGCACCTGCACGCCGTCCATCTCGATCGCCGTCGTCGCGAGCACAGTACCCATCACCGCGGCCGCTCCGCTCGTGCCGAGTGAACGCATGAGCGCGTTGAGGCCGTTCGCGGCGCCGGTCTCGGTCGCCGGCACGGCGTGCATGATGAGGATCGGCATCGCCGCGTAGCCGAGGCCGATGCCGACGCCGATCATCACGTTCAGCAGGAAGATCTGCCACACCTCGGTCGATGCCACGAGCGCGAGCGTGTACGCGACGATGATGGCGAGTGCACCGCCCACGAGCAGGAATTTGCCCCCGTAGCGCCGGTTGAGCCGCGCCGCGACCGGTGACATCGCCATCATCACGAGCCCCGACGGCATGAGCACCAGGCTCGCGGCGAGCAGTGAGAGCCCGAGCCCGACGCCGGTCGCGGCGGGCAGTTCGAGCAGTTGGGGGAGCGTGATGTTCGACGAGAAGAACGCGAACCCCATGGCGATCGAGGCGAGGTTCGTGATGAGCACCGGTGGACGGGCCGCCACCCTGAGGTCGACGAGTGGGTCGGTGATGCGCAACTCGTACCAGCCCCAGAACACGAGCACTGCGAGGCCACCGAGGCCGAATGCGAGGGTGGCCGGCGAAGTCCAGCCCCATGCGTTGCCCTGGGCGACCGCGAGGAGGACGCCCGACAGGCCGATCGACAGCCCCACGACGCCGGGCACGTCGAAACGTCCGGGTGTGCGCAGCGTGCTCACTGGAACGACGAGGGCGATGAGTGCGAACAGCACCATGCCGAGCGCCGCCGAGGTCCAGAAGAGCAGGTGCCAATCCGTGCGCTCGGCGATCAATGCGCTCGCGGGAAGGCCGAGCGCGCCGCCGAATCCCAGCGTGGCGCTCACGAGTGCGACGGCGCCGCCGATGCGATCCTCGTGGAGGTGGTCGCGCAGGATCGCGATGCCGAGCGGGATGACGCCCGTGACCGCGCCCTGTAGCGCCCGACCGATGAGCAGCACCGGCAGCGAATGCGAGGCGCCCGCGATGATGCTGCCCACGACGAGCACCGCGATGAGCGCCAGCACGATGCGGCGCTTGCCGTAGAGGTCGCCGAGCCGTCCGGCGATCGGGGTGGTCACCGCCGCCGTGAGCAGCGTCACCGTCACGACCCAGGCGGTCGCGTCGCGGCTCTCGTCGAGCAGTACCGGCAGCTCGGACTGGATCGGAACGACGATCGTGAACATGAACGACGAGCACGCGCCGGCGAAGGCGAGCACCGCGACGATCGGCCAGGTCTTCGGCGTGCGGCTGAGGCGTGCCCGCTCATCCCCCCCGTGCCCGACCATCCCGCCAGCGTAGCCGCCGCCCGGCGCGCGATAGCGTGGAGGCATCCGACCGAAGGGACCTCGATGCGGCAGAACCCGAGCTTCACGCTCGCCAGCGAAGACGGCGTGAAGAACGTCATCCGCGAGCACCCCTGGGCGACGATCGTCAGCATGACCGAAGCCTCGGGGCTCGTCGCCTCGCACTATCCGGTGCTGCTCGACGAGACCGCTGAGGGCATCGTGCTGCTCACCCACGTGGGTCGGCCCGATGAGGTCGTGCACGAGCTCGGGCGTCACGAAGTGCTCGTCATCGTGCAGGGACCGCACGGGTACATCTCGCCCGGCTGGTACGACGCGAACCCCGCCGTTCCGACCTGGAACTTCGTCACCGCGCACCTGCACGGCACCCCCGAGCTGCTCGACGCCGACGAGAACCTGCGCGTGCTCGAGGCGCTCGTCGACCACTTCGAAGACGCGATGCCCGAGCCGCGTCGCATGCGCGGGACCCTCGCGAACTCCGAGTACGCCGACCGCATCGCCACGGGCACGGTCGGGCTTCGCATTCCGATCGCCCGATTCACCGCGAAGAACAAGATGAGCCAGAACCGCCCCGACGAGACCGTCGACCGCATCATCGCCGAGCTCGACGGCGACGGACCGTACGCCAGCCCAGCGCTCGCCGCCGAGATGCGTCGCACGCACGAGGCGCTGCGGGCGGCTCGCCGATGACAGCGCCAGCTCTCCGGCCCGGTGCGGATGTCGCGGGGCCGACGCTGCTCGCGAGCGCCCGGCTCGCCGGCGAAGCCGGTCTCTTCGACCTGTACCTCGACGACGGCGTGATCGCGACGATCGCACCCTCTGGCGCCTTCGCCGCGCCCCTCGGCGCGCATCGCGTCGAGCTCGACGGTCGGTGGGTCGTTCCCGGACTCCATGACCGCCACGTGCACTTCTCGCAGTGGGCCATGGTGTCGCGACGCCTCGACGTCGACGGAGCCGGCTCTGCCGCCGACGTCGCCGCACTGGTCGGCGCGGCCGTCGCCGCCGGTGCGAGCGAGGTCATCGGATTCGGCTATCGCGACAGCCTGTGGCCCGAACCGGCGAGCCGAGCGCTGCTCGACGCGGTCTCGGGCGACGTGCCGGTGGTGCTCGTCTCGGCCGACCTGCACGCGTGCTGGCTGAACACCACCGCGCTGCGCCGCCACGGCGTCGAGCACCTCACCGACGCGAGCGGCCTGCTGCGCGAAGACGACTGCTTCCGCCTCGTCCGCGAGATCGACGACATCGCCGACGAGGTGCTCGACGACTGGGTGGCCGATGCGGCCGCGTGCGCTGCGGCGCGCGGGGTGGTCGGCATCACCGACTACGAGATGCGCTGGAACCGCGACGACTGGGCGCGGCGGGCCGCAGCGGGCTTCGATGCGCTGCGCGTCTCGTTCGGCATCTACACGCAGCACCTCGAGCGGGCGATCGCCGAGGGCCTGCGCACGGGCGACGAGGTGCCCGCGACCGGCGGGCTCGTCACCGTCGGCGGGTACAAGGTCATCACCGACGGCTCGCTCAACACGCGCACCGCATGGTGCTTCGATCCCTACCCCGGGCTCGAGGCCGACGATCATCCCTTCGGCCTCGCCACCGTGCCGTACGACGAGCTGCTGCCGCTCATGATCCGCGCAGCCGAGGCCGGCATCACCCCGGCCGTGCACGCCATCGGCGACCGGGCCAACGCCCGGGTGCTCGACGCGTTCGAGCAGCTCGCGGCACGCGCGCAGGGCACGCCCGGCGCAGGCCTGCGCGGCTCGATCGAACACGCGCAGCTGCTGCGACGATCGGATGTCGCCCGCTTCGCGGACCTCGGCGTCGTCGCGAGCGTGCAGCCCGAGCACGCAATGGACGACCGTGACGTCGCCGACCATTACTGGGCCGGACGCACCGATCGCGCGTTCATGCTCGCCGAGCTCGCGGCGGCCGGCGTCGAACTCGCCCTGGGCTCCGACGCGCCTGTCGCTCCGCTCGACCCGTGGGTCGCGATCTCGGCCGCCATCGGGCGTTCGCGCGACGGCCGTGAGCCGTGGCATCCCGAGCAGGCCATCGAGGCGCGCGCCGCGCTCGCCGCGTCGACCGGTGGTCGCGGCATCCTGCCGACGGCCGGCGGCACGGCAGACCTCGCGGTCATCGAGGGCGATCCGCTCGCGACATCCGCCGACGGGCTTCGCAGCATGCCGGTCGCGGCGACGGTGCTCGGGGGGCGCTTCACGCACCGCGCCCTCTGACTCGACCAACGGGGTGGGGATAACCCCCGTCGGTATCCGGGCGCGCACCGGCTGGGGCGGGTGGCGGCCGATCGCGAGGCTGGAGTCATGCTTCCGACCCTGCGCATGCGCTTCGACGACTACGCCGAGGCCGACACGCCGTGCATGTACCACTGCCACCTGCTGTGGCACGACGATCAGGGGATGATGGGGCAGTTCGCCGTCGTCGAGCCGGGTCAGCGTGCGACCATGACTGAGGGAACCCGCCATGAGCACTGACACGACACTCCGACAGCCGCCGATCGAAGACGCGCCGGCGAAGCGCCGCGGGTACTGGTCGCTGTGGGCAACCGTGCCGCGCGAGTTCGCCTTCCTCATCCTCACCATGCCGATCGCGATCATCGCGCTCGTCGTGCTCGCGACCGCGTTCTTCACGGGTCTCGGACTCATCGCGATCGTCGTGGGCATCTTCATCATCGTCGCGTCGCTCTACGTGGCGCGCGGCTTCGGAATGCTCGAGCTGGTGCGGCTGGAGTGGGCCGGCCGACCCAGGATCGCTCGTCCCACCTGGGAGCACAGCGATCGCGACCAGGGCTTCTGGCGAACGATGTGGGCGCCGTTCATCGACGGCCACTACTGGCTCTACCTCTTGCACGGCATGATCATCAACCCGATCGTGAGTGTCATCACGTGGAGCATCACGGTCGCCTGGACCTCGGTCGCACTCGGCGGCACGACCGCCTGGATCTGGTACCGCACGATTCCCGACGCTCGCGACGCGAACGACTTCTGGCTGCACGACGTCGTCATCGACTTCCTGTTCCCCGGCAACACGTGGAACGTCGACCCGCTGATCGGCGAGGCGATCTTCGAGTTCGTCCTCGGGCTCATCTTCCTGGCGACGCTGCCGTTCGTCTTCCGTGGGCTCACGCTGCTGCACGACGTGATCGCCCGCGGCACGCTCGGCGCGTGGCGGTCCGAGGCGCTCGAGCGCGAGGTCGCCCAGCTCGCCGCGTCGCGCGGCGCCGCAGTCCAGGCCGAGGACGCGTCGCTGCGCCGCCTCGAGCGCGACATCCACGACGGCCCGCAGCAGCGGCTCGTGCGGCTGCAGATGGATCTCGCGACGATCGAGCGCAAGCTCGCACGCGATCCCGAGCAGGCACGAGAACTGATCGGCGAGGCTCGCGACCAGGCCCGCGAGACGCTCGACGAACTGCGCGCGCTCTCGCGCGGGTTCGCCCCGCCGATCCTGCAGGACCGGGGCCTCGCGGTCGGCCTGCAGTCGCTCGCCACTCGCAGCCCGGTGCCGGTCACCGTCGAGATCGACCTTCCATCGGATGCCTCGGTGCCGGCCTCGATCGAACGCAACGTCTATTTCGTCGCCGCAGAACTGCTCACGAACGCCGCGAAGCATGCCGAGGCGCGGGGCATCCGCCTCGTGGCGTCGACCCGCGACATGGGGCAGGCGGGGAATTGGCTCGACGTCTGGGTCACCGACAACGGCCGCGGCGGCGCGACCACCCAGCCAGGGCACGGCCTCGCCGGACTCGCCGAGCGCGTGCAGGGCCTACGCGGCATGTTCGTCGTCGACAGTCCCGTCGGCGGCCCCACCGCGATCGGCGCGCACATTCCCTACACCCCCGTCGCGGCATCCGTCGCCCCGCCGGTGGTCGAGTAGGCCGGCCAGAGCCGCATCGAGACCCTCGCGCGCCGATAGTCTGGGGGCATGACCGACCCCTCTCGCGGCCCGCTTCGCATCGTGCTCGCCGAGGACTCGATGCTCTTGCGCGAGGGGCTCGTGCGGCTCTTCGACGAGGCGGGTTTCGAGACCGTCGCCGCTTACGGCGAGGCCGATTCGCTGCTCGCCGCGCTCGACGAGACGCAGCCCGACCTCGCCGTGCTCGATGTGCGCATGCCGCCCACGTTCCGCGACGAGGGCGTGCGTGCGGCGATCGAGCTTCGTCGGCGCATGCCGTCGGTCGGCGTGCTGCTGCTCAGCCAGTACGTCGAGGGCACGTACGCGCACGAGCTGCTCTCCTCGGGCGAGGGCGGCATGGGTTACCTGCTGAAAGACCGCGTGGCGTCGCTCGAAGAACTCGAGGACGCGGTCGAACGGGTGAGCGAGGGCGGCACCGTGCTCGATCCTCAGGTCGTGCGCGAACTGCTCTCGCGGCGCAGCGATCCGCTCACCTCGTTGACACCGCGCGAGCGCGAGGTCATGGAGCTCATGGCCGAGGGCCGAACCAACGCCGGCATCGCGAAGCAGCTCTTCATCGGTGTGGGCGCCGTCGAGAAGAACGTCACGTCGATCTTCCAGAAGCTCGCCCTCGAAGACTCCGGCACCGATCACCGGCGAGTGCTCGCGGTGCTCACCTGGCTGCAGCGCTGACGGCACCCCGCCGAGCGAATACCGTTCGCGGGGCTCACGCGCCCGCGCTCATCCACCCGCGCTCGTGCGCAGCGGCACGTGGGTGCGCCAGACGTGCAGGTACATGCGGTACCCCCGAAGGATCGCGCCGACGAGCAGCGCCAGTCCGGCGATGATGCCGAGCACGACCGCAAGCCAGACCGGCGCATCGAGCCCGATCGCCACGCCGCCCGTGAACAAGCCGGCGACCGCGGCGGTCACGACCGTGATGACCATCATCGAACTTCCGAACACCACGCTGCCGCTGCCCCGAGCATGGAACGAGTAGTACGTCTGCTGGGCACCGACGATGTCATCGTTCGCCGATGCAAGGAAGTAGCGCTCGATCCCCGGGTCGAGGTCGGCGTAGGCGCCCCTGAGCCGGTTCATCGCGACCACGTACATGAGGTCCTCGGTCGCCGTGTTGTAGACCCGTACGAGCGTGATCAGGCCGAGGAACGTGAGCAGGAACAGCACCCCGAGCGCGGCGACGCCGAACCACCCGCGGAACCCGGTGACGTTGCCGAGCACCCCCAGCGACAGCAGCCCCGCCGACACGAGGGTGATGAAGATCGCAATCCGGGTGAGCACCTCACCCTGCGTCGTGCTGCGTGACGCGAGCAGGCTCCAGTGCTCGGTGGCGAGCATCTGCGCGCGCAGCGATCGCTGCGCGTCGGTCAGGTGCTCGGATTCGTCGTCGGGAGATGACTCGGGCCCGGGTGCATCAGCCGTCATATCGGCATTCTGCACCCGGGCCCGTCAGCCCGCCATCGCTACGTGACGGCGATGTGCGAGAAGAGGAACCAGCG